>WBZU01001665.1_pt1 | contig 16395 bp, 18 predicted proteins | sample 5204311 | NCBI WGS metagenome assembly WBZU01 (sample SAMN12344359, study PRJNA552823) | activated sludge metagenome | biome: Activated sludge suspended growth; feature: Nitrification reactor; material: Wastewater; isolation source: activated sludge from nitrification reactor of wastewater...
GGCCGGTGAGGGCGTTGAGGTAGACCGGGAGCGTGGCTACCAGCGTCTTGCCTTCACCGGTTTTCATCTCGGCGATGGTCCCGCTGTGCAGCACCATGCCGCCTAGCATCTGCACATCGTAGTGACGCAGGCCCGTGGTGCGCTTGCTCGCCTCACGCACCGCCGCAAATGCCTCGGGCAGAATTTCCCAGAGGATCGCCTCTTCCTCTTTGCGCAGCTCCTTCTTGATGCGATCGACCTCAACGCGCGCATACTTTTGCTCGTCGGTGCCCAGCACATCGAGATACTCCTGCTCGGCCACGGCCAGTTCTTCACGCAACTCGGTCGTCGCCTCGGCGATACGCGCCTGGAAACTATACGTCATGGCGCGCAGCTCATCGTTGCTCTTGCGCTCAAACTCCGCTTCCAGGTCGTTGATCTCCTGGACGACGGGGCGGTATTTCTTGAGAACCTTCTCGTTCGGGTCGCCGGTCACGGCGTAGTACAGTTTCTTGAACATTCGATGGACTTCCTTTATCGCACCGACCCGGCTCCAAACTCGGAGCTTGGGTCGCATCTTCGCCAGCTACCCGGCGCCGGTCCTGAAATGGCCAGCAGCGGTGCAACAAGCTATTCTACCACGTACAGTGGCAGGGTCAATCTTATAACGATCAAACCTGCCGTTCAGGATCATTGCTTCCCGAATGCGTCCGGATCACATACGGCAAACGCCGGTTGACACCGTGCGGCCGCTCATCTACGCTCGTGACATGCAGCGACATTTGCCACACCGCCCACGCTGGCGGCGCTCGCTCGCCGGCCCGGCATTGCTTGCCCTGTCGATCTGGCTGGCGGCCGCGTCCGCCGCCTTCGCCCAGCCGGCCGATCCTTACAGCCTCTGGCTGCCCGCCATCCTCGGCAATGCAGCAGCCGGCAGCAATCCCATCCACCAGGGCATCGCCACTTACTATGACGCCACAGGAGCCGGCGCCTGTTCCTTCGACGCCTCGCCAGAGAACCTGATGGTGAGCGCCATGAATGCCGAAGAGTACAACAACGCTGCGCTCTGCGGCGCGTTCGTGCACGTGACCGGGCCGCGCGGCGACGTCACCGTGCGCATCGTCGATCTCTGCCCGGAGTGCAAGGCGGGCCATCTCGACCTCAGCCAGGAGGCCTTCGCCGCTATCGCCGATCCCATCGAGGGCCGCGTCGACATCACGTGGCAGATCGTCAGCCCGGTGCTGACCGGACCCATCGCTTATCACTTCAAGGATGGCAGCAACCAGTGGTGGACGGCGGTGCAGGTGCGCAACCATCGCAACCCCATCGCCCGTTTCGAGTACCTGGCCGACGGCGGCGCCTGGATCGAGGTTCCGCGCACCGACTACAACTACTTCGTGCAGACCGAGCCGGGCATGGGACCAGGCCCTTACCAATTCCGCGTGACGGACAGCTATGGCAACGTGCTGGAGGACAGCGGCATTCCCCACGTCGAGAACGGCACCGTCAGCGGCGCAGGCCAGTTCCCGCCAGGGCCATAGGTCACACCGTCAGTTCGATCAGGTTGCCGTCCGGATCGAGCACCACGCTTTCGTAGTAGCCGTCGCCCGTCCAGCGCGGCGCCCCGGCGATGACGAAGCCAGCCGTGCGTAACGTCTCGGTCAGCGCATCCACCCGTTCAACCGACCCGAGGGCAATCGCCAGGTGAGCATAGCCTGCCTGCGGCGCGCCCTGCGCGGCGGGCCGGCGCGCCACGTCGTGCTGCGCCATGATCTCCAGGCGTGCGCCATCGGCAAAGCTGAGGAAGTACGAGGCAAAACTGCGGCGGGCGTTGACGTACTTTTCGCCGGTAGTGGCGCCAAAGTACGTCGCATAGAAGGCCTTGAGCCTTTCCAGGTCCGTCGTCCAGAGGGCGAAATGGTCGAGGTGCATGGCGATCAATAGGGCGGTTTGGCCGGTCCGTTGTATTTGCAGCGCCCCGTGCGCGGGGAGTTGAAGCGCTTTTTCGGGCCGCCATAGAGCGTGCACGCGTGCTCCTTCGCATGGGCGGCGCAGAGATAGCAGCCTGGCTCGCCCTGCTCGAAGTAGCACTGCAGGCAGATGTGGGTGGCCGGCTCGCCACACTCGGCGCATTCATAAGCCGGCATGACGTTGCGCGCCAGCAGGGTCAGCGGCTTGGTTGTGAGCGGCTTGCCCTCGCGTTCGCCAACGACGTCGATCTTCAGTTCGGTCGGCGTACCAAAATCATACTCATAACGGCCCTTCAAGCCGGCACGCAGCACTTCACTTGCCTTGGAAGTGATATTTTTCTGGTCGCCCAGGGCAAAGAAGCCGTCGATCAACTCCTGGTAGCGCGTCGTGCCAAAGACGAAGTGGCTCATGTGGCCGCAGCAGTCCACCCAGATCGCACGCAGATAGTTGTCGACGTCCACGAGCGTCGAGCTGCCGGCCACCTCGAGATGCAGCCAATACAGCCCGTCGATGTTGTCGCGCACGACGACGTGATAGAGCGGCTGCGTCTTGCGCTTGCTCGCCTCAGCCTTGTCGATGGCAGCTTGGCGTTCGGGGCAGGTCGATAGATGCCTGGTGATGCCCGTGCCGGCAACCTCGCGACCGCAGAAGGTGCACGTGCCCGCGCTGGTTGGTTTGCGCGCCATTATGCCTCTCCTTCCGCGTCGAGCGAACGCACGCTGAAGCCGGCAAACTCGACCGGGAAACCGCTGCCGTCCGGCGCTGCGCACATGACACCGACCATGGCCTCGGCACTGGGCAGCAGGTAGGCGATGCGCAGGAGCGTGTAGGCGGCGCCGTCCAGCGAGTAGAAGATCTCCACGGCCTCGGCCTTGCGCACCAGCCGCAGCCAGATCGCCGGCGGGTTCTGCACAAGCGGCGCCACGGCCCAGTCGGAGAAATCGTTGGTCACAACCGCGCTCACATATTGCACGCCGTGGACATACTCGATGCCAGTCTTGATCCAGTGTTCGGCGTCGATGCGCACCATAAGGCCCGCCTGATCGTAGAGTTCGCGGTAGCCGCCCACCACCTTGACCTTCGCTTCGAAGTCGCCGGCAACCGTGGTGTAGAAGACATGGCCGTTGTCACGGATGAAACCGTAGTGCGTCTTGCGCCAGAAATCGCTGCCCGCGTCGGCGGTCACGCGAATAGTGTCGCCATCGATCTGCCAGGTGCGCGGCTCATTCAACCATTGCATTGGGTGCTCATTTCTGTGTGGATTGGGCGGGGGTCATGCGTTGCTATCAGTGTATCACATCACGTTGCGAGCGGTTGCGCCGCCACGATGACGCCATCGGCATCGGCGTAGAGATAGTGGCCCGACACAAAGTCGACGCCGCCAAAGCTGACCGTGCCGCCGGCCGTGCCGGCCGCGCGCTTCTCGCTGCGCCGCGGGTTGGCGGCAAGCGCCTTGACGCCGATCGGCATCGCAGCGAGTTCGGTGCAGTCGCGCACGCAGCCATAGACCACGAGCCCGGCCCAGCCATTGTCGATGGCCAACTGTCCCAGGTTGTCGCCGACGAGCGCGCAGCGCAACGAACCGCCGCCATCCACAACCAGCACGCGGCCGCTGCCCGGCTGCTCCAACAGGGCGCGCACGCTTGTGTTGTCCTCGACGACCTGGACCGTGGCGATCGGGCCATGAAAGATCGGCTTCCCGCCGTAGTCGCGCAGAAGCGGCGCCAGGACTTGCACCGCCTGGCCAAAGGCATCGCAAAGATCGGCTGTCTTGAACATGACAAGTCTCCTCCACTCGATTGCGGGCTGAACCTCACGCGGGGGGACGGTGCCGGCATCTATTGCCGGAGTTCGTTCTCCATTGTAGACTGTCACGCGGGTTGTGTCACACGCACGGCCCGACCTTATGAACCGCAACAGCGACAGTGCTCACCGTCAAACAGGAAGCCACAGGAACCATCATGACAAAAAGCGCCTGGAACCCCATTGTCCCAGGCGCTTTCTGCTCCAATCCACTGACTCTACGCTAGACATGCGCCATCCGTCGCGCACTGTGTAGAGCATCCATTCCGTGATGTTGCGACGACGCCTTCTCCGCCAGCCACCTCATCACCTGTGCGGGTCAACTGTTACTTGACCTGCACCTTGATCTGCTTCGGCTTGATCTCCTCGGCCTTCGGCACGCGCAGGCTCAGCACACCGTTGCTGTAGGTCGCCTCGATGGCGTCGGCGTTGACCGGCACGTTGAAGTTGAGCTTGCGTTCGAACGAGCCATGATAGAGCTCACTCTTGATGAAGCTGACCTCTTCCGGCTGCGCCTGGAAGGAGCCGCGAATCGTCAGTTCCTCGCCCTCGAAGGTGATCTCCACATCCTCAGGATTGACGCCGGGCACATAGGCATTGAGCACAAAGGCCTCGTCGGTGCTGTAGGCATCGATGGGCAGGCGGGCCACACGGGTCGCCTCGCCGTTGTGGCCGCCGTTGCGGGCATAGTCATAGGGGCGGCCGGCGACGGCGCGATTCATGGCATCGGTCATGCTTACAAAATCACGGACCATCTGGTTGTAGCTATTGGTACGCATGGTTTGAATCTCCTCTTGCTGAAATCTGGTTGCACAAGTCATCACTTGCGATAGATGTCTCTACTTTAGCGGGCCTGCGTTAGAGCGACGCATGCGACGCGTTATCGTAGAATTTGCGCGGTGTCAGCAAATTGTTAGCGGCGATTTGAAAAGCCAACCGCCAAGAGACAAAGGACACAAAGCAGCAGAAAGAGGAGAAGATACGGATGCGCACTTGGGGCAGCAGTGATGCATCGACTATACTGCACCGGATTGGTAACCTTTGTGAAGGAAGAACGGGTGCGCGTACTCTTGACCGGCATTGCCGGTTTCGCCGGCAGTTTTCTGGCCGATTATTTGGTACGAGAGACGGATGCGGAAGTGCATGGCGTGGTGCATCGCCACGACCATCGCATCGCGCACCTGGCCGGGCGCCTCCATCTGCACCGCGGCGACCTGCGCAACGCTCTATGGGTGAGCGAGTTGATCCAGCAGGTGGCACCCGACTACACGCTGCACCTGGCGGCGTGGAGCGATGTCGGCGGTTCGTGGCAGCAGCCGTGGACGACCTACGAACTCAACATCCAGTGCCAGCTCAACCTGCTCGAAGCCTTGCGCCGCTGGCAGCCGGCCGGCCGCACGCTAGTCGTCTCCTCCAACGAGGTCTACGGTCTGGTCGAGCCCGGCGATTTGCCCATCGACGAGAGCACGCCCTTTCGGCCAAACTCGCCCTATGGCGTGAGCAAACTGACGCAGGACATGATGGCGCTGCAATACTTCAATAGCCACCAGATGCCGATTGTCCGCGCGCGCAGCTTCAACCACCTGGGGCCGGGACAGGCCGACGACTTTGCCGCCAGCGCCTTTGCCCGTCAAATCGCCGAGATCGAACTCGGGCTGCATGAGCCGGTCGTACGCGTCGGGAACCTCAGCACCGAACGCGATTTCACCGACGTGCGCGACGTCGTGCGCGCCTACTGGCTGCTGGCACAGCATGGGAAGGCCGGCGCCTGTTACAACGTGGGGTCAGGCCGGCCGCACGCGATTCGCTGGCTCCTCGACACGCTGCTCGAATTGACCGACATACCAATCGACATTGCGGTCGATCCGGCCCGCCTGCGACCCAGCGATGTGCCCGTCAGCTACTGCGACAACCAGCGCCTGGTTGCCGCCACGGGCTGGCAGCCGGAGATCGATCTGCGCACATCCCTCAAGGATCTGCTTGACTACTGGCGCAAACAAGTCAGCAAGCAGGAACCAAACGAACGGAAATAGGAGAGTCTATCAAATGCCAACCGCACTCGTTACCGGCGTGACCGGTCAAGACGGCAGCTATCTGGCCGAATTTCTGTTGGAAAAAGGCTATACCGTCATCGGCATGGTGCGCCGCACCAGCACGATCAACTTCGACCGCATCAAGCACATCCAGGACAAGATCGAAGTCGTCCAGGGCGACCTGCTCGACCAGATGAGCCTGATCGGCATCCTGCAGGAATATCGCCCGACGGAAGTCTACAATCTGGCCGCGCAGAGTTTCGTGCCGACCAGCTTCACGCAGCCGGTCCTCACGGGCGAGTTCACCGCGCTGGGCGTGACGCGCGTGCTCGAGGCGATCCGCATCGTCGACCCCAAGATCCGCTTCTACCAGGCCAGCAGCAGCGAGATGTTCGGCAAGGTGGTCGAGGTGCCGCAGCGCGAGACAACCCCCTTCTACCCGCGCAGCCCGTACGGCGTTGCCAAGGTCTACGGCCACTGGATCACGGTCAACTATCGCGAGAGCTACAACATCTTCGGCTGCTCGGGCATCCTCTTCAACCACGAAAGCCCGCGGCGCGGCCTGGAATTTGTGACGCACAAGATCACCCACGCCGCCGCACGCATCAAGCTGGGGCTGGCCGATGAACTGCGCCTGGGCAACCTCGAGGCGCGGCGCGACTGGGGCTATGCCGGCGATTACGTGCGCGCCATGTGGCTCATGCTGCAACAGGACGCGCCCGACGATTACGTCGTCGCCACGGGTGAAACGCACAGTGTCGAGGAGTTCGTGCAGGAGGCATTCAGCTACCTGGACCTCGACTGGAAGCAGTATGTCGTGCAGGATCCGCGCTACTACCGGCCGGCCGAGGTCGACCTGCTCGTTGGCGACCCAAGCAAGGCGGGCGAGCAGCTCGGCTGGGAACCGGCCGTCGATTTCCGCCAGCTTGTGCGCATCATGGTCGACGCCGACCTGGAGACGCTCAAGAGCGGCCAGCACACGCCGAACATGCCGCTGATCTGAGCAGGATCGACGGCGCACTTCGTGATATAATCCAGGCCAGCACGATTCATCTCTGTCAGCCGGAGCAACGTATGGCTACCATGGATGCAAACCAACCGAGCACCGAGCAAACAGCCGGCAACTACCAGTCCGACCCAACCGTCCAGGCCAGCAAACGCACGTCGATAGGCCTGACGGCACACCGGACCACGGCCCGCGAGGCAGTGCAGCGCCCGCCCGACGCGGGGCTGCGCCTGTCGCAGTGGTGGCTGGTGATGTGTCTGGTGCTGCTGCTGCTGGCCGTGGGCATCCTCACCGTGGCCAAGACGATGGATCCCAACACCACGTGGGCGGCTATCGAAAATCCCTTCACGGCCTGGTTCGGCAAACCGGCAACCGGCGGCGGCCAGCCCGAAAAAACGGTCGTCAATTTCGCCGATCGCTTCGATGCGACTAGCCCGTATCTGGCCACCTACACGGAGCCCAATGTCTTCGCCGCCGCGGTCTTGCCGGCGCTTGGCGTCTATCGCATGGATGTCTGGCCCAACTACCTCGGCTGGAGCCGGATCTCCGTGCCGGGTGCCGCTGCCATGCAGATCGAGACTACGGTAGCCATCGCCCCCGAAACGCCCGACGCTGCCGCCGGGATCATCGGCCGCTTCGCCGACAAGGGCGATTTCGTCTTCTTTGCGGTCGACGGCCGCGGCAATGTCAGCGCCACGCAATGGGTGGACAGCATCGCAACGCCGCTGCCCGTGCTGGTCAGCCAGGCGGTGCTCAACCCGGCCGGTAGCGCCAATCGCCTGCGCCTCGACGACAACGGCACCATCTTGCGCTTCTACGGCAACGATGTCCTGCTGGCAGAGGTGGCCGCAACACGCACGGCAACGCAGGGCGCGGCCGGCATCGGCGCGCAGGCGACCGGCGCGCAAAGTATCACGGTCGACTTTCTTGAGTTGACCCTGACCACACCCACACGATAATGACACGATGCCGGGCGCAGCCTGCATTGCCCCGCCAAGGCCCGCACTGACCCTGCCTATGCCAATGAACGAATCTCTGACTGCACTGCTTGATGCCATTGACGCCGGCGACGACGAGCGCGCCGAGCAGGCTGCCCTGCACCTCACCGCGGCCGACGTGCCGGCCCTGCTGACGCTGGCGCACGCGGCTGACAGCGATCGGCGCTGGTGGGCAGTGCGCGGGCTGGCAGTCTGCGCCGGCGCCGAGGCAGTACCGGCATTGCTGGCCAATCTCGGCGACAGCGATGCCGGCGTGAGGGCGGCGACGGTCATGGCATTGGCGTTCATTCACCAGCGCGCCCCTGCCGCCGTCGAGCCGCATCTGGACGAAGCCGCACGCTTGCTGGCCGACGACGATGGCATGGTGCGCCAGGCTGCCGCCGACACGCTCGCCCAATGTGGCGACGATGCGGTGCCCGCGCTGGCGCGGGTGATCTTCCAGGGCGACCATCAGGGGGCGCGCACGCGGGCCGCGGCCGCCCTGCGCAAGATCGCCACCATGAAAGCGGCTGCCGTGCTCTACCCCATGCTCAATGATCCCAACCATATGGTGCGCGCCTACGCCTACGAGGGGCTGGACGAAATGGGGTTGCTGGAAAACATTCTCGTTACACTGGAATAAATCTGTGCGTCCGTTTGTTTCCCTGCTATTTTGTGGCCGTGCTATAATGGCCGGCATGCCTGCAAACCTCGTCATTTTTTCACTCGTTGAGACCAGCCATGTTTGACCAAACATCTTTCAGTGCCGCCGGGTTTTCCACCAGTGGCCGGAATCTTGCGCGTATTTTGGCCGCCGTTTTACTTGTTTCGGTCGCCCTCTTTGCCCTGAGCGGTTGCGCCGCAACCGGCGTCGCCGTACAGCCGAACGCCGGCGCAGCGATCGCCGACGCGGCCATGCCGGCCTCGGTTAATACCGTGATCGAGCCGCTCACCGCCTACCAGGCACCCGCGGCCGAAGGCGAGACAGACTCACCGCTGCCTACGCCCACCGCCACGCCGGAGGGCGGCGAGCCCCTGCGCGTGACGATTGCCACGCAGGGCGTGCGTGCCAACTTGCGCAGCGGCCCCGGCACCTCCTTCGAGATTGTTGCCAAGGTGAACCCGGGCCAGACCTTTGACGTGCTCGGGCGCAGCGAAGATGGCCGCTGGTACCAGCTTGATTCCAAGGTAGCCGGTGTCAACGGCGACCAGATCGAGTCTGGCTGGGTCGCGTCGGAACTGGTGCGCGTGGCCGGCGAAGGCGAAGTGCCCGTCGTCGACGCGCCGGCCAATGCTGAAGCACTGCTCAGCCCCGACCTGTCAGTCAAGTGGGCGGTCGACTGGAGCTGCAACTCCGATCGCTGCCAGATCAAGAACTGCGAGGCCGAAGTCGACGCCGTCGTCAACCGTCAGGCCAGCAGCGGCTTCCTGCCGGTCGAGCACACGGTGACGTGGAATGATGCCTGCTTCTCCACCGACGCCTGGACCTTTGAGGTGAACCAGAACACGGGCGAAGAGCGCACCGGCGAAGCCGAACAGAACTTCCTCTACAGCTACTGGCTAGGCGCCAATCCCGGCGACGCGGTCGGCGTCTTCCCGCTTGGCAATGGGGAGGGTGTCGAAGTCTTCTGTTCCGGCCCGCACTCGGTGGAAATCGAGGAAGGCGGCGGCTGGACGACGGTCTACGAAGGCAACACCTGCCACGACGTCAACACCGGCATGCTGGTGTACATGAACTACATCAAGCGCTGGCTCTTCACCGGCGATTACGATGGCAAGACCTACGCCCGGGCGTTCTTCGGCGACAGCGAGCAGCTGGAGCAGCGTCTGGTCGAAGCGAACGTGCCACTGGCCATGGTCGAAAAGAAATAGTACAACAGCAAACGAGAGCGGCGTAGGGGAATTCCCCTACGCCGCTTTTTTATTGCCATCGATCTCCCTTGCTAACGGGAGGATTCGCCCGCGGCGTCTTCGGTATCGCCGGCCTGTGACGCATTCCACGCGTGCAGCCATTCATTCTGCGCTTTGAGCATCTCCGCGAACATCCCCTGCCATGCCGAGGCGGCATCCTGCACCTGCGCGGCCGCCTGCCCGGTCGCGCCCAGTTGCGCGCGCAGGCGAGCGATCGTGGTCTCCGCCTCGTCCAGTCGCTGGCGCAACATCTCGTTGCGCTCGAGCTGCTCCAAGTAGCGAATGCGCGGCACAAAGCCGGTAAGGCGCCACCAGGTTTCCGGCATGTCGGCCACGCGGGCTGGATCAGCGGTCGCGCCGGGGACATAACGCGCCACCCACTCAGCGACATCTTCCGGCGTGCGCGCCTGGGCAAAGGCAACCATCGCTTCCTGCGCCCCGGTTGCGCCGCGCATAGCCTCCGCCATCATCGCAAACCAGGTGGAAACGACATCCTGCGTAGCGGTCATGTTAGGTGTACTGCCCGCCATTGACACTGAGCACATCGCCCGTGATATAGCCGGCCATGGTCGGCGACATCATGAAGGCGACGGCCCACGCGACTTCTTCCGGGTCGGCGAAGCGGCGCAGCGGAATCTTCTGCAGGATGCGCTCCTGCACCTTCTCCGGGATGGCCTTGACCATGTCGGTGGAGGTAAAGCCCGGCGCCACCACGTTCGAGCGCACGCCGTAGCGCGCGCCTTCCAACCCCAGCGTCTTGGCCAGCCCGATGACCGCCGACTTGGAGGCCGCATAGTTGGCCTGGCCGATGTTGCCCTGCTCGCCGACCACGGAACTGATAAAGACCAACGAGCCCGAGCCACGATCGTAGAGCTTGGGCACGATCGGGCGCAGCGTGTTGAAGATACCGTTGAGGTTGGTGTCGATCACCTCGTACCAATCTTCCACCGTGATGCGCGGGAAGAGATTATCTTTCGTGATACCGGCGTTGAGCACGACGCCGTAGATCGGGCCGACTTCGTTCTCGGTGCGCTCGATCGCCGCTTCCATGGAAGCGGGATCGGTCACATCGGCGCGGAAAGCGAGTTCCGCCTGCGGGCCGGGTTCGCTGCGGTAGGTGTAGACGACACGTGCGCCGGTCTTGGCGAGCACATCCACAATCGCGGCCCCGATGCCGCGATTGCCGCCCGTCACAAACATGACGCGATCTTTCAGACCAAAATGGTCCATACTGGTTCCTCCTTGAATAGACAACCTGCGAATGGAGAGTGCGGAGAGGATATCACGTGCCGGTCAGAATGCAAGTCGCGCGCAAACGACCCTGCCTGGCGCGGCGCACGCACTGGCGTCCAACAAAAACGCAGCAAGAAGAACGAACTTCCTGCCGCGTCTGCTGGTCGGTCACTTGGTATTTATGTGCGCGCCTTGAGCCAGTCGGCGATGGTCGGCGGCAGGTCGCGCTGCACTTTGCCGCTGACGTACATGCCGATATGGCCGGCCGGGAAGCCACGCACGGTGTAGTCGGCGCTGCCCACGTAGCGCTCCAGCGCAATCGACGACGCCGGCGGCACCAGGTGATCTTCCTCGGCGTAGAGGTTCAGCACCGGCATCTGGATCTGCTCCAGATCGACGCGCCGGTCGCCCAGCATGAACTCGCCGTGGACCAGCGCGTTCTTCTGGTAGAATTCCTTGATGAAGCGGCGCCACGCCTCGCCAGCCTGGTCGGGGCTGTCAAAGATCCACTTTTCCATGCGCAGGAAGTTGAGCAGCTTGTCCTCATCCTCCAACACGTCAAGCATGTTCACGTACTTGCCCACGTTGAGCTGGAAGGGGCGCAGCATGAGGTAGCCGAAGTTCATGAAGTCGCCCGGCACGTTGCCAAAGGCGTCGACCATGAGGTCGGGATCCATGCTCTGGCACCAGGAGTTGAGCAGCCCGCAGCCCGCCGTGCCCTTGACATGAAAGTCGACCGGCGCCACCATCGTGATCAGATTCTTGATCTTCTCCGGGTGCGTGGCGGCATAGCAAAGCGAGAAGACGCCGCCCTGGCAGATCCCCAGCAGGTTGATCTGGTCGATGCCCTGCCTTGCGCGAATGGCGTCGACGCAGTTGTCCAGGTAGCCGTCGATGTAATCTTCCAGCGTCAGCCAGCGCTCTGTCGGGCCGGGGTAGCCCCAGTCGATCAGGTAGACGTCGATGCCCAGCTTGAGCAGGTTGCGCACCAGCGAGCGATCTTCCTGCAAATCGACCATGTACGGGCGGTTGACCAGCGCATAGCTGATCAGCAGCGGTACGCCAAAAGGCTTCTCGACCAGCGGCCGGTAGCGATAGAGCACGACCTTGTCCTCGCGGTAGACCTCATCCTTGGGCGTGGTGCCGAACTGGATGTCGTCCTCGTGCAGGTGGCTGAGATTTTCCAGCCCGGCCAGCACCTTGCGATTGATGCCGGCAAGTTCCTGCACCAGGTCGTTGACGGTGGGTGGTACGCTTGCAGTCGCCATCACTTCTTGTCCTTCTGCGCCTTGGCTGCCTTGCGTTTGGTCTTGGGCGCCGTGACTTCCGGCTCGGGCGCTGTCTTGGGCGCTTTCTTGGCAGCACGCGTCTTTTTCACGGGTTCAGCCGCGACTGCCTCTGGCGCCGGGGCCGGTGCCTGGGTGGCCGCGCTCATCTGCTGGACACTCTTCTTGAGCGCCTTGACCTCTTTGCGCAGGGTGTAGATCTCGTGGTACGCCTCGTCCAGGTCGCTGCGCGTCGGCAGGTCGTTGGAACGCAGCCAGCTTTCCAGCAGGTCGCGCTGAGCGCGCTTGAGTGCCATGCTGCCGTTCAGATAGCGGCCCTGCAATTCGGCAAATTCGTCGGAGTGGAAGAGGGTAAAGAATTCCTTGTCCGCCACCTCGACCCAGATATCGGTCAGCTCGCGCAGGCTTTGCACGGCCTTGCCCTCTTGCGCTAGCGTCACCAGCTTCGTCATCAGCGCCTGGAAGGCCTTGGCCCACGCGCCGCTCACGGCGGTCTGGTATTCCGCTTCCAGCGTGCGCGCCTCGAGCCACGCCTTGAAGCCCTGGTTGACCTGGGCGATGGAGTTGCGATAGAGGCCGAGCGTGGGGCTGGTGAGGAATCGGCCAAATGACTGGTCGAACGCCTTGAGATTGGCATCCATGGCCTGCGTCACGCCGGCATCCCAGCCATTGGCGCCGGGCGTCCACGCCGGCATCTGCGCCATGGCGGCCTGCCACGGCGCGGCAAGCTTCGCCATCTCGGCCAGGTAGGCTTGGTACAACTGGCTCACGTCGCCGCTGCTCTGCATGGTGGCAGCATAGCTGTCCATCATCTGCCGGCGCATCTGTTCGGCGATCTGGCTCAGGTCACCCTGCCAGTTGGCCGGCCCGTTGCCCGACGCCGCCAACATCTTCCAGGCCTCGGTGGTCATCTGCATCATGCGCAGCATCTGTTCCTGCGCCACGAGCATCTGCTGACTGACCGCCTGCGCCGTCGAGGCGGCGGCGTCATTCATGCCGCCCAGCGAACGCTGCACGGCTTCCTGCCATTGGCCCATCAGGCCGGGCATAAATGGATTCGCCGCCTTGGCAGCCGGGGTTGCGGCGGCATCCATCATCTGGCGCCACGAATCGAACCACAGTTGCTGGGCGTCCAGCCACGGGTTACTCGCCGATTCTGTCGCGTGATTTGCATTCATGAGACTCTCCGCACAAACAAGAGGCGCGGCAGATGGCGTTGGTGCCATCTGCCGCGACAAGGGGAGAAGGTTACTTGGCCTGCCCGAACATCTTGCCCCAGTTCTTCAGCCACTCCTGCTGGGTCTGGAGCATGTTCTGCGTCATTTCCTGCCACTGCTTCATCATCGTCTCGGCGGCGGCACTCATGTTCGCTGCGTCCATGGTCGGCTCCATCTTGCCGACCATCTGGAACCAGTTGTCCCACATCTGCTGCTGGGCGGCGGTCCAGTTCTTGGTGATCGCGCGCATCTGCTCGGCCCAGGCCGCCATCGGCTCCGGCATGCCGGCCGACTGCACGTTATCCATCCACGTAGCCATGAGGTCGCCCTGCGCTTCGAGTGACTTGTCGACCATCTGCTGCCAGTTGGTGAGCGTCTGGCGCCACATGGTATCGACCTGGCCGCCCGTCATCTGCTCCGCCGCGCCGCTGAATGAGGACCACATCTGCTTCTGCGCGTCGACCATCTGCTTCTGGACATCAGTCCAGCCCTTTGTCATATTCTGAGTCATTTCTTCCATCTGCTTTGTCCAGTCCATCATGGAGCACCATCCTTTTGGTTTCTAAATCGCCGTGCGTTTGGACTGCGATGAGTGTAACCAGGGCAAGTTACAACTGGATAACAAATCGGTCAACTGACCACACGCGCCTGCGTCCGGTAGAGTTCGGCCATGCGCTGGTAGTGCGCCGGCCCTTCGCCCAGGCGATCCGTCTGCGCCGCGCTCAGCGAGCCGCGCACCGCGCCCGGCACGCCGGTGACGAGCACCGCTTCGGGCAGGCGGCTGTTTTCGCGCACCACCGTGCCCGCCGCGATCAAGGCCTGCTTGCCCACCCGCGCCCCGCTCAGCACGATCGCGCCCATGCCGATCAGCGCGCCGTCGCCGATGGTGCACCCTTCCAGCACCGCGCCGTGGCCGATCAGCACGTCATCGCCGATGATCGTGTCCTCGTACTCGTTGACGTGGATCACGACGTTGTCCTGCACGCTCGTCCGCTCGCCGATAACGATCGCACCCGTGTCCCCGCGCAGCACGGCGCCAAACCAGACGTTGGCGCCGGCCTTGACGGTGACGTTGCCGATCAGCACGGCCGTGGGCGCGACATACGCGTCCTCGGCGACGGTGGGGCGCACCCCGTTGAGTTCGATAATCATGGTTGGCTCCGATCGATCTATAATTGCTGAGCGCTCCCGCCCGTGGCACCAGTGTAGATGCGCTGCCGTGGCGGCGTGTCTACCAGTCTATCACAGCGGGGCAGCCGGCAGACAGACGCGGTTGCATAGCCTATAGCCACCCATTCGGATGGTCGCCGCTCGCCATTTCACCAATCGGCAGGGAGCACCATGACAGTTCGTTTCGACCGCGACTACGCTCGCACTCTGGATCGCCAGGACCTGCTTGCCGCCTTCCGCGACCGTTTTGTCATCGACGATCCGGCCCTGGTCTACCTGGACGGCAACTCGCTGGGGCGGCTGCCGCGCGCCAGCCAGGCGTTGGCCGGCGACCTCGTGACAGGCCAATGGGGCGAGCGGCTCATCCGTAGCTGGAATGAAGGCTGGTTCGACCTGCCCGAACGCATCGGTGACAAGCTGGCGCGCTTGCTGGGTGCCGATGCCGGCGAAATCATCATCGCCGACTCGACCTCGGTCAACCTCTTCAAGCTGGCCGTGGCTGCCCTGCGCCACCAGGCCGGGCGCACGCGCATCCTCACCGACGACCTCAATTTTCCATCCGACGTCTATGTCCTGCAAGGTGCGATCGAGACGCTGGGCGGCCGCCACGCCCTCGAGATCATCCCGTCGCCCGACGGCATCCACGGCCCAGTCGACGCGCTGCTGGCAAGCCTGCGCGAGGATGTGGCGCTCGTGGTGCTCTCGCACACCGTCTTCAAGAGCGGCTATCTCTACGACATGGCCGCCATCACCGCGGCCGCGCACGCCGCCGGCGCCCTGGTGCTGTGGGATCTGAGCCACTCGGCCGGCAGCGTACCCGTGGATCTCAACGGCGCCGGCGCGGACCTGGCCATCGGCTGCACCTACAAGTACCTCAACGGCGGGCCGGGCGCGCCGGCCTTTCTCTTCGTGCGCCGCAACCTCCAGGAAAGGCTGGCCAACCCCATCAGCGGCTGGATGGGGCAGCACGCGCCCTTTGACTTTGCGCTGGCGTACGCCCCGGAGCCGGGCATCCGCCACTTTCTCACCGGCACGCCGCCCGTGCTGTCGCTGGCGCTCATTGAGCCAGGGGTTGACCTGCTGTTGGAGGCCGGCATGGACGCCCTGCGCGCCAAGTCGGTAGCGCAGAGCGAGTATCTGGTTGCGCTGTGGGAGCAAGTGCTGCGCCCGCGCGGCTACGTGCTCAAATCACCGCGCGATGCGGCGCGCCGCGGGTCGCATCTCTCGCTCGGCCATGCCGAAGGCTGGCGCATCAACCAGGCGCTCATCCGCGAACTGAACGTATTGCCCGATTTTCGCGCGCCTGATAACATTCGGCTAGGCATCGCGCCGCTCTACACTACCTTCGCCGACCTACACGAAGCCGTCGAGCGCCTGCGCCGTGCCGTCGACGACCAGATCTATGCCCGCTACGCAAGCCAACGTCCTGTCGTCACGTAGCGTGACCGCAACGGGCACAATCTGCGCCAGCCACAGTCTGTACGATTTGATCTGCGTGCATCCGCCCAATCCGCGTCATTCGCGTTCCATCGCCGGCGGCACGCCCAAAATTCCTGGGAGGGAGAGCATGGTTTCCGCTGTCGTTCTGCTCAAATGCAAGCGCAACACGATCAACGCCGTCGCCGAGACGCTGGCCGGCGTTGAAGGCGTCTCCGAGGTCTTCTCGGTCGCCGGCCAATATGATCTCGTCGCCATCCTGCGTGTGCGCGACAACAATACGCTGGCCGACCTGGTCACCAGCGAAATGCTCCAAGTCGACGGCATCGTTGATTCGGAGACGCTGATCGCGTTCAAGGTCTTCTCGCGCCA
>WBZU01001666.1_pt1 | contig 16378 bp, 18 predicted proteins | sample 5204311 | NCBI WGS metagenome assembly WBZU01 (sample SAMN12344359, study PRJNA552823) | activated sludge metagenome | biome: Activated sludge suspended growth; feature: Nitrification reactor; material: Wastewater; isolation source: activated sludge from nitrification reactor of wastewater...
CGAGCCGGCGCCGCAAAAACGTCCTTCGGTCACGAAGCCGCCGACGCCACTTGCGGGATTGGCCGAATTGACGGTCGAGCAATACGCGTATTTGTGTGTGGAATTGGAGACGCGTCCGGATCGCACTGGAGAAACGCTCGCTCGATATCGTGTTGTCCCCGAATCGCTCGATACGCTGCACGCGGTTTGGCGCCAACGCCTCACACACGATCGGGCGTCGAAGGAAGCGTTCGACCGCGTGTGTACCGATTACAAGGCTTGGTTGTCCGGACAAAACCGTCCGGCGCCGCGGCTGACGCTGGAGCAATATGCGTCCTTGTTGGTCGATTTGTCTCTGGCCCCGGCGCAACGAGCGGCGATTTTACAACGTTATGGCCTCGACGAAGCGGTCAAGACGCAGGTCGATCAAATGTTTCAGCAACATTTTCAAGCGGATCCGCGTTTGCGTGCGGCGCTCGACCAAGCCATGGCCACGTATCGAGCTTGGTTGAGCCGGGGTGGGAAGTGATCCGGGCGATGATGCAATAACGCAATCTACGTCGTCATGGGCCAATATCGTCGCGTGGCTTTGGGTTTTTCCGGGTCGGCATCGATCTCCAGAAATGGCCTGCCCGGGGCACCTCGAGGAAATGCAAAGCTGGCGGTATTGGCGTAGTTTTCGCCCAGAGCTTCGCGGTGAGTATGTCCAAAAATAACGAGGCGCGCTGCGGTTGCATCCACGATGCGTTGCGCTCCGCCGGCCAATTGTTCGGCGGTTGTCCCGCCATAACGGTTGTGCCCGCGCGACCAACTGGAAGCCATGGCCAAAGCGCCCAGGGAAAACACCGCCGAACCGGCTCGTCTTTTGCCGAGCGCCACCGCGGACAAACCCGCGGTCATGGCGATGGTGGACAAGACGCGATCGAAATACAATCGGGAAAACGTGCGACTGATGCTTTCGAGCGTGGGCCTTGCTCCGAGGCCGAGGACGGTGCGCGCGAGGTCCGGGGAGATGCCGAGAGCTTCGGTAAAGCGGGCGAATTCTTCTTCGGCGAGGGGTTCCTGTTCTTTCGAGCGTTTTTTGAAGCCGGGGCCGCTGCGCACGATGGCCAAAATGGCGGCGTGAAAATAACGATAGACGACATGCGGCGCGCGTGGACCGTAAAACGAAAATGCAGAGAGAAAAAGTTTTAATGGGGTTTCATCGTTCATGTTCAAATATCGATAAGCTCCCGTCGGCGCAATGAATTGCTCGACGAAATGCACGCCGAGGCTCGCTTCGCCGAGCACCAATGGATGCGTAGGGGCATTGTCCGGATCGAAAAGGTGCCCGTGTTCGATATGCAAGTGACCTTCGCGAAAAAACCAAGGCGTCGTGCGTAAGCGACTGCGCGCTTCGCCCGGCAAATCGAGGGCATTTTCAAGGGCCGAGCGGAACTCGCCGAATCCGAGAGCGGCGTCGTGATTGCCGCTGACGAGCCACAATTCGCCGCCATGGATCAAGTGTCGGCCGAGCGCGGCTTTGGCGCCCGAATGAATGGCGAATACTTCATCGATGGCGTGACGGATGGGTTGTTTGGGCAAATCCGCGGAAAGATCGAACAAATCGCCGGCGATGACGATCCGTGCGCCCGGATGCGATTCAAACAAGCGAGCGAGATCATCGGATACGTTGCGCGGCGTGGATCGCGTGAGGTGGACATCTCCAAGCGCGACCATTCGGGGCGGATTCTGCATGGCTTCGGGTTATGACCCGTGCGAGCGTCATGAGCAATGAAATAATTGCTGTGAAAAGCTTGTCGCACCATCGACAATGATCGGTGCCGGCATAAGCAATCGGGTATGGAGAGTTCGATTCGTCGCCCGTCGGAAGGTCATTCTTTTCTCATGGACCGAATTCGCCGAGCACTCGAAAATCGAGATGCCGAGTCATTGGCGGAAGTGTATGCGGAGGACGCGGTCCTCGAGGAGGTTTCCGGGCTACATCCGCCTGCACATCCGGTGATCGTGCATGGACGACCGGCGATCTTGGTCCGGTTGAAAGGGGATTTTTCCGTGGACGCCGTGGGTGGGTGGCATCGCCGGATTCAAAGTGTCGCTATCGTGGACGAAGTGGAAACGGCGGATGCGATCGCGTTTACCGAAGTGTGCACGTATGCCGCGGGAGATAAGGTCGTGACGCAGCACATGGCGCACAAAGTCGACGGCAAAATCACGAAAGACAGGCTGGTCATCGTCCGGGACGCCGAATAATCGTTTGGCATACCAAACGACGATTATTTCCGCAATGGGTCAAGACCCGAGCGCCGTGTCGATGGCTTTGGCCATTTCGGCGAAAGTCGGACTGTCGACGACCAATTTCCCTTTGTGCCGGAAAAGAACCTTGCCGTCTCGGCCGAGTACCACGAAGGCGGGAATTTGCGCCACATCGTGCTTTTTCGACCAGGCATTGTTTTCATCCAGGTACGTCGGGTACACCATTTTCTCTTCGCGAGCCGCTTCGGCGGCGCTTTTGCGTTCGGATTCGGCGTCCGTCGGATCGAATTCGGTCACTCCCGAGACTCGCAGACCGCGAGCCGCAAAGCGTTCGTGCAGGGCCAAGACGGCCGGCACGGACGCTCGACAAGCGCTTCAGGCCGGGTGCCAAGCTTCGATCAAAACGACGTGTTTGCCGCGGGCATCGGCGAGCGATACGGGGTTTCCGTTGACCCAAGCTTTCGCTTCGAGCGATGGAAAATCGGCAATCGGGGATGTGTCGGGAGCGGCGGTGGCATTGGCTCGAGGTTCGTCGTGGTTCTTATTGCAACCGAGCGTGACGAGCGCGAGCAGTGTCGAGAATTTGGCGGCGCGTACAATGCGCAAAACGAGCGGCATGGGCGACTCGTAGCACGATTCTTCCAGGCGGACTACGGCTGATTGTCGAGTTGCCGGTGCAGCGCGCCACGGATGATTTGAATGAGGCCGAAAATGATGGCGCCCCAAGCGAGGACATACGTCAATTCTTTTGTCGATGCAGTCCCGGCATACGTCACCGCATTGGCGACGATGCCTGAACCGCAGAAGAAAACGCCCAACAGAATGGTTTTTTTACCCGTCTCGCTCGCCATGGCCCCTCCGCATGAAGCGCCGTACGCCGCAAGCTTTGACGGTTACCACGGACTGCGGACGTTTCGAAACGTTTTTCCGAGGGCCTTGACGATTTTTTCGGAGGCTCAGGTTTCGACCTTGGAACCCAACAATCGGCTGAGGCGCTCTTTTTCAACACGTAGGAGAATTACTTTTTCACGTTGCGTGACGACAGCCCCGGGAGGACTTTTCTTTGGTTTTCGCACATATCGGCGTTCGGTGTAGCTGACTTCGCTCGCAGCTTCGTGCCGAGCGTCGCTGAAATGCGCGGCCAACGTGGCGGCGTCGACCAGCACTTCCGCCAGACACGAGCGGTTTTTGTCGAGCGGGACGATAACATGAGCTCCCGCCACGTTCTTGGCATGAAGCCATAAATGATGGGGCCTGGCAATTCGAGTAACCAGGTCGTCATTGTCGGGGCCGCTACGGCCGACCCAGATGAGCTGATTGTTTGTCGAACGAAACTCGTGGTAAGGTTTGCGTTCGTCGGGGATAACCTGTTTGGTTCGTAAAACGGGCGTCGCGAGGTGGGGTCGAACGCCGGCGGCGACCATCCGTTCGGTGAAGGACTGCAAAACGTCCCAATCGAGCGGGGCGGCGCGAAGCGCCATTTCGAGAGGTTCGAGGGCCGAGATTTGTTCTTCGGTATCGGCGAGGCGTTTGTGCATGATCTCGGCGCCGCGTTGCAACCGACGGGCTTTTTGGAAAAACTCGGCGGCCTGATCCTTGGCCGGTTTGTCCGGAGCGATGTCCACGACAATGGCTTCGTTGGTTTCCCAATCCACGAGTTTGGCTTGACGAGCTCCTCGAGGAATGGTTTTTCCTTGTGCAACGAGCAGCGCGCCGATTTTTTGCAGGCGCGGCACATCGTCGAGCCGTACCAAATCGCTTCGGACCGCTGCCGCGCGACGTTTGAGTCGTTCGCGTTTTTTACGCACGGCCGCGCACAATTCGCGGTACAACGTTTTGAGCACATACGAATCGCTCGTGGACAGAACGCTCGGCCCAGCTTCGTCGAGTGTTACGCTTGGTGACGTCTGACCGGGCGTTGCGCTGCCGGGCGTTGCGCTGCCGGGCGTTGCGCTGCCGGGCGTTGCGCTGCCGGGCGTTGCGCTGCCGGGCGTTGCCCGGACCCACCCGGGGCTACGCGCCCCGGGACCCGCGCCAGGAAGCGTCCTGGACCTTTCGTTGGTTCGTCCGCGATGCGGTCGAACCAAGAGGGGGTCGTTGGGAAGGGAGTCGGGATTGGTTGGTGGTCCAAGCGAATTGGTTGGTGGTCCAAGGATATTCGGCGGCCATCTGACGGAGGAGCCGTCGGGGGTCACGAGGTGGGCGAAACCTTGGCGCGTCGGGTGGACGGTGAGGTGGATGAGGGACTGCGTCAGAGGTTCGGAAACGTGGTTGGCATGTTCGGCGACGTGGGCGGGTGAGGCGACGAGGTGGAGGGCATCATTTTCGTGATGGATTTCGAGTAGATAAAGGCCGACGACGTGTGCTCGTAACGCGGCGACGAGGGGTTGGTCGAGGGGTGATCGGCCGAGGGGCAAACGTGGAAGGAGGCCGACCCCGGACGCGACGGGGCCGAAAGCGAGACCGAGGAGGAGCTTGTGTTCGTTGAAGAGCGAGAGGACGAGCAAGCCGGTCGTGGGAACGAAGTGAACGGCGTCGACGCGGGCGTTGAGGATGGCTTGACGGAGATCGTCACAAAGGATGAACGAGGGACTGGTCATCGAGGAGGATCATGGTGTATACATGCGCGCGCCGGTGACGAGAAGCGAAGCTCGTGCCGACGAAGCCTTGAGGCCCCATGGCGGAATGGCAGACGCCGGGGATTTAAAATCCCTTGACCGAGAGGTCGTCCCGGTTCGAGTCCGGGTGGGGCTACTAGCTGAAATCATTAGGCTTTCTACAGCAGACTCAGGTGTAGCATCTACCGAGTTACTGACGATTCCACTGACGATTCGCCCTTTCGGATCCAAATCGGTGGCCAAATTTCGAGGGTCGGCGGCGGACGTATCGTCAGTAAACGGGTAGGTTTTGGCAGTAACGGGCTCAGCCGTGAGCAAGCGGGCGAGTTCCGGGATGGCCTGGTCGAGCGGCGTGAAGTCGCCGAGCTGAAGCTCGGATGCTGTGCGAGCGGCCCGGCGATACCTGTTGATCATCAGACTTGACTTGTGGCCAGTCCGGTCTTGTACCCACGCTTCGGACTTGCCGTTCGCGAGCGAGACCGTGACGAACGTGGCACGCGTATCGTGTGCGCGGATCTGCTGGCGCGTGTCGGTGCGCTCGAAGAGGACGCTGCGTGTGATGCCAGCAGCAACGAGATGCTCGCGGTAGCGGGCTGCCGTGTGGTTGATGTTCACGCGTTCGCCGTGGAGGTTGACGAAGACGAAGTCGTTGTCCTTGGTGGAGACGCTGCGGTCGGCGAGGAGCATGCGCCATGCGCGAAGAGCTCGCGCAACACCGGGTGACAAGGCCCACGCGCGCGGGTCGTTGGTCTTGTTGACGTCGAGGACGACGCTGCCGCGATCGAGGTCGAAGTCGGACCATGTCAAGCGTGCGGCTTCGTTGACTCGTGGCCCTTCGCGATGAAGAAAGCCGTAAAAGACGCGGTACTCGAGCGGGACGGCGTCGGATGCCACGAGCTTGGCGTCTTCGTCGGGGTAGACCCACCCCTTTGCTTTGCCGGGTCCGACTTTGGGGAGGAATCCGGATGGTAATGGGTTTGTCGCGATGAGTTGCAACGGAAAAACCGCCATCTTGCAAATACGATGGAGCAATTGCGCAACCTGTCGACGCGTAGCCACCGCACGACCCTCGGTAATGCCTCGCATGACGATGCGCGCATGATCGAGCGTAAATGCATCAATGCGAATATCGCCGACAACGGGGTATACGTAGTTTTCGAGGCGGCTGATGTCGTGGCCGACCGATTTCTTCACTCGTACGTGATCCGGATAATCGCGCGCAAGGTCGCCCCTCGTCCATGACTCGCCCAATTCGCGAATGGTGGGCATTTTGGCATTTGGCCCGTGCCCCTGACAAACGAGGTCGACATTGCGGAGGACCTGCTCGAGCGCCTTGGCATCCGTTGCGCTTGCCACCGCATCGAGGTACGTGCGCGCGATATCGAGGCGCCCGGCTTTGCGAAGTTTGTCGGAGATTTCGGAGAGCGCGGCAGCGCGGGTGTCGGCCGCGGATTTGATTTGGCAGGTTGGAAGCGCGATTGCGGGGCGATCGGACGAGTCTGCCAGGGTGATCCGAGCGAACCAGCGGCCGGAGGATTGGAAAACGGTGCCGGAACGAGGACGGGGCATGGCCTATCGGTGGACCATCGCCTGAGCCCTGTCAAGGTTACGTTTACCAGCGCTCGCATCATCGCTAAACCCGATCTAGCAGCGTCGGCTCTTGTAAACGTCTTCGTCCCGCCGGATATTAGCCCGCTGGGGTTGACACCTCGTCTTCTTCTGTGATACGCGTGATCCTATGACCCCTTTTGCAGTTTTCAAGTTCCCAGATCCAGGGCGCTTTGCAATCATCGAAAGCGACATCGTAACTCATGGTCAGTTCACCGATGTCTATGGATTTGGCGCAGGAGCTTGGGATCCTGGCGATTTTTGAATCGGCCTCTTGTGCACACGCTCGAATACCTTAAGCCACGTAGCCATCGCCCAACGAAAAAATCTCGTAGCGAAAGAAAAATACTCCGTTTCATTCTTCCAGATCGCAGGCTTCACGCCACTGGACCTGAGCGAATTGACGGCAACGCTTGCTGCCGGAAAACACGCATGGACCGACGCCTACGATGGCTTCATGTTTCAGACTCAAGAAGCCTGGAACGCCACGATTGATATAATAAAATCGCTCCGACCCGATATCTACGAAGCCATTAAGCGACTCGAAGCCAAACTAACCGCAGCTAGCGACGAAATACCGGACGCCGAGCGACAAGTCCTTGATGAAGAAGGCGACAGCGTGGGCATCGCCCTCGATATCGCCGGCATTAAGAGGGACGCCGTACTCCAATCGTGGACACCGAAAAAGCGAAACGACGGCAGATTTAACGCATTTCTCGCCGGCATTGACGAAGCTCACTTGACCGAGGAAGACGAGATAACTCACGATTCTCGCACATTCTTTCGTGGTTGGAAATGCGAAGAGCTACAGATCTGCGCAGCTGCAAAATTTACTCAGGGAGACCGCCAAGTCTTGATGTTCAATGCAAATCGCAACGGACTGGAGAAAACGCTCGGCGTAGATCTATTGTGGATAGACACCAGGTTCAACTGTTTCATTATGGTCCAATATAAGCGCCTCACCGCGCGCGACGGAAAACTTGGCTATTACCCAAACAGTGACAATTCGTACGTCGAAGAACGTAATCGAATGGAGCAGTGGGAAAATTCATTGGCGGATCGCGATCCAGCACACTTTGGTGATGAACGCGACTTCCGACTGCTTTCTAACCCGTTCTATTTCAAGATATGCAAGCCTTATACGCGTACGCCGTTCAGCTCTGATCTCATTGAGGGAATGTATTTCTCTCTCCCACATTGGAAAAGTATAATGCGGGTACACAGGAAAGTTAGCGAGCAAAATGCTTATCGCTGGCTTAGTAACACCGAATTTACGACTTTAGCCCATAAGGGTTGGATCGGAACAGCAGGACGAGGAACTGAGTTGGCCTATAAAGTCCTCACCGAAGCACTCAAGCATAATAGGTCGGTGACGGTCGGAGAGCTTCATCACCTTTAGAACGCATCGGCATCGATCCGAGCGAAGTGGAAATCACCCAAGAGAAAACGATGCGCCGTTCACTCGGCTTCCATCAATGCAAAACCGCCACCGCCTCGGCCTCACCCACATACCCCGCCAACCCCACCGCCACATCCATCCTCACGAGCGGCCCCATGCCCACCTCGAGCGCCATCCTCGCGGCACGTCGATACTTGGCAATCATCGTGCTCGACTTGTGCCCCGTCCGATCCTGCACCCAAGCTTCGCTTCTACCATTCGCGAGCGATACCGTGACAAACGTCGCTCGCGTGTCGTGAAGACGCACGCGTTGGCGGCTCTTGCTCTGCTCGAACAGCACCGGCCGCGCGATGCCCGCTGCGCGTAAGTGCTCGCGATACTGATCCGCCATTCGTCCCGAGATTGGTTCGCCCTCTTCGTCAACGAACACACGCGCATCATCACCCACATCCTCACCCTTGCGCGCTCGCAATTCGCGCCACGTACATAATGCCTCCGAAACGCCCGGCGACAGGGCCCATGCACGCGGGTCGTTCGTCTTGTTTTCGTCAAGCACCACCACGCCGCGCTCCAAATCGATATCCGACCACGTGAGCGCACCGGCTTCGCTCCGTCGAGTCCCCTCGCGATGCAAAAATCCGTAAAACATGCGCCATTCCAAGGGCACCGCGGACGAACCAATCAACTGCGCATCTTCATCTGGATAAATCCATCCTTTGGCTTTATCCGGTCCAACCTTGGGCAAAAACCCTCGTGGCAACGGATTCGTTTGCCGCAAACACATCGGGAAAACCGCCATCGCGCACAATCGATGCAATAGCTGAGCGACTTGGCGCCTCGTTCCGGCAGCAAGGTCAATCGGAACGCCGCGCATCACGAGCTGCGCGTGTTCGAGCGTCAATTTATCGATCGGAATATTGCCAATGACGGGATACACGTACATTTCGAGACGCCCGCGGTCGTGCTCTGCCGAGCGTTTTGCTTTCACGTGGTCAGGGTACTCGCGCGCCAAATCACCACGCGTCCATCGCTCGCCCAATTCACGCACGGTCGGCGCATTGCCCTCGCGCGTACGCACGACCTTGCCTTGCACAATGAGGTCCACCGCGCGACGCACGTCGTCGAGTTTATGGTTTTCCAAAGTCGCCGCATGATCGAGCAATTGCAATGTAACGTCCTCTCGCTTGGCTTCTCGTAATCGTTTCGCGAAGTTCGCCAGCAATCCGGTCCGAGCTTCCGCAGATTCGCGGTCATTGCACGTCGATAACAAGATACTTTCACGTTGCCCGCGAATCGTCATCCGGGCATACCATTTGCCGCTCGCTTCGTATACGGTGCCGGTCAATCTTCTCGACATGGTCCCCTCCCCCATTATCGCTTTCGACGAGGTCGACGCTTTGGCTCACGCTCCCGAAGCCCCACCGACGCAAGCAATTGATTCGCACGGTCAGACGGCTCGGCCGCGGAGTGATCGACTTCGACAACGAAACCTTCGGCGAGCTCATTCTTCGATTCTCCCGCTTCGAGCCATTGCACGAATGCTGCTCGATTAACGACACGCAGTTTTCCAATATGCCGCACGCGTAATGGAAACCCTGGCGAACGAATCAATTCGAGAAATGTGCGCGCCGGTAATCCCGTCACCGCCTCAACATTGCGCTGCGTAAGCGTTTCCGGCGGCGCAGCAATCACGCGCACCGCATGCTCCGGTATGGCCAACGTCGCGCGAACGTATCCCTTCGGCATGCTTGTCGTTGGCAACTCGATTGAATCGTCTTTCATGGCTCGACCCTCCCGGCGCCCAATAGCGTCACCGTTCGGTCCGAGTATCGTTCCAATCGAGAAAACCAGCGCAACACAATTCGACATCAAACTCCGCTATCTACACAGCAACACAATCACACAATAATACAATAACACGATCACACAAGCTGTCTTTGGACGGATCGGCATCTGCACAGTACGCGCAGTCAACGTCAATTCATACAAATCCCCCGGCATTTCAAGGAAACCGGCAAGCTCGACCCCTTGTTTTCAAGCGTCGAATTTCGCGAGGTCCATAGAATCGATCCACTTTTCTGATTTTTGCCGCTCTTTAGCAACCACCGCTCGCCGCAATGGCTTTCCTTCCGTCGTCAATGCAATCGAAGTGCGGCGATTCACGATTTATCTGGGCGGGCAAGTCGATTTATTCGTTCCGTGTGCAAAAGCCACCCCTCAAGGGGCTGGCTTGGGGGTGGCTTCCACCCTGGTTCGGGGGTGGCTCGGGGGTGGCCTTCTCAAGGAAAATGCCACGATTTTCCACCATCACGCATTGCGAGTCGCGTGCCTCGATTTGTGCGTGTTCTTTCATTGCCTACGCGCGTTATGCCTGAGGCGTGTCGGCTGTACGCATACCGAACGGAAAAGATGGCACAGGGACGTGCGTAAATTGTCTGGCCAAACCAGGATCAGTCGGTCGCCGCAAAGCAAATTTGCCGGGCATTGGTGGAACATCGCCGATTCCGACACGCAAAATCAAGGCTTACATTTTGTGACGTCCAAGAGATCGATCCACTTATTGACAAATTCACCGGCTTGGATCGCTCCATTTCCGAGCATCCGATCGACGCTGCCGACATGAATTCCGTCGTCGGTGTTCACTGTTTGTCAGGTACGACGCAAACATGTTTATTCACCCACGTATTGGATATTCATTTTGGTTCGCTTGAGGCCCACGATCGTATGAAAAGCTCTTGGAAAAGTCGCATTCGTCAAAATCGACCTCGAAAAATGAAGGGGCGCCACGCGACTGGTCCAGATCAACGATCCACTTTTCGATCATTTTGTCGTACGGGTTCGTCGACCATAACCCATCGAGGCATTCGTTCCGTCTATAGGATACGGCCAAGTAAAACTCGGACGTAAAATAAACGTGCACGTATCTCGTCGATTTTTCTTGCTTTCTGGTTTGTCCTATGCGGTACAATCGCTGTCGGGGAATACGACCATGCAGCGCAAGCGTGTGTACTCGACACTTGTTCCGGATACCTTGGCCATGATCGCCGCTTGCGCCAATTCGCGTCCCGTGATGGAGCTGGCGGTTGCATTGCGCGCGGTCGTTTCGGGTGCGCTGCTATTGCCGCCGGATCGAGGGGAAACGATCCTGCGAATCACCCGCGATCTCATGAATCCAGAGTGGAATCTCCGGGCACACATCACGCTGCGGGATCCCATTGTTCGATATTGGGCGAAGATGTTTTGGCGCGCTTGCATTCAAGCGGTTCCCCTCACCGCGGAAAACCCCGTTCGAGATTTGGTTTGGCAAGGCCGCGCCAAGGCCGAGCTCGAGCGAAGTGCTTCCTTGCAGAACCATGCAAAACTCTTACTTCGGCAGATAACGTTGCGGGTTACACCGGCTCAGCCCGTGGTTGCTCCGGTCATTGCGACAAAGACAAATCCGCCGCCCAAATCCGATAAAGTCCAAATGGAAGCGAAAGCGCGGCAGTTTGCCACGGAATTCGTTCGATTGCGGGAAGCTCAAAAGGCGCGTGTTGCGGCTTCAAATGCTGCGAGGTTTGTTACTCCACCGGCGGAAGCGACCATCGCTGACCTGCCCCCGGAACCTCCGCCCGCAGCCGAGCCAGTTTTGATCGGAGGTAAACGTGGATTGCTTCGGAATGTCGCAATTCATCCGCGATATTCGTCAATGCCGTCACTTCTTGGTTTGGATGTAACTTCAATAATGCCGACACGCATGAATCCAAGCGCATCGTCGATTCTGTCGTGAGCGTTTCCGACAAGAGCCGCGATGGATTTGGCGCCTTGAGCGGCTGCGTTTTCGCAATGACTCCTGCCAGGCGCCACAATGCTTGAACAAGCTTGACGGGTTCCCCGCAGCATCAAGTCGCACGGACAATTTCTCACGGAATGGTGGTCGGGGTTCCCGAATTCGAGTTTCTCGAACCTCGGCTCGGCGCTGTTTTGCATAAGCGCGGATCTCCGTGTCGTCGTACGGCCACGGAACAGGTTTGCCGAGTGTTTCTTTTTTTCATCCCACGGTGCAGGAGTCCGCTGAAATCCCGCCCTTCGTTCTTCTCGCCTGAACGTCGTTCGAGAGCATTCCACGAATTTCGCCGCAAGATCAGCGAAAATGAGTTTCATTCGCTGTTCGTGCATGCTCCCATGGTACAGAATAAAGTGGCGAAATAATTCAATTATCGACCGACGAACGCGTTTCAGGTCCCGCGGTGAATGAAACATAAAGGAGAATTTGGTTTCCCCGATGTCCGTTCGGGGCTACGGTGGTTGCTGGGGAAAGTCACCGGCACGGTCGGTGGCATAGGTTGGTTGCTTTGGAATGTGCAGTGGCTACCGCCACCGGGAGTTCTCGTGATCGTCGTATCGACACAATGAGGCCCTGATGCGCGCGGTCATAAATATTTCGGTGGGCAACACCAAATCGGTCGTCGCCGAAATTGACAGACTACACCGTCGCATTGAGGAGTGCGAACGACGCGTCTAATCCATGCGCGAAACGCACGAGCGCAGTTTGGATACCAATTTCGATCGTGAACAAAAGCGATTGAATTTCAACGCCAATGAAAAGCGAATCGACGACGCGACGACGACCGTCAGAACGCTCCTGCCCTTTATGGTCAATGCTTTTGCGAAGCGCCAAATGGTGCCGACGGGTGATTCATCGGTGCTGAAGGAAGCATTGCGACCGGCAACGGAGACCATGACGACGGAACAGCTCGAGAAACTCCAGGGGATATTGACCCCGCCGCAAGTGGTCGCGTTGCTCGAGGTTTGGCAATTGGTTTGCGCGGAGAAACCGAACGACAAACCCAAAGACAAGAATTAGCGAAGCCGTTCAGACTGATCGGGGGATACACGGGAGGACGCCATCCGGCTGAGTTCGCTCGCTGCTGCGGCAGGCGAACGGTCGCCCCCGCCGACGGTGAAGAATTTGTAGTATGCGAGCAAGGCTGAATAGGCCGCATCAACGCGCTTGATTGAAGCACCGCTTCCGCGCGTGCATTCCTTCCAGATTATCCTCGCCAATTGTCATGACCATCCCACGGGCAATGGTTTTTCTGGCAATGCCGCCATTGTGCCATTCTCCCATGATACGCGGGATCCGTCGACAACAAAATCCAATCGATTCTCATTGACACGCTTCCGTCCCCGGTGATACGTAAACGCAGACATTGACGGAGGTGCTCACGGGTTCGCTTTGGTTTCTTCAGCCGCGCGGATCAGCTTCCAAACACGCATATTGAGAGCACTGGCAATACGAACGACATTTTGGATCGAGATGTTGCTTTCGCCTCGTTCAACGGCACCGATGAACGTGTGATGAAGTTTGCAACGTTGGGAAAACTGCGCCCGACTCATATCGAGCCTGAGACGCTCTGTTCGAATCACATTGCCCAGGTTTCGCTGAAGAAGCGTGACGTCCACGTCCAATTTGCACCGTACCCAACAGGAGCCAAAGGGTCTACAGCCTTTAGACAAGATACACAATCAGATTGAACGGGTCAAACCTATTTCGTCCTGCCGTCGCAGGGCAAGAATGCACCGATCCGTCCTGGTCTGTCCGAGCACACCATTCTTGGAAAAACATGTCATGAAGTACTTTCACGATCCCGAGCGTCCCAAAGAGCCCATTCTCGAAGCGTCGCCGCGCGAAATCGATGCGCACCGCGATTGGCTTCGCCGTTGTTTACGTTCGTCGTGGAAGCTCGATGAGGCGGACGTCGAGGACGCAGTGCAAAATGTCATCATTATCGCGTGTAGGCTCATTGCGGAAAAACGCGTTCGGGGCAGGTATACCATGACACCCGAAAACCGTTTGCAGAGCCTTCTTCGGGTCATTCTCCGGAACTTCGCTGCCAATATCAAGCGGTTCCAGCGCAGCACCGCACGCATCTTCGTCGACGACCCTTCAGTGGCCGAGATTGTACCCGACGCACATTCAGCTGCCGATGCGAAGCTCGAAGCTCGCGAGACGTTGAGAGCGGTTTGCGATGACGACACGAAATGCGTTCGAATGCTCGTGCGCATTGCAATGGGCGACGAGCCCGCCGAAGTTGCTCGCGAGATTGGCAGGCACGAGAATACTATTCGGTCGGCGGTGAATCGAGGGCGTAATAAGGTGAGGGAGAAGCATCGGAAGGGTCGGCACTGAGTGCGTCAAGCTCGCACCGTGCAACCTTGGAGCCTTAGATCCGCAGCTGGATTACCGCGACCACTACGCTCGTCACGGCGCTCCGCGCTTGCTCGCTGGACCGGGCACCGAACTTCGAGCAAGCCTGAAGCCAACGAAATTGTAGCGAAGGTCGGGAAGATCTGCCGTTCGGTACGCGGCACGGACGAGTCGCGCTCCGCTGCTCCAGCTGCCTCCTCGGAGAACGCGATCAAGACCGGTTTGCGGACCAGGTGGATCTCTAAGGAGATTCGCATCATATGGGCCTTGCCAATCGGCACACCACTCATACACATTTCCAAGCATATCATACAACCCCCAGTAATTAGGGGATTTTAGTGCCACAGGTTGCGTAGTTCCCGCTGCATTTTCGTGATACCAAGCAATCAAATCCAATTGCGGTGCTGTCGCCCAGTTGGCGTCCAGGTCTAGCTCCCCTACCCACGTCGCGGTTTGCATTCCCGAGCGACACGCATATTCCCATTCCGCTTCTGTGGGCAATCGCAGGTTAAGCCCGCCAATGCGCTTGTTTAATCGCGCCAAGAAGCCTTGGCAATCTCTCCAGCTGACAGTTTCAACCGGATTCGTTACACCTTTGAAATGACTTGGTTTCGTCCCCATTACGGCCTCCCACATGGCCTGTGTCACTGGAGTGTCGGACAACCAATAGTCCTGCGTCAATTCGACCCGATGCTGGGTTTCATTGTCAAACCGCCCAGCTTCGTTTTCGGGTGAACCCATCATGAATGAACCTGCCGGAATCCACCGCATGCGCTGCACATTGTGCCCGACTGAAAACGACTGAAACACACCAAATTCGTCATCGCCCCATTCGGTGGCGAAAGGTTCAGGAATGTTGTCGATAACATCTGTAGCGCTACGTATAAGACGAACTTCGTGAGGAATTTTCATTTTTTGCGTTCCCGCTGCGCGAAAACCACCGGTGCCTGTTTTCTGCTAATCAAAGACGGCAACACGCTTTGCAGCATCGCTCCACGCAGGGCTACTGGTGCTTCTTCTTCCACAGTGAATAAGACGCTCTCAGTGAGTGACCCTTCCGAGAGATTGGCGCTAGCGATCTCGGATGATGATGATGAGGAGGAGAGCAGCGCTGGGCCTCGTACCAGCCGAAAACCAAGATCCTCGCTGCGGTAGCCGGCTGAGTCCGCACCGCGGTACGCAGCGCGCACATCCCTTGCAACGCTGAGCCAACCCCCGCCACGCATGACTCGATGGGCTCGCATGCTCGGCACAGGCGTGCGTACACTCGTCGCAACGGTGCCATGCGTGACCCGATGGGCGCGCCTATCAGCCAACGCAGCGACGTCTGGATCGTTCTGTGGCCCCGCCGCATATGTATGATACTCCTGATAACACCATTCATACACGTTTCCCAACATATCATAGAGACCCCAGGGATTCGCAGCTTTCTGCGCGACAGGATGCGTTCCACTGCGGCTATTCCTCCGATACCAGGCAATCCCATCAAGCATTGGAGCTTCGACTTCCTCGCCTTCTGCTAAGTCGCCCACCCAGGTCGCCGTCGTCACGCCCGCACGGCATGCGTACTCCCATTCTACCTCTGTAGGTAAACGCACATCGAAATTTGTGATTCGCTCATTCAATTGCGCCAGAAAAACTTGGCAATCGTCCCAACTCACGTTTTCCGCCGGACGGTTGGCACCGATAAAATGACACGGGTTCCTTCCCATCACCGCCTCCCACAATGCTTGCGTTACCGGCGTATCAGCAAGCCACCGACCGTGCGTCCACCTCACCCAGTGCTGAGGTCCTTCTAGATCAAGCCGGCCTACTTCGCTCTCGTGTGAACCCATTAAGAAGCGCCCAGGCGGTATCCAACGAAATCGCTGCATGATGCCATTAATCTTTGCCGCCGCCCACAACCCAAAACGATCCCGCCCCGCTGCTGCCGTCCACGCTTCGCGCTGCCATCGCGCTACCACTACCGTGCAACGATCCGTACGCAATTCGATGCACTCGTCGTCCTCCACGGAAAACGACAACCCCTCCAACCGCTCGCGGATTACCAGTACTCCTCGAACAATGGTCACCCACGGACGCGCTGCAACAAGCCATGCAATCGGACTTCCCGGCCCGTCGACGTACGACGGCCATTCTCCGCCTCGTTCGTTGCGGCCAAACACCCAGCATCGACCCACTTGACGCACCCAGTAATGCTGCGTTTGTCCAGGTCGCTCTAATTTTGCGCGAATGGCAGTTGGATCCAGGCCTTCGGGGGCTGCACTCCCCTCGAACGACGCTACCCATAACGTCTGCAGCGAGGGCAATTTCGTGTAGATTCCCTCT
>WBZU01001667.1_pt1 | contig 16378 bp, 15 predicted proteins | sample 5204311 | NCBI WGS metagenome assembly WBZU01 (sample SAMN12344359, study PRJNA552823) | activated sludge metagenome | biome: Activated sludge suspended growth; feature: Nitrification reactor; material: Wastewater; isolation source: activated sludge from nitrification reactor of wastewater...
CAGGTCTGCACGAGCTGGCCCTGCGCGTCCCCCCACGGGTTCAGCCACTGGGTGACCCGGTTCTTCACGTGGTCGAACTGGGTCCACGCGCCGTAGGCCGCCACCCCGAACAGCACCGAGCCGCCCACCGGGTAGGCCACCCGGCCGGTGGCCACCCAGAGCATCGCCATGAACAGGGCGAAGAACAGCAGCGACGACCCGAGGTCCTTCTGCGCGGTCATCACCAGGATGGCCATCCCCCACGCCAGCAGGACCGGGCCGAGGTGCTTGAGGTCGGGCAGGACCGGCCGGGCCTTCGGCCACGTGGCCATCGACAGCAGCTCGCGCTTCTCCACGAGGTACGACGCGAAGAACAGGGCGAAGGCGATCTTGGCGAACTCGCCCGGCTGGAAGTTGACCGGGCCGAGCGCCACCCAGATGCGGGCGCCGCGGATCGACACGCCGATCCCCGGCACGAGCGGGAGCACCAGCAGCACGAGCCCGATGGCGAGGAACGTGTAGCGGTACCGCTCGAGGTCGCGGGTGCGCCGCACCACCAGCAGCGTGGCCACGAAGGCGACGATGCCCACCGCGGTCCAGGTGGCCTGGAGGGCGGCGAGGTCGGGGTCGAGGCGGGCGATGAACACGTAGCCGATCCCGTTGAGGACGGCGACGATCGGCAGCAGCAGCCCGTCGGCATCGGGGGCGAGGCGGCGAACCGCCAGGTGGGCGCCGAGCAGCAGGGCGGCGATCACCCCCAGGAACGGCCCGATGTTCGCCGGCACCGACGCCGTCTGGCCGAGGCTGGCCAGCGTGTAGGCGCCGCCGGTGATGGCGATGGCGAGGAGGATCAGGCCGAGCTCGGCGCGACGCCTCGTCCTCCCCATGAGGGAGGGACCGACCCGGCCGCGCCGGGCCGTGCCGACGGCGGTCACGGTCCCGCGGGCGCCGTGGTGGTGGTCGCCCCGGGCACCGTGGTGGTCGGCCCGGCGGCGGCGGTGGTCGTGGTGGTCGCCGGCGTGGTGGTGGTCGTGGTCGGTTGGTCCTCGGTGGCCTGGATGCGCAGGTTCACGAGGTAGCGCTCCGCCGCCGAGCGCGACCCGAACTCCTTGCCGGCCTCGATCGTCGGCCGCAGGGCGGGCGGCACCTCGGCGCGGGTGATCTTCGAGCGCGACACCAGCTCGGGGTCGAACATCAGCACCCCGCCGGGCTTGCCGCGGTACAGGGCCACGTCGTCGCCCGCGAAGGTCACGAAGTAGGTGTTGCGGGCCGACCACCCGATCGCCCCGACCACCACCGCGGCCACCAGCAGGAGCAGGAGCACGAAGCCGAGCACCCGCCAGGTGACCCGCTTGCCGCGGACCCGGTCCACGTCGCCGAACAGGTCGTCGTGGTCGGCGCCGTAATCGTCGGCGGCCTCGGGCAGCGAGCTCCGGCGATCGGCGAACACATCGCGGTAGGGCTCCTCCTCGACCGGCGCCCGGACCACCGGGACGCTGACCTCCGGCAGGTCGTTCATCGGGGTGACCAGGTCCTCGGCGGGCGGCGCGGCCAGCCCGCCGTCCTCGCCGCGGGCGGCGAGCAGCGCGGCGGCGGCCTCGGAGCGGCCGCCGTCGTCGACGACGTCGACCAGCACGACGGTGATGTTGTCCCGGCCGCCGCCCTCGTTGGCCAGGCGGATCAGCTCGGCGGCGGCCTCGTCGGGGTCGACCAGCCGGCGCAGCACCGAGGCGATCTGGTCTTCGGACACCTCGTTGAACAGCCCGTCAGAGCACACGAGGAACCGGTCGCCGGTGAACGGCTGGACCGACCCGGCGTCGACGTTGACGTCGAGGTCGATCCCCAGGGCCCGGGTGATGATGTTGCGCTGCGGGTGGACGGCGGCCTCGTCCGGCGTGAGCTGGCCGTCTCGGACGAGGTCCTCCACCAGGCTGTGGTCGTGGCTGAGCTGGAGCAGCCGATCGTCGCGGAGCAGGTACACCCGCGAGTCGCCCACGTTGATCCAGCCGACCTCGTCGCCGTCGGGCCCGTCGACGAGCTGGACCGCCACCAGCGTGGTGCCCATGCCGTGCAGCTCGGGCTGGCTCCCGGCCCGCTCGAAGATCGCCCGGTTGGCGACCGCGGCCGCCGCCACGAGGGCGTCGAGGTCACGGGCCACCACGTTGGCCCGGGTCAGCTCGACCGCCATGGCGGACGCCACCTCCCCGCCCTGGTGGCCGCCCATGCCGTCGGCCACGCCGTACACCTCGGCCTCGGGGGCCATCAGCAGCGAGTCCTGGTTGTTCTGCCGGACCATGCCGACGTGGGTGGCGCCTCCGGCGCGCAGGACCGTCACACGAGCTCCATCACGGTGTTGCCGACCTGCAGTCGGTCGCCACGGTGCATGACCTGGGGGCCCTGCACCTTCTGTCGGTTGAGGAAGGTCCCGTTGGTGGACCCGAGGTCCTCCACGAAGAGCTGCCCGTCCCGGGAGAAGACCCGGGCGTGGAGCTGGGAGGCGTAGGTGTCGTCGATGGTGACCTGGCAGCCGGCGGCCCGCCCGACGGTGACCTCGGCGCCGAGGTCGTACCGCTGGCCCTTGTGGGTGGCCGGCTCGACCACCGCGAGCTGGGCCGGGGCGCTGCGGCGCTCGGCCCGCTTGGACGGGCGAGGCGCCGCCGCCTTGGCCTTGGGCGCGACGACCTTGGGACCGCGGATCTCGGTCCACACCGCCCGCAACACCCGCAGGAAGAACAGGTACAGGAGCGCGAGCAAGCAGAACTTGAGGATCGTGAGCAGCTGCTCGTCCATGCCGGCCAGACCCTACCGGCCCCCTCCCGAGCCCCCGGGGACGCGGGGGCGAGGCCCGGGGGGCGAGGCGGCGGGGGCGGACTCGAACCTGCACGAGCAGAGCGGCGCACCGCAGCCCAGCCCGTGCAAGAACGATCCCGACGCCAACCTGCACGAGCGGGACGGCGCACCGCAGCCCAACCCGTGCAAGAACCAGCCCGACGCCAACCTGCACGAGCAGGACTGCGCACCGCAGCCCAGCCCGTGCAAGAACGATCCCGACGCCAACCTGCACGAGCAGAGCGGCACCCCGCCGGCCAACCCGTGCAAGAACCAGCCCAACTCGAACCTGCACGAGCAGGACGGCACCCCGCCGCCGAGCCCGTGCAGGTTCGACGCTCGGGGCGGGTCAGGAGGCTTCGAAGGTGCAGACCGTGTTGCCGAAGGCGATCTCGTCGCCGTCGGCGAGCTCGTGGGAGCTGACCCGGACGCCGTTGATCCGGGTGCCGTTGGTGGAGCCCAGGTCGACGAGGACCCAGCCGTTGCCGTGGGGGCGGATCTCGGCGTGGTTGCGGCTGACGTTGGGGTCGGCGAGCTGCACGGTGCTCTCGGGCCGGCGGCCGAAGGTGACGACGGCCTCGCCGAGCGGGAGGCGCTCGCCGGTGGGCAGCAGCAGCGAGCCCGCGCCCACGCCGCCGGTGCCCTCACGCATCCGGCCGGTGATCTGGAACGCCCCGGTGTGCTGGCGCTCGGCCACCTCGAGGTGCACCGAGACCGGCCCCATGAACGAGTAGCCCTCGTCTCGGGCGTGCTCGCGGGCCGCCTCGGCCAGCTCCCGCTCGAGCGAGTCGGACACCTCGGCGAAGCGCTCGTGGTCGGCCTCGGACAGCTCGACGACGTACTGGTTGGGCACGACGGTCCGGCCCCGCACGTCGACCGACCGGTTGCCGTCCATCTCCCGCACGAGCCGCCGCCCCAGCTCGACCGGCCGCAACCCCGACCGGAACAGCCGCGCGAACGTCCCCTCGACCATCCGCTCCAGCCGCCGTTCGAAGCCCGCGAGTGCCACGGCCGGAGGTTACCGGTGGGAGCCCGAAGGACCGTTGCGCTAGGTTGACCCGACCACTCGGGCGAGTGGCGGAATTGGCAGACGCGCTGGATTCAGGTTCCAGTGTCCGAAAGGACGTGGGGGTTCAAGTCCCCCCTCGCCCACCACGAACCCCCTGGTCACCCGGGGGGTTCGATCGCGTATGAGGGCCCATCTCTACCCGATCTCTACCCTTGCGCCGTCAACTACCGGACAGGGCTCTTCGCGAGCCGCCCTGCATGCGACCAGCAGGTACCCTGGGGATATGCCTCGCCAGTCCCTCGACCCTGAGCTCGCGACCGTGGTCGAACGCGGTCGGAAGCTGGCTGCGGAGATGGGCGAGCTGCGACCGAGGCGGATCGGGGCCTATCGGTCACCGTTCACCGATGAGGCGAGGGCCATCGTCGCCGAGTGGAAGCGCGACGGGGGCTACGAGCGGGCGCTGGACGAGATCGCAGCGAGCGATCCCGATCTCGCTGTCCAGTAACCCGCCTTCGTCGTGTACGTCGTCGACGACCAGTTGCTCCTCGACGTCCTGAGCGGACAAGCAAACCCGGCCATCCGTACCGCTCTTGCCGCGGGTGAGGTCTTCACCACGGCGTCTTGGTACTACCGCCTGGGCCGCGCGGTCGCTGCCGGCTCCGGTTCCGGCAGCCTTTCGAGCCGCTTCGCAGATCTCGATGAGCCATCACGCGATCTGGTGCGTACCGGCTTGGACCTGCTGCCCGAGGAGATCGGCCTTGTCAGTCTCCGCATCGTCGTTCCGGTCATGCGCGCGGTCGCCACCCGTCACCGGTTGAACTTCCTCAACGCCGAGGCGATCGGCGCGGCGCTCCTGCTCGACGGGACGATCCTCGTGACGACCGACGCGCCGATGCTGCGTGAAGCGACAGCGGCGTTAGCGGTCGGCTACGAGGTCGTGAGCTGACCCTCACGCTGGACCTCAGCCCGAAGGCCTTCAGCTAGGGGCGCGGGTCGAGGTGGACGATCTGGCGGTCGGACGTACCGGGCACGATGTCGATCACTCGGGCGAGGAACGGGTCCGCGTCGTCTCCCGCGACGACGATCTCACCGGGCACGATGCTCTGCGGGTCGGCGGCTTCGTCGAGGTAGGTCCACAAGTGGCCGGTGGCGTCGATCTGGTGGACGTCGGCAGGGAGCGCCACCTTCGTGGGCTTCACGGGGTCCTCCCGGACCGAGCCCGCTCGAGCGCCACGACGTAGTCCTCGAGGGTGCCGGGCAGGAGCCGCAGGCAGACGATCCTGCCGGCGGGCTTGTCGACGGTGTCGATGACTTCGGTAACCGCGTACGCGTCTTCATCGCCTGCAACGACGATCGCGCCCGGAACGATCAGCCTCGGGTCACGGGCTTCGCGCAGGAACGTCCAGATGTGACCGGTCTCGTCCTCGTCCATGAGGTCGCATGTGATGTCGACGGTGACCATGGCCGCCTCCTCGGCCACCACGCTACGGCCATCTCGACAGCGCATGGCCCACCTACAGGAAGAGGTCGGCGACCAATTCGGCGGCTTCGTCGTGCAACGTTGGGGCTACGTGGCTGTAGATGCCGAGGGTGATGGCGATGGTGCTGTGGCCGAGGCGTTCCTGGACGACCCTCGGGTGGATGCCTCGCTCCAGGGCCAGCGTCGCCCAGGTGTGGCGGAGGCCCTTGAGGGTGAGCGGGGTGAGGCCGAGGCGGTTCACCGTTCGCTTGAAGGTGTCGCTCACGCCCTCGGGGCGGAGGCAGCGGCCGTCGACTCGGTGGAACACGAGTCCCTCGTCGGTGAAGGCGCCGCCGAGCTTCATCCGCTCCTCGAGCATCGCCTTGCGGTGGGCCTTGAGCACCTGGACGGTGCCGGGGTCGAGGGCGATGGGCCGCCGTCCCCGGAGGGTCTTGGGCTCGCCGACCATCACCTTGCCCCGCACGGAGATGATCGTCTGCACCAGGTGGAGGCGTCCGGCCTCGAGGTCGACGTCGGACCAACGGAGCCCGATCGCCTCACCGCGACGCATGCCGGTGGTGCCGAGCAGCACCCACAGTGGGTAGAGCCGGTCGCCCTCCTCCTTGGTCGTCGACAGGAACGTCTTGAGGGTGTCGGCATCCCAGGTCTTGATGGCGTCGGATTTGGGCTGGCCCCTCGGCGGGTCGGCAGCGTCGGCGGGGTTCCGAGCGAGGCGACCCCACCGGACCGCGTCGCGGAACGCCCGGTGCAGGATCGTGTGCACGTAGTTGACGGTCCGGGGATCGAGGCCGGCGGGCTTTCCCTTGCCGGCCTGCGCGGCGGCGTGACGGCGGAGGAGCGAGGCGAGGGTGTCCTTGCTGATGTGAGCGGTCTCCTCGAACTCGGCTCGGAGCGCGGCGGCGGTGTCCTTCAGGCTGGTTCCGGCGGCCCGCAGTTCGAGCGCTCGCTCGACCACCTCGGGCGAGTAGCCCTTGCCCCGGCGTGACGAGGGGCGGCGACCGGAAGCGAGCAGCGTGGCGTAGAGACCGTTCAGCGCACCGGCGTCGACCTTCGTGAGGCGCATCCCTCCGATGTGGGCGATCACGTGGTTGTGGACGTTGCGTGAGTACGAGTCGAAGGTGCCGGGCCGCAGGGTCGGCTCGATGGTGCGCAGCCACTCGGTGAGGAAGTCGCTCAGGTTCTGGTGGCTGGGTTCGACGTACTCGCCTCGGTCGAACTTGGAGAGGAGGTCGATCCGGGCCCGCTCGGCGTCTCGCTTGGTGCGGTAGCCCGAGTGCCACTTCTGTCGGCGCTTGCCCGTGACGGGATCGGGGTCGAGCTCGATCTTCACGTAGTAGGTGTTGCCCCTCCTCACCACTGATCCGCGCATGGGTCACTCCTTGTCGTCGATCGGCTTCCGTTCGTCCTCGGCGCCCGACAGCGAGCGCAGGTAGCCCGATGGGCCGAGGGCCTTGATCCGTGCTGCGAAGTCGGCGAGGAACTCGGCGACCTCGTCGAGGCCGGAGCTGAGGTCCTTCTCTACCTCGGCGATGCGTTCGGCGCGCCAGGTCCGGTAGTGGTCGTGCCAGTTGCCCGCGGCACCGTCGGCGCCGAACAGGGCGGTGAGCACCTCGCTGGCTCCACTGGGAGAGTCGATGCCGATGGTGGCGAGCCGCTCGTCGATCACGGCGAGCTGGTCGTCGGTGCCGAGCAGCGATCGATACAGCTCGGTGACCGGTCGGCCGGAGTCGGCGAGGGTGGCGTGGGCCATGTCGGGCGGCGGGATGAAGAAGTAGGTGATGGGCACGTCGAAGACCTGGGAGAGCAGGTACAGCTCGTGGGCATCGAAGCGGCGGCGCCGGTCGCCGTCGAAGCCGCGTTCCATGGCGGAGATGGACGCCTGGGGGAGCTGGTGGCCGGTGAGCTGCGCGAGCCGGTCGGCGACGCCCTGTTGGGTCATCCGTCGACGTTCCCGAATGGCCCGCACGTTGTAGGAGACGACGGCGTTGACGTCGAGTCCGTCGTCGGTCGGGGGCGGGGTGGCGGGGCGCTTGCGGGCTCGGACCATGGTCACCTCCGGCGGTGGCTCCTTGACGATCGTACGCTATCGCGCGATAACTGCACACTACGTTAGGACATAGCGGCAGGACGTAGCCATGCTGCAGCATCCAAACCAGATCACGGCGGGGGTGGCGAGCCCGACGAGGCCCGTCTTCGCCGCGATCGGCGGACGCCACAGCGCCACGGGCAGCGCCCTGACCGAGGTGCACCGCCTGGCCCACGACGACGGCACAGCCGTCGGGCCCCGCGTCACCTGCTCCTGACGGATCGGTTCCGGCTGGAACCCGAAGCCCACAACCCGAGAGCGAACAGACAAGTGCCCGCCGGCGGCGAGGAGGTCCCGCTCATGCTTCGAGTCCGCACCCTGTATGCGTGTAGCGCTGGTGAGACAGCTCGCTACTACACCCGCTACCTCGACGAGCCCGACGAGGAGCCGGGCCGGTGGCGCGGCCGCCAGGCCGCCGGGCTCGGCCTCGCCGGCACCGTCGACACCGACCAGCTCGAGACGCTCCTGAGCGGTCACGACCCGACCAGCGGGCAGCAGCTCGGGTCAGCGCTGGCGGATCGGTTCAAGGCCGACGGCACCGTGATCAAGGCGGTCGCCGGCTACGACGCCACGTTCTCGGCGCCGAAGTCGCTGTCGGTGTGGTGGGCCCTCACCGGAGACCCCGGCCTCCTCGAAGCCCACGATGTCGCGGTGGCTGCGGTGCTCGACCACCTCGAAGCCCGGGGTTCCACGACCCGGATCCGCCGCAACAACTCCCGTGCGTTCGTCGACACCGAAGGGCTCGCCATGGCCGCGTTCCGCCAGTCGACGTCACGGGAGGACGACCCGCAGATCCACACCCACGTCGTCATCTCCACCAAGGTTCGAGCGACCGACGGGCGCTGGTACGCGCTCGACGCCCGCTACCTGAAGCGCAAGCAGCGCGCCCTCGGCGGGATCTACCAGTCGGTGCTGCGCGCCGAACTGGCGCATCGCTACGGCGTCGAGTGGGGGCCGATCACCGACGGCCAGGCCGAGCTGGCCGCCATGCCCGATGAACTGCTCGACGCTTTCTCGAAGCGGGCTCAACAGGTCGCGGACTACTTGGAGATCAAGCTGATGGGCTTTCGGGAGAGTGAGGGCCGTGACCCGACCCGCTGGGAGCGCGCCGCGATCACCCGCGAGGCCGCAGCGGACTCCCGGCGCCACAAGACGGGAGCGCCTGTCACCGATCTGCGACAGGCCTGGCGAGACGAAGCTGGCGAACTCGGCTGGACCGGAACCCGACTCACCGAGACCCTCGCCGCCGCCCACGGGCCACGCACTCGGAGGTCGCAGGTCAGCGTGAAGGAGGTGATCGATCAGCTCAGCGCCACCTCCTCGACGTGGCTGCCCATCGACGTCATGCGGGTGCTGTGTGACACCCTGCCGCCGACGGGCACCCACACCGGCCCTCGGTGGCTCGCCGCCCTCGACCGGGCCGTCCATCAGGTGACCGACCACAACACGGCCCTCGACCCCTCGATCGACGGGGCCACGCGGGTGTCGGACGGCCGGTCGATCTGGGTCGAGCCCATCAAGGCCAATCTCACCGACCAGGCGATCCTCGACCAGGAGGAGCGCATCCTCGCCTTCGCCGACCACACCCAGAGCGAGAAGCCGTCCGAGTCGCGGACAGTCGAGACGAACGGGTTCGACCCGCTCCAGGCCGATGCCGCCCGAGCGGTGGCCGGCACCGACAAGCTCGTGGTCGTCGTCGGCCCCGCCGGAACCGGCAAGACCACCGCCCTGGCCCGAGCCGTTCACGACCTACGGGCCCAGCGCCGCCCGGTGATCGGCCTGGCACCCACCGCGAAGGCCGCACGGGTCCTGGACGAGGGAGCGAACGTTCGTGCCGAGACCGTGGCGAAGCTCCTGCACGAGTGGCAACGCTCCACCGGCCCGACCGACGGGTACCGGCTGGCCCCGGACACGACGGTGATCGTCGACGAGTGCGGGATGGTCGGCACCGGCTCGCTCGACGCGCTGGTCACCCTCGCCGAGCAGAACCGGTGGCGGCTCGTCCTCGTCGGCGACCCCAGGCAGCTCCACGCCGTCGGCCGCGGTGGTCTCTTCGACGAGCTGTGCCGCACCCAGCCCGTCCACCAACTCGCCACCATCCACCGGTTCAGCAACACCTGGGAGCAGACCGCCTCGTTGTCGCTGCGCACCGGCTCCACGGCGGTCCTCGACGCCTACCTGAGCCACGACCGCGTCCAAGCCGGGAGTTTCCTCTCGCTCCAGGTCGACGTCTCCCGTCGCTGGATCGACGCCCACGAAGACGGCAAGACCGTCGCGGTGGTGGCCGAGACCAACGCCCACGTCGACTCGCTCAACCTCGCCATCCAGGCCGCCCGGCTCGACCTCGAACAGCTCGGCCGAGCCAAGGCGTCCATCGGCGGCCACGAGCAGGCCTACGTCGGCGATCACGTCGTCACCCGTCGCAACGACCGCACGCTGCGCACCGACCAGGACCAGCCGATCCGCAACCGTGACCGTTGGACCGTCGAGGCCATCGGCCGAGATGGATCGATCTCCGTCACCCACCACGGTGGCGAGGGGACGGTGACCCTCCCCGCCGACTACGCCCGCGAGCACGTCCGGCTCGGTTACGCCGCCACCGCCCACGGCAACCAGGGCGACACCGTCGATATCGGCCTCGCCGTCGTCACCCCGGCCACCAGCCACCGCAGCCTCTACGTCGGCGCCACCAGAGGACGTGACGAGAACCGCCTCCTCGTCGTGGCCGACGACCTCGACCAGGCCCGGGATGTCCTCGAACAAGTCCTCAACAACGACCGCGTTGACGTTCCCGCCGTGGTCCGCCGCCGCGAACTGCTCGAACAGGCAGACAGCCGGCCGAGCTACACCGGCCGAGCCGCTGAAGGGCCCACCCGTCGAGGTCCCCGGGCCAAGCCTCCATGGGAGGAGAAGAGGGAAGCCCTGTTCTCGGCTCGGATGGACGCCGTCGAACGACTGCGTCCCTTCGAGCACGCGATCGAGGCTGCCCGAGAGGCCGAGTACGCCGCCTGCGACACCCTGCACCAACTGCGGAAGCAGCACAAGGAGGCGGGGTTCTTCGCCAAGTCCCGCCTGAGAGAACCGATCGCCGAGGCCACCCAGGCCGTCGAAGCGGCGAAGGCGGTCACGGAACAGGCCATCGATGCCGCCGAGCCCTACGAAGAGGCGTTCTGCCGAGCCGACCGCGCCTACGAGAAGGCCGCACGGATCGCCCGTATCGAGCGATCACGCCTCGAGGTCGACGAGATGCAACGCCGGGGCCCCACCCGAGAAGCACCCGGGCTGTCGTTGTGACGGTCCCCTCCATCTGATGTCCGAGCGCAGCAAGCCTGCGTTGGTCGTGTCTGCTCGGAGCGCCCAGCGCGGTCACGGCACTGCCGTACAGTCGAGGCGAGCTCGGGAGACGGTGAGGAAGCCGGGAGATGACGAAGGAAGCGCAACGCGCCGAACTGCACAAGGCAATCTGGCGGATCGCCAACGACCTCCGTGGCAGCGTCGACGGCTGGGACTTCAAGCAGTACGTGCTCGGGATGCTCTTCTACCGGTTTATCTCGGAGAACCTGGCCACCTACCTCAACGAGCACGAGCGCAAGGCTGGCTCGCCCGACTTCGACTACGCAGCCATCGACGACGAGGCCGCAGAGTTCGGCCGAGCCGAGACCGTCGCCGAGAAGGGTTTCTACATCCTTCCCAGCGAGCTGTTCGTCAACGTGCGGCGCGCTGCGAGGAACGACGAGAACCTGAACGAGACGCTCGAGCGGGTCTTCCACAACATCGAGGGATCCGCGGTCGGCAGCGACAGCGAGTACGACCTGAAGGGCCTCTTCGACGATCTCGACGTCAACAGCTCCAAGCTCGGCCAGACCGTGGCGAAGCGCAACGAGCGGCTCGTGAAGCTGCTCGATGCGATCGGCGACCTGTCGCTGGGCGAGTTCGCGGACAACACGATCGATGCGTTCGGCGACGCGTACGAGTACCTGATGACGATGTACGCATCGGGCGCCGGTAAGTCGGGCGGCGAGTTCTTCACACCCCAGGAGGTGTCGGAACTGCTCGCCCGCATCACGGTGGTCGGCAAGACCGCCGTGAACAAGGTCTACGACCCGGCCTGCGGTTCAGGCTCGCTGCTGCTCAAGTTCGCCAAGGTGCTCGGCAAGGACAACGTGCGGCAGGGCTTCTTCGGCCAGGAGATCAACCTCACGACCTACAACCTGTGCCGGATCAACATGTTCCTGCACGACATCAACTTCGAGAAGTTCGACATCGCCCATGGCGACACGCTGACGGACCCGGCTCACATGGACGACGAGCCGTTCGAGGCGATCGTCTCCAACCCGCCGTACTCGACGAAGTGGGAGGGTGACGCAAACCCGCTGCTGATCAACGACCCCCGCTACGCGCCGGCCGGGGTGCTCGCCCCGAAGAGCAAGGCCGACCTCGCCTTCACGATGCACATCCTGAGCTGGCTGGCGGTGAACGGGACGGCGGCGATCGTCGAGTTCCCCGGGGTCCTCTACCGGAGCGGAGCGGAGCAAAAGATCCGCAAGTACCTGATCGACAACAACTACGTCGACACCGTGATCCAGCTGCCCCCCGACCTGTTCTTCGGCACGACGATCGCCACCTGCGTCATCGTCCTCAAGAAGTCGAAGGCCGACAACAAGACGCTGTTCATCGACGCGTCCGCACAGTTCGTCCGCGGCGGCAACAAGAACAAGCTCACCGCGGACAACCAGCAGGCGGTCCTCGACGCCTTCGTCGCCCGCAGCGACGACGACCACTTCGCCCGACTGGTCGACAACAGCGAGATCGCCGAGAACGACTACAACCTCTCGGTCACGTCCTACGTCGAGGAGAAGGACACGCGCGTCGCAGTCGACATCGCGCATCTGAATGCCGAGATCGAGCGCATCGTGGCCCGACAGCACGAGCTCCGAACGGCCATCGACGAGATCGTCGCCGACCTGGAAAGCACCGACCGGTGAGCGCGACGCCGACGTGGGAGCAGTTCAACGTCCCCGTCCTGACCGTGCTGAGCGACGGCGTGACCCGGTCGCTCCGGCAACTCCGTCGAGACGTGGCTGACGCCGTGGGGCTCACCGCGGAGCAGCGCGCCGAAACGCTGCCCTCAGGCCAGCTCCGCGCCGACAACCGGATCGGCTGGGCCGCCTCGTTCCTCAACCGGGTCGACGCTCTGGAGCGCCCAAGCCGCGGGCAGTACGTCATCACCGACTTCGGGCGGGAGCTGCTGGCGCTCCACCCACAGGGGATCACGGAGAGCGACCTGAAGGCGGTCGCCAAGGAAGGCGACGAGTGGTGGCTCTCGCGATCGTCGGCGGACGGGCAGGAAGCACAGCCGCTCGACACGTCCGCCACAGACCTCGATCCCACCGAGCAGGTCGAGCAAGGGGTGGCTCGCATCCACGAGGAGGTCGCCTCCGAGCTGCTCTCGCGCTTGGTGGACCAGGACCCGACCTTCTTCGAAGGAGCGGTGGTGGAGCTGCTCCTCGCCATGGGCTACGGCGGCGTTGGCGGGCGCGGCCTCACCACCGACCGAACCAACGATGGCGGGATCGACGGCGTCATCGACCAGGACGTGCTCGGCCTCAGCAAGGTCTACGTCCAGGCCAAGCGCTACTCGCCGACCAACGCCGTGCAGCGGCCCGAGGTGCAAGGGTTCGTCGGTGCCCTCAGCGGCAAGGCCGATGGTGGCGTGTTCATCACCACGAGCCGCTTCAGCCCCGGTGCCGTCGAGTGGGTGAGGACGGTTCCGGCTCGCATCATCCTGATCGACGGCCGGCGCCTCACCGAGCTGATGATCGAGTACGGCGTCGGTGTCCAGGTCGAGCGGACCTACCGAGTTGTCGAGATCGACGAGGACTTCTTCACGTGAGCCACATCGACGACCTCATCCGCCAGCACTGCCCGAACGGCGTGGAGTTCCGAGCCATCGGGGAAGTCGGCCAACTCGTGCGAGGGAACGGCATGCCGAAGTCCGACTTCGTCGAGGACGGAGTTGGCTGCATCCACTACGGGCAGATCTACACGTACTACGGGACCTGGACGACCTCGACCATCTCCTTCGTAACGCCGGACAAGGCCACCAAGCTCGCCAAGGTGGACCCTGGGGATCTCATCGTCACCAGCACCAGCGAGAACCTCGACGACGTGTGCAAGGCCGTGGCGTGGCTCGGTGAAGGCCAGATCGTCACCGGGGGCCATGCCACCGTGCTCAAGCACGAGCAAGACCCGAAGTACCTCTCGTACTACCTCCAAACGGCGCAGTTCCACGCGGACAAGAAGCGGCACGCGAGTGGAACGAAGGTCATTGATGTCTCGGCCAAGAAGCTCGCCAAGATCCGCATCCCGGTCCCGTCTCTAGAGGTCCAGCGGGAGATCGCCCGCGTCTTAGACTTGTTCCAGGAGCTGGAGGCGGAGCTGGAGGCGGAGCTGGAGGCGGAGCTGGAGGCGCGCCGGCGCCAGTACTCGCACTACCGCGACGCCCTGCTGACCTTCGAGAGAGAGAGAGAGTCAGGTGGGTGATGTTGGGTGAGGCCGGCGCACTGTTCGGTGGGCTCACCGGTAAGTCGAAGGCCGACTTCCAGGCTGGCGGCGCACGGTACGTGTCGTACATGAACGTCTTCGAGAACATCGCCACCGATGTCGCGCCAGACGACCGGGTAAGCGTCGGTCAGGGCGAACGCCAACGACGTCTGGAGCGTGGCGACATCCTCTTCACCGGTTCATCGGAGACGCCTGGTGAGTGCGGCATGTCGTCGGTGCTCACGCTCGACCCGCCAGACCCGCTCTACCTCAACAGCTTCTGCATCGGCTACCGCCTGCACGACCGGGAGATGTTGGACCCGGAGTTTGCCAAGCATCTGTTCCGCTCAGCGAGCATGCGCGACCAGATCGTGCGGACAGCCAATGGAGTCACCCGCTTCAACGTGTCCAAGAGGCGGCTCGCCAAGATCGCAGTGCCCGTCCCGGATGCTGATGAGCAGCGACGAATCGCGGGCATTCTCGACAAGTTCGACTCGCTCGTGAATGACCTGTCTGTCGGTTTGCCGGCCGAGCTGAAGGCTCGGCGGGCGCAGTACGAGTACTACCGGGATCGGCTGCTGACGTTCGAGGAGGCTGCGTGATCGACGGGTCTGCTCCCCGCTACGAGCCGATTGCCGTCAGCTCGGAGAGCACCGTCGTCGCCGAGTTCCTCGTGGATCCGTCCCACGAGGCCGGCTACCAGTCTGAGGCCGAGCTGGAGCGGGTGTTCATCGAGCTGCTGGAGGAGCAGGCCTACGAGTACCTCCCGCTCACCAGCGAGGCGGAGCTCATCGCCAACCTGCGCGCCCAGCTCGAAGCGCTGAACGGGATCGAGTTCTCCGACGCCGAGTGGGAACGGTTCTTCACCGAGCGGATCGCCGGCGCCAAGGACGGCCCTGTCGAGAAGACGATCCGGCTCCAGGAGGACCACGTCCAGCTCCTGCGCCGAGACGACGGCTCGACCAAGAACGTCGCCCTCATCGACAAGGCGAACGTCCACAACAACCGCCTCCAGGTGATCAACCAGTACGAGGTCACCGGAAAGTACGCCAACCGCTACGACGTCACCGTTCTGGTCAACGGCCTGCCGATGGTCCACGTCGAGATCAAGCGCCGCGGCGTCGACATCCGCGAGGCGTTCAACCAGATTGATCGCTATCAGCGGGACAGCTTCTGGGCGGGGTCTGGGTTGTTCGAGTACGTGCAGCTGTTCGTCATCACCAACGGCACCCTCACGAAGTACTACAGCAACACCGTTCGGACCCAGCACCTCGGCGAACGAGCAGGCGCGAAGCGGGCGCGCAAGACCTCGAACAGCTTCGCCTTCACGAGTTGGTGGGCTGACGCGACGAACAAGCCGATCGAAGACCTCGCCGGCTTCGCCAAGACGTTCTTCGCCAAGCACACCCTTCTGAACGTCCTCACCCGCTACTGCGTGCTGACCGCGGACCAGATGCTCCTGGTGATGCGCCCGTACCAGATCGTGGCGACCGAGCAGATCCTGCGGCGCATCGAAGTAGCGACCAACTACAAGCAGTGGGGCACCGTCCCCGGCGGCGGGTACGTCTGGCACACCACCGGATCCGGCAAGACGCTCACCAGCTTCAAGACCGCCCAGCTGGCCAGCGCCCTGCCGACGGTCGAGAAGGTCCTCTTCGTCGTGGACCGCAAGGACCTCGACTACCAGACGATGCAGGAGTACGACCGCTTCCAGAAGGGGGCGGCCAATTCCAACACCTCGACGCGGATCCTCAAGCAGCAGCTGGAGGACCCCGGCGCCCGGATCATCATCACGACGATCCAGAAGCTCAGCACCTTCATCGCTGGGAACAAGGGCCACACGATCTATGACGGCCACGTGGTGGTCATCTTCGACGAGTGCCACCGCTCCCAGTTCGGCGACATGCACACGGCGATCACCAAGGCGTTCAAGCGCTACCACCTGTTCGGCTTCACCGGCACCCCGATCTTCGCCGCCAACTCCGCGAGCGGTGGGAACCCGCAGCTCCGCACCACCGAGCAGGCCTTCGGCGACAAGCTGCACACCTACACGATCGTCGACGCCATCACGGACAAGAACGTGCTGCCGTTCCGCATCGACTACGTGAACACCGTCAAGATGCCCGACTCGATCGCGGACAAGCAGGTGAGCGCGATCGACAAGGAGAACGCGCTGCTGGCCCCCGAGCGCATCGAGCAGATCGTCTCCTACATCCTCGAGCACTTCGACCAGAAGACGAAGCGGGCGTCGCACTACAGCCTCGCCGGCAAGCGCGTCCAGGGCTTCAACTCGCTGCTCGCCACGGCGTCGATCGACGCGGCCCGCCGCTACTACAACCAGTTCGCCCTCCAGCAGGAGGACCTGCCGTCGGATCAGCGGCTGAAGGTCGGACTCATCTACAGCTTCGCCCCCAACGAGGCCATCGACGACGATCTGCTTCCCGAGGAGGAG
>WBZU01001668.1_pt1 | contig 16368 bp, 17 predicted proteins | sample 5204311 | NCBI WGS metagenome assembly WBZU01 (sample SAMN12344359, study PRJNA552823) | activated sludge metagenome | biome: Activated sludge suspended growth; feature: Nitrification reactor; material: Wastewater; isolation source: activated sludge from nitrification reactor of wastewater...
CGGGCGCGACTGATCGCGACGTTGAGCCGGTTCTGCGAGAACAGGAACGCGCTGCCGCGGGGGATGTCGGTGGTGTCGGAAGCGGTCATGGAGAAGAACACGACGGCTGCTTCTCGGCCCTGGAACTTGTCGACGGTGCCGACGGCGACGCCTCGGGTGTGGGGATCGCTGTCGAGAGTGTGCTGGAGGAGTTGGACCTGGCGGTTGTAGGGGGCGACGACCATGACGTCGCCCGGGGTGAGCGACGCCGACTCGCCGCGCTGGTTGGTCCACTCCTGACCGATCAGGCGCGCCACCTCGCGGTGGATCAGTGCCGCTTCCTCTGGTGACTCGGTTGAGCGACCGGAGTGTTCGGCGCGCAGCCACCGAAGCCCGGTGCCGGAGGCGGTGCGCTGCACGGAGCAGGACGAGTGGCTGGTGAGGCGACCGTCGTAGACGCGTTCGGAGATGAAGGCAGCGATGTCGGGGTGCATCCGGCGGGTCTCGTGCAGGAACACTCCACGGTCGGGCGGAACGGTGTCGTCGCCGTCGAGGACGTGTTCGAGCACGCTGGCACCGGAGCCGTTGGGGTGGCTGGCCTTGGCGACCTGGGCGAGCTGGAGCGGGTCGCCGAGCAGCACCATGCTCCGCGTCGCTGCAGTTGTGGCGAGCGCGTCGACGAGCGACATCTGGCCGGCCTCGTCGATCAGCAGGACGTCGACGGGGTTGGCGCGCATGGCCACGCTGGCGAAGCACCACGTGGTCCCTGCGACGATCCGGTACTTCGGGTCGGCTGCCTTGGCGTTGCTCGCGGGGTAGTCGACACCGTCGAGAGGTGATGGGGGCTTCTCGCCGCGACGGGCGATCGGCGGTAACGCCCCACTGTTGCCAGCAATGAGCCCGATGGTGGCTTCGAGCAGGTTGTCGATCGCGCTGTGGCTGAAGGCGCAGATCCCGACGCGGAGGCCCGCGGCGAGCAGGCCGGCGATGATGTGGGATCCGGTGTAGGTCTTGCCGGTGCCGGGCGGGCCCTGCACCGCGAGGTAGCTGTGGTCGAGGTGGCGGACGAGACCGGCGATCTGGTCGACGTCGTCGTCGAACGTGCCGCCGGAGGGCCCGTGACCGGCGGTGAAGCGGGGAGGTTCCCGTCGCAGCAACGCGAGCGCGACACGGCTCGGCTCGCCGTGGGCGGCGGGATCGAGCACCGCATGGACGAGATCGTTGATGACGGTGACCTTCTCCCCAGGCTCGTAGAAGTCGTCGAGAACGACCGAGGTGGGAAGCACGCCGTGCTCTTCCGCCTTCTCGTTCCACAGCACGTCGACGGTCTTCTCGCCGTGATCGACAGAGGTGAGAGATCCATACGCGAAGCCCCCGTCAGGAAGCGGATACATCACCTTGCGCGTTGCCGTGCCGAGCTTCGGATCGACCTCCTGCTCAGGGAACCGGAACCTCATGACGGGCAGGATCGGCTTGCCCGATGATCGGGTGCGCTCCACCTTGCCGACGTGCTCGAGCGCCGTGATGAACTCGCCGTCGTCGAACAGGTCGTCGCCGTCGCCGTGGAGCCGAGCGATCCGAGGCCCGTTGGTTGCTCGCCGTTCGCGGAGCCAGTAGCCGAGCACGTCACCGAGGAACCACTCGGTGGTTCCGACGTCGTGCGCCTTCAACGCCGCGACCGTGTCGTCGAACCCTTCGGGCGACTCCGCGACATCGAGCACGGCGTGGCGCCACAAGAGGCCATCTCCACGCTGGTCGACCAGCCAGTCGCGCAGCGCTTTGGTCGCCCGCACGTCGTCTTCGTTGTAGACGGCGATTCGCTCCAGCCGGTCCTTGTCATGGTCGCGGGTCCAGGCGTCGTAGTCGACCACGGCTCCTGATCCGCCGTGGATGTCGTCGCTGCGGACGAAACCGGCGAGGCGTTCGACGTGCTTCAGGCCGTAGGACTCGACACCTGCCTGCACGCTGTTGCGCACCACCGGGTACAGATCGACGAAGCAGCCGGATTCGACCAAGTCTGCGAGCAGCGCTTCCGCGACCCCGTGGTCGGCGGTGAGGCGCTCCAACGAGGATCGCTCCGTGTGGTTGTAGTGGTACACGTGCATCGCCGGGTACGCGGCGCGGCGATTCGCGATGAGCTGGACGAGCTCCCGGGTCCGTTCCGCCTCTTCGGTGCGGTCGTGTGCCCACATCTGGCTGTAGTTCCACCCGCCACTGTCGTCCTGGGCGATGAATCCGAACAGGAAGAACAAGCCGGTATCGGCGCGCCACATCGGGTGCCCTTCGAAGTCCAGGAACACGTCGCCCGCATCGGGTGCAGGGAGCTGCTCAAGCCCATGGCCCCAGGTCGGGTCTTCTTCGGGTCGGATCAACTCGAAGGGTGGCGTTGCGTCGTCGCCCAGCGCTCGAGCCTCGACCTGGAGGCGCGCCTGGGCAGCGAGGCGCTTGACACGAGCTGACGGAACCCCCGGCACCCGTTCGCCCGCGGTCGCGAGCGACTCGACGGAGTCGATGCCGTGGTCGTGGAACTTCTCCATGTCGCTGACGCGGAACCCGGCGACCAGCTGCAACGAGTCCTCCCGACGCCACTGCTGTTCGCAGTGCGCGGCGAACTCGCAGAACTCGCAGTGCGAACAGCGCCGCGGCTCCGTGGCCCTGTCGTGGTCGGCGTCCAGCAGCCGAGCGAGCTGGCCGCGCAACCGCTCCCAGTACGGCATGACTCGCTGCGTCGGGAACGAAACACGGTTGCCCGAACCCAGCCACAGGTGCACGTCGGCGGGCGCCGGCCAGCCCAACGCCTGGACCGCCTCGGCATAGAAGCACAGCTGCAGGACATGACCGACCTTCGCGTCGGTCCTCGCCAGCTTGGAATCGACCGGCTCGTAGCCGAACCCGCCGCCGGGCAGGTCGACTCGGACCAGGAAGTCGGCGATGCCGCGGATGCCGTCGTTCACGAACGGCATCTGGGACACCACGTCGTGGCCGTCTGCCAACGGGTCGCCGACCCGCTCCACCCATTCTCCGAACGGCTCACCGCTCAGGCGGCCCGGCACCTCGAACACGCTGTACCCGCGTGATCGGTAGTCGGCGAGGCAGGCCTGCTCGTGCTCCGAGCCCTTGTCGATCACCAGCTGGGCGAACGACCCGAACGGAACGGACACGGACAACTCGCCGCGGTCGACCTGGTTGCGCAGCGACAAGTAGTGGCCACACTCCAACCACGCCGTGATCTTCGTTGGCGTCAACAGGCGATCCGACACCATGTTCCTTCCGCATCCACCCGATCACGGTATCGACGGCCTGTGACGACCCCGCCCGACGCGGGCCGGAACGCGGCGAGGCCGCAGTGTCGTGGCCGCCGGAATCGATCTCCGACACGGTGACCGCGGTTCACGAGCAGCGACTCAACCCGTACCGTGGTCAGCGCTGATCGGAGGAGGTGAAACCATGACGACGACCGCAGCGATTGACTTGCCGATTGATCTACAGACGATGGACGAGACCGGTCTTCCCTGGACGTTCCTCGACGAGGCCGCCGATCCGTCGCGGATCGTGCCGGGCGCTCACGTCGTCGCCGGGTCAGGCTCCGTGCGTGCGGTCGTCGTAGTGGTCGACGTGACTGAAGAGGGCATCGTGCACGTGTGCGACGTGCCCGGTTCGGTTGAGGACAACGCACACCTGCTCGAGTACCGGAACGACAGCAGAGCTGCTGTGTCCGAGCGTCTGCCAGAAGATCTGCCAGCTCCAGCAGAAACCGGTGGAACGAGGCGGGACGCTACGGCACCACCGGAGGTCGGATCCCCTGGAACCGCAAGGCGGAACGGGCCTCGGCGGCACAGGCCGGAACAGCCGGAGGCTGACTCATGACCCGAAGTTCGCAAGTTCAAGTCCTGCCCCCGCCGCCAACCATATCCAGCGACCTTGAGATCGACGGGAAGCCGGGCTGTGAGGCCCGGCTTCCGCCGTTTTCAGCCTCTGTTGTCGCTTCCGCGGGTTGCTGGGTTGAGCATCCGGGGTGCACCGCGTCTCGCCTCACGTTCCGTGGCATTCACGTCGCCGTCATGACGCGAGGCTTGACTTCGTTAGCTAGGGACCTTAGCCTGACAGATAGGCACCCTAGCTGAGGAGCAGCCCGCCATGACCGTCACCACGCTCACCGCTCCGTTCCGACGTCCAGCGTTCGCATTCCCATTCCCATCCCCGGCGCTCGCCGCCGGCGCCTATGTCGGGGCGTGGATCGTCGGACTCACGGCGTTCGGCACCGGTCCCGGTGCGAACGCCACCGCGACTGAGGTGGCGGCTTGGTACGCCGACCACCGGCTGACCAGCGTGTTGCAGTCCATCTCGGTCCACGGCGTCGCCGCGCTCGCCCTGCTCGGCGTGCTCGTAGCAGCACATCGCTCCGTCCGATCGAACCGCATCGCGCTCGCCGCCGGCGTGGCGGCGGTTGCGCTCTCGATCGTGCAGCTCGGACTCGGTGTGGGGCGCAGCGCGTGGTCGACGAGCACCATGACATCCGACCTCGTCGACGCGATCGATCGACTCGACGGTCTCAAGATGTTCGCCCTCGCGGTGATGATCGGTACCGCCGTCCGTGGTCTTAGGTCGGTCGGACTCATGGGCCGACCCATGGCCGTGACCGGCCTGTTCGCCACCGTTGCCCTGGCCGTGTCGGGCGCCGGCTACCTGCTCGACGTCGCGCCGCTCGAGGCCGCCGCGCTCGTCTCGCTCCCTCTCTTGCTCGTGTGGGTCGGCACCCTGGGCGTCCGAGTCGCACGCACGGCGCGCTGATGCCCCGCGCTGGACTGTCCAGGGAGCGGGTCGTCGAAGAAGCCGCGTCCGTCGCCGACCAAGTGGGATTCGATCGGCTCACCATGGCGGCCGTCGCCGAGCGGTTCGGGGTCGCGCTGCCCTCGCTGTACAAGCACGTCGGCGGCATCGACGCCCTGCGCCGGGACCTCGCCGTGCACGGCATGGCAGTCCTCGCCGACACGCTGCGAGACGCCGCAGTGGGACGGGTCCGAGGCGATGCCCTCACTGCCGTGGCGACCGCCTACCGGCAGTTCGCGACCGACCGGCCCGGCCTGTACGCCGCCACCGTTCGCGCCCCGGCGCCCGACGACGAGGAGCACTCCTCAGTGGCCCAGACCGCGCTCGACGTCGTCGTAGCAGTGATGCGCAGCTACGGGATCGAAGGAGTCGATGCCGTCCACGCGCTCCGCATGCTGCGAGGCGCGCTTCACGGGTTCGTCGCCCTCGACGCCGCCGGCGGTTTCGGCATGCCCGAGAGCGTCGACGACAGCTTCGATCGCATGGTCGCCGCCTTCGACGTGATCCTGTCCGAGCAGGCGTCATGAGACCTGGTGTCGGTGCGGTCAGGTTCGCGACCGAGGTGGCGGCGCTCGCCGCGCTGGCCGTCGCCGGCCTCGCCATCGCCTGGCCGCTCGCGCTCGCGCTACCAGCGGCGTTCGCCTTCGTGTGGGGCTGGTGGATCGCACCCAAGGCCCGCAGCAGGCTGGCCGATCCATCTCGCTTCGCGGTGGAGATCGTGTTGTTCGTCGCCGCCGGGGGCACGCTCGCCGCAACCGGATCCGTGCCGCTCGGACTCCTGCTCACCGCTGTCGCAGTCGCGGCGGCCATCGCGATCCGCCGTGAGTAGGGGCATGGATATCGAGTGGAGCGCACCCGCCGGCGCGGGTCCGACGCACCGTCGACCCAGTGGACACCGCTGCCCTCCCGCGACGGCTGGGTCGATCCGGGTGTTCCGTTGTAGGGGCCACGGGTTCTGAGACACCCAGCACGATCTCGGTCCCGATGCAGGCGCCGGAGGGGATCTTAGCGAACGGTTTACGACTGGCTCGACATCCAGCTCGAGGCTCGTGGCATCCACATCGTGTCCGGGCCGGTCGCCCATCCGCTCGGCCCGGCGGACGCGGTCAACGCATGAGCAGTCCGATCCCAGTGAGTCCCAGCCAAGCGAGCGTCGCCGCGTACCAGCACCGTTCGACCAACCCGAACACGCTGCGCCGCAGGCTCGGCAGCACCCAGACGACGGCGAGCGCGACAGCCGAGACCGTCACGATCGTCCCCAGCCAACCGTACCACGCACTGTCGAAGCTCCATGTCGGATCGGCGACGAGGTCGCCGCCGAGGGAGCTGGCGGCAACGGCGATCGAGGCGAACGCGATGGCGGCGAGAAGGTTGTGGACGACACCGGTACGGGTCGTCTCGGACCCCGGCAGGTCGACGGGGAAGCCGGCGATCAGGATCCGGCTCGCCGCGAACACGTAGAGCCACGACGTTCCATCGGCCGCAAGCCCGGCGGACTGCATCCCGCTCGCCGTGGCGGCCGCTCCCAGGCCGACGAGCAGAACCTGGGCCCGATACCACGACGCGTGCGGACCCGCTCCGTACTCGCTCACGGCGTCCCGGAGCGGATCCACCTCTGGGGCGACTCGGTGGAGCTGGATCAGACAACCGCTGGCAACTGCGAACGCGATCAGCGCGACTGCTGCCAGGGCGGTTGTGGTCTCCATGTCGAGTCTCCCTCGTCAGGGAATCTGATCGTCGACTCGGTCTAGCAGCCGGTGGATCCGTCGGAGCCGTCGACCTCGGACCTCCCGACCATCCCGATGAGCGTCGACACGGTTCGCCAGTTCCGGATGGTCATCAGCCCGTACTCGGGGGTGCCCATGATGCTCGACAGCCGGCTCTGGGTGCGCCGGGCGCTCAGCCGGGCGAAGTACAGGCAGCCGGCTCCCTCCCACGCCCGATCCACCCCGTCGCGCACCCTCACGGCCGCCATGGCGTCAGGTGCGGTCAGCGGGTCCTTCAGGAAGATGACGTCGTAGTGGTACGAGTCCGGTTCGCCGCCGAACCCCGACGGTGCGGACTCGACGACCGCTCGCATGTCGGCCGCGGATCGCACGACGGTGGGCGACTCGACGCCGAAGCTCGACCGGACCACGTCGGCGACGAGGACCTCCAGCCCGGCCGGATCGAGGTCGGATCCGAACACGACGTTGCCGGACTGGATGTAGGTCCGCACGTCGCTGAGCCCGCGCTCGGTCAGCGCCGATCGGAGCTCGGCCATGGGCACCTTGTTGCGTCCGCCGACGTTGATCCCCCTGAGGAGTGCCACGAACCTGTCCGAGCTGTCCGGGCTCATCGGTCGAGTCTGCTCCGAGCCTGACGGCGACGACGCCCGCGCGGCGATGAGTGGGAGCGGTCCACGGGGTGTCACCGCCGCCCGAGGGCGGCGGTGAACTCCTCGACGATCGCGGCCGCGGTCGTCTCGCCAGTCACCGCACCGACGGACCGACCGGCGTACAGCGCCGCGCTGGTGACGTCACCGGTGAACCCACGCGTCGGGCAGATCACCGACCGGGTCACCGGATCCTCGTCGGACGCGGTGACGCACGAGGTCAGCACCCGGTGCGGCGCGTTCGGCCAACCACCGGAGAACGCCTCGGTGATCGTGGTGTCGTCGCCGCCGGCGGCGACCAGCGCAGCGAGGTACTCGGGGTGCACGTCGGCCTCCGTCGCGGCGAGGAATCGGGTGCCGACGCGCACCGCGTCCGCTCCGGCGGCGAGGGCTTCGACAGCTCGCTCGGGCGTGCCGATCCCGCCGGCGGCGACAACAGGAACCTCGAGCCGCGGACGTGCCGTGCTCACGAGGTCGACCAACCCGCTGGCCCCGCGGACGTGGCCGCCGGCCTCGGTGCCCTGCAACACGACCAGGTCGCACCCGGCATCGACGGCTCGCAACGCCTCGTCGAGGGACCCGACCTGCCACGACAGCAACGCCCCGGCGTCGTGGGCCCGTCGCGCCAGGTCCGCGTCGGGGTCGCCGTAGAAGCACTCGACGAGCCGGGCCGCGCTCGCGGCGGCCTCGAACGCGGCGACATCGAGGAACGGCATCAGGAACCCGACGCCGACCGCACCGCCACCACCCGCGGCAGCGGCGACCGCGGAGGACAGCTGGCGGTCCAGCTCGTCGGGCGGCAACGCCGTGCCCGAGAGCATCCCCAGTCCGCCTGCCCCGGCGACCGCACCTGCGAGGGCGGGTGTGCTCACCGCCCCCATCGCCGCGAGCTGGATCGCGACGCGGCATCCGACGAGCCCGGTGAACCTGTCCGGCGACCCCGGCCGGGGTGCATCGGTCATCGGTGAAACCTACCCGGCGGACGACGGGTCGGGTGTGGGAACTCGACGGACTCGACAGCGCTCGGCGGCTCAAGCACCCAGGAGGAGCACGTCGCCACCGTGAAGTGCGGCCAGCCCCTTGTCGAGCGTCGCCACCCGCCCGCCGTGGTGTCGGGCGAGTGCCACCAGGTAGGCATCGGTCACCTGACGGTGCCAAATGAGGCTCTTCGCCCCGATCCGTGGGTGCTTCACGCGGCGACACGGCCGGGCAGCGGTGGGCAGAGCCCGCCGAGGTCGAGCATGGCCAGGGCGACGAGGGCTTCGGGTGAGCGGAACCCGAAGGCGATGCGGGTGAGGAGACGCAGCTTTGTGTTCACGCTCTCCACGCGTGCATTCGACAGGCCGTGGGTGAGCGCGGCTTCGATGCCGACCCGGTGCGCGGTGATCGAGCGGGCGAGCTTCACGAACGCGGGGATGCGGCAGCGTCGAGCCCACTTCAGCCAGGCGTCGAGCAGAGCGATGCCGTCGGCGCCCTTGAGTGCGAACACCTGCCGGAGCTGTTCTTTCAACAAGTAGGCCCGGTAGAGGCGCTTGTTGGTCCGGGCGATCGAGGCGAGCTTGGCTCCTTGACGTTCGGTGAGATCCTCGGGGTTCTTCCAGAGCGCGTAGCGGGCGTTCTTCAGGTCCTTGGCCACCGCCTTCTGCCCGTCGCGCCGCGCCGCGTTCCACACCTCCCGGCGAACCTCGTCGAGGGCTTTGGTAGCCCATTGCACGATGTGAAACGGGTCCAGGCACAACTCGGCGTTCTTGCAGCGGGCGCCGACGACGTTCTTGATCCACTCGGCGGCATCGGCGCTGACCAGGGTGATCTCGGCGCAGCGGTCGTCGCCGAGACGGTCGAAGAACTTCTCCAGGGTCTTCACGTTGCGCCCTGGGTGCGCCCACAACAGAACCCCGGTGTCGTGGTCGACCACCACCGTCAAGTACTTGTGGCCCCGCTTGTAGCTGATCTCGTCGATACCGATGCGGCGCAAGTTCGCGAACCGGTCAGTGGCCACTTCGGCGTCGGCCACCACCCGGGTCACGATCGCCCCGACCGTGCGCCACGCGACCCGCAGCAAGTCACGCACCGCCGACTTCGAGCAGTGCGTCACCAGCCAGGCCGCTGTGTCGTCGAACGCGTAGGTGTGCCCGGCGCCGTGGCGGGCCCAGGGCACCTGGGCGGCGACCACTCCGTGTTCCGCACAGCGCACCCGCGGGGAGTCCGCCTCGATGTACGTCCGGATCGTGCCGAGATCCAACGCTCGCCACCGCCGCCGCCCTTCGCCCTGGTCATAGCCCGGGCACCGCTTCCCGCAGCGGCCGCACCGTCGTTTGGTCGCCTTACGAGGCCGCACCGACACCACGACGCACTCGTCGACTTCGTTGAACTCGACGTCTTCGACGACCGCCTTCACCAGCCCGAGCAGCCGAGCCCATAACGTTGTCGATCGCACCCCGTTCTCCTCCTGCGTCCTGGACCTTCACGAAGCCCAGAAACGTAGGAAGGGAGCGGGGTGCAACCGCGGATGACCTATTCAGCCACCCACGGATCGGTCACAAGAGCCCCAAATGACTCCACCGAGCTGCGCGGCCTCATACGGGATGTCGTTGGCCCAGGAGAGTGCTCACTCGTCGTCGTCCAGCGAGCGGACATCCTCGGAGGTCACCGGTCGACCGAGTTGCACAGTCGGCAACCCGCGCGGACCGGTCACGGGAGCCACGGGGCGACCCGCGCTCGGCTGCAGTCCGAGTCGCATCAGCTCTACGACCACCTCGCTCATCGAGCGGCCGCTCTCGTGCGCGATCTGCCGCGCCATCTGGTGCAGGTCATCCGGCAGGTCGATCGTCGTCCGCATGATGCCCGACCGACTACGGACCTGACTCGCTGTCGCCCGGTGTCGGGGATGCCGGCGAGCTGCTGGCCACAAGCGCGCTCGTGATGGTCAGGTGTCGCTCGAGGAAGTCACGCTCGTCGAGGCGCTTGCGCCGCAGCCAGGAGGTGACCTCATGGTTGCACTTGCTCGTGTTGCACGAGTTGCACGCGGGTACGACGTTCGTGAGGGTGTAGCGACCCCCTCGTGAGATGGGGAGCACGCAGTCACGTTCGAGCCGTGACTCGACGGTGCCGCAGTAGGCACACCCATTCCATGCTTGCTGGAGGGCGGCCCACTGGGTTGGCGTCAGGTCGTGCTCGACGCGGGCCATGCGTCGCTTGCGGCGGCGAGCGGCACGAATCTGTCGACTCTGACCCACGCAACGAATGTACGCGGGCACCTCGACCGCCGACATGGATCCCGAGCACTGACCGTCACGCCCCGTGGCCGCCGGCCACATCCATCTCAGCGGTCCGTCGGCCCGGGCGGCTCAGGCTCGGTTCGTGCCGTACCGGGGTGCTGTGGCTCCGGCCGCTCTGGGTCCGGGAGCGCCCGACGGCCCCTGGCATGCACCGCTGCCACCGACCCGCCGGGGAGACGCCATGACCACTCGCGTGAGGTTGCGGCAACGATGACCGACGCCGCACACAGCAGAGTGCTCCATGCTGCGACCTGTTCGGACACGGGGAAGAGGTGGCCGTGCAGGAGGGGGTTGGCCCCAGCGACGATCCACACGAGCGAGACGACCAGACCGGGCAACACCGAGCCGGTCGAGCCCATGCGATGTGATCCGATCGCTGCTACTGCCAGTTGTGAGGAGGCGACCGCGCACCACTCGAGCGCAATCGCCCACGTCGGTGCCGCCTCGACGGGTCCCGTGTGGAGACTGGTCATGGCGGCGACGACCAGGGCCCACGCCAGTCCCAGCACGACCAGTGGCACGGCGGCGCGGGTCAGCTGACGTGCCCACCGGGGTGTGGGTGTGGCCGTGGTGAATGCCGAGGCCCGGTCGTCGAACACCGCACACAACGCGAGGGTCGAGATGACGGCCAGCACGGAACGCTCGTTGGCCGTGTCCAGGTGACTGCGCACCGCCCACGCGGTCCCGATCGACGTGCTCGCAGCGACCAGAGGCCACGGAACGAGCCGCGTGGAGTACCGCCACATCTCGAGTCGGAAGTGCGCGGCGGACCATCGACTCGTCGTCGCAACCGTGTCCGGGCCCCATGTCCTCACGAGCACGTCCCCGACCCCACCACGGTGGCCGCAACCTCTGGCACCGGCAGGCCCGCGAGCTCGAAGACCCGACTCACCGGTGTGGTCGGGTCGGTCAGCTCGCTCCAGTGCTGGTTGACTGCCGCCGCGACATCGTCGTGGTCGGCCCGGACCAGCTGGTCGGCAGCGAGGACGTCGGCGCCGGTGCCGGCGGCGCCGACCACCGCCTGGAACCCGTCGCCGCTCGCGGACCGGTCCTCGTAGTCGGTGATCGCGTTGAGCGACACCCGCTGGCCCGAGGTCGACTCGGCCCGCACCCGCTCAGCGTGAACTCCGATCCCGCGTCGGGTGGTCTCGGTGGCATCGCCGGCCAACCACATGGCGAGCACCATCCGCGCCTGGCCGGGAGCGAAGCACCCCGCCGGTGACGACCAGCTGCTCGCCGCGGGCAGCCCGACCGCAGCAGAGGCCACGCCGAACGCGACCTCGAGGTCGGGCATGTCGTCGCTGAGCTGCAACGACGGGTGCACCGCTCCGTCGGCCCGCCACGCCAGAGCGGGGTCGACCCGCGTCGCCACTTGGTCGAGGTACGGAAAGGACTGGTCGCCGTTGTACTCGACGGGTGCGTCGAGCAACGGCACCGACTCGCGTTGCCGGACCCTGACCCGGCTGGGACGTGCACTGGCCGGTGTTGCGGCGATGACGCTGTCCACAGCCGGAGACCACACGTCGATCCAGCCCTCGGCGCCCGGGTAGACGCAGTACTGCACCCCATTGCGGGACTCGCAGTGCTGCCGACGGGCAGGCCGTTCGAGATCCGAGACGACCTGGTCGATCTCCGATGTGGATGGGGGTCGGGTCATGACCCACCCGGAGCCGGCGACGACCGTCACGCACACGATCGTCGCGACCGCGAGCGCCCGTCCCGCCGGATGACGCCACAGCGCCAGGCACGCACCGAGCCCGACCAGGCCGGCGACGAAGGCGATGCGCCAAGGTGTCGGCGGCACGATGTCGAATCGTCCACCGAGGTCCTTCTCGACCGCGACCCTCAGCCACCTGAACCGCTCGTGGTGGTTGTCCGGTCCGTTGTTCAACCAGATGATCGCGGCGATCCCCGCCAGGGCGGCCGCGGTGGTGGGCAACCACCTGGACAGGAACACGCCGACGACCCCACCCCCGACGACCGCCAGCAGGATCGACGTCACGACTGCAAGGAGCAGCGGCCACAACACGGGAACCGGGGCATCGGCCACGACGTCCAGCGACAGCCGCGCCACCACGAGGTAGCCGAGAGCGATCGGCACCGGGCCCAGACAGGCGAGCAGGAGCGCCTGGGTGCGGGCCCGAGGCGATGTCGGCGTCGACGCGAAGAGCTCGTCGGTGCCGTCACGGCGGGACCGCCCAGCGTTGCGATGCGCTGCAGCCACGAGCGCCAGCGCGCCGAGCGGCACACCGATGAAGGTGAAGTACTCGACCCGGTCCGCCTCGATCGTGACGTCCTGCTCGAGGACCATGAGCGCCGCGGTGGTCAGGGCGACGATGCCGAGCGTGATCAGGAACGCGGGATGCAGCGCGAGCTTCCTGGCCTCGATCCGCGCCATCGCCGGGACGGCACGGGCGGTGCCGACCTCGTCGGTGAATCGCAGGTGATGCGACTCGTCCCACCGTCGGAAGATCAGCCCGGCGATCAGGATGCTCGCAACGGTGACTGCGAACGACACGGTGACGGTCATGACACCGACTCCCTGTCCGCACGGTGGGCGCCGCTGCCGACCAGGAGCAGGTAGCCGTCCTCGATCGTCGGCTCGATGAGGTGAGCGCCAGGCGGCGGCTCGCCCACGTTGCGGACCCGGCCCTCGGCGGTGTTCCATGCGATGCGGGCGTTCGGATCACGGTGCGCCGACAGCCACACCCGTGATGCAGCGACAGAGGCCAACTCGGCGGGCGTGCCGTCGAAGCGGATGAGCCCGTCGTGGAGGACCACGACCCGCCCGCAGAGCGCCGCGACGTCCGGGGTCTGGTGGGTGGAGAGGACCACCGTCGTGTCGGGACCGGCGTCGGCGAGCATCTCCCGGAACCGCAGCCGTTGCTCAGGATCGAGCCCGACGGTTGGTTCGTCCAGCACGAGCAGTTCGGGGCGGCCCAGCAGTGCTTGGGCGATCGCGACGCGGCGGCGCATGCCGCCCGACAGCTTGCGGATCCTGCGGTGCCGGACGTCATCCAGGCCGACGACCCCGAGCACTCGGCGGACTTCGTCGTGGCGGGTCGACGTGTCGGTGATCTCCTTGAGGATCGCCACGTAGTCGACGAACTCGAACACGGTGAAGTCCTGGTGGAATCCCGGTTCCTGCGGTACGTAGCCGAGGCGGCGACGAACCTCGACGCGCTCGTCCACCAGACGCACGTCCCGGCCGAGGAGCCGTAGCGAGCCGTCGTCGGGTGCGAGCACAGTGGCCAGAAGTCGCAACAGGGTGGTCTTGCCCGCTCCGTTCGGCCCGAGCAGACCCGTGACGCCCGGAAGCAGGTCCATCGTCACGCCGCGCAGCACGTGCTGGGAGCGGTAGGAGCGGGTGATTCCCGACAACTGGACCGAGGGACCGACGTGCTCGGTGCGCGCTGGGTTCATGACGTGCTCCTCGGGGGACGATGTGTGGAGCACGCAGGGACCGGCTCCAACAGTTCAGGTCGGCGCATCACCGCAACTGCGCCGAGTATGACGATCGCCAGGTAGGCCAGTTGCGGGCCGGCGTGGAACGGGGCGAGCCGATCGGCAGATGCCACGGCCCACACGGCTACCCCGCTGATCCACACGGAGCCGACGACGGTGGCAGCCGGCACCGGCCCGAGACGACCCGACAGGAGCGTGGTCAGCGTGCACATCGCCAGCGACGGCAACAACCACACGGCGGACTCGATCCACGGACCGGGCAGCAGTGCTCCGGCGGCGAGGGAGATGGCGATGGTCACCAACAGCACTGCGCTGGCCCGCAACCCGAGAACCTGTGCGACACCGAGCGGCGCGGCGACGGCGACCTCCGGGGCGGGTTCGGACGCGGTGGCGAGCGATGCCGCGACCGATGCGACGGGAAGGAGAGCAGCCAGCGTCAGGTACACGAGTGCGCCGAGGGAACTGCCGGCAGGTGGGTCGCGCACCAGCAGCGTGGCCGACGCGCTCGCGGCCGCGATCCCTCCCAGCCCCGCCAGTCGCAGGGGAACAGTCGGCGCGAGCAGGCGCCGGTGACGGTGGCTCACACCGGCACGGGCCAGGAGCCGCTCCGCACCCCCTCCGGGCTGGGCGTCGACGGTGCACTCCAACGCATGCCACGACGCGGCGAGCACCTCCGCCGGCGTACGTCGGGCGAGTCGTGAGCGGCACTCGCCGCACGCGATGAGGTGGGCTTCGACCGACGCCGCCGCGGGCCCGTCGAGACGATCGCTCATGTAGTCGTCGAGCTGCTCACCCGCGATGTGCCAGGTCATGTGAGAGCCCCTCTGAGCTGGATGCGGGCGCGCCGCATGCGTGTCTTGACCGTGCCGCTCGGGATTCCGAGCAGGCGAGACGCTTCTCTGGTGGTGAGCCCGTCGAGCACGGTCGCCTGGACCACCGCCCGAAGTTCGGGAGACAGGCTGCTCAAGGCACCCTGCAGGTCCCCGTGTTCCACGCCGACGAGGGCCGCGTCCTCAGCGGAGCGCAGGATGTCGTGCTGTCCCCGGGATCGGGCGAGCGCGCCGAGCGCATCGGTGCTGATGGGTGTGGGAGCGCTGCGCCGGCGGAGCCGTCCGATCAGTCGCCGCACACCGATGCCCCAGATCCAGGCCGCGACCTCGCCACGGCCGTCGTATCGCGAGGCTCCACGCCACACCGCAAGGAAGGTGTCCTGAACCACCTCGGCGACCACGTCGGGATCCCCACACCGGCGACGCAGACGTGCGATCAGCCACGGGGCATGCCGCTCGTGCAGCTCGCGCAGCGCCGCCAGGTCGCGATCGACGATCCGCTCCAACAGGTCGGCATCGGACAGCGGGGCGGCTCGCCGAAGTTGCGCCGCGCCACCGGGGTTCCGATCCATGTGATCACTGTCGCGCCGCACCCCCCGATCGGTTCTCGTGAACATCCATGTCCGAACGGACCGGAACGCTCGTGAACCGTACGTGCGGGCACCCGCGACAGACGCGGCGATGGACAGCGGACACCGAGGTGTCCTGAACAGGAGGAGTTCTCATGGGGAACAGAGTTCGCAGGAACGTCGACCGGCGTCGCGTCGCCTGGGTCGCCGTGGCGGTGTTGTGCGTCCCGCTCGCCGCGGCCATGACCGTTGGGAGCAGCGGAGGTACGGGCAGCCGAGCCCGACACGCCTCGGTCGAACTTGTCGACCCATCGGGTTCTCCGGTCGGATCAGCGAAGCTGGTCGAGGACGGAAGCGGTCGGGTACACGTGAACGTGCACGTCCAGGGGATGACCCCAGGGAAGCACGGCATCCACGTGCACAACGTGGCCAGCTGCACCTCGGCCGCGACGTCCTTCTCCGGCGCTGGAAGTCATCACAACCCGAACGGACTCGCCCACGGCTCCCACGCCGGTGACCTGCCCAACCTCACGGTCAACGGCAGCGGCACGGGCCACCTCAACGTCCGGGTCGACGGCTTCGCCCTGTCGGGCGGCACCACGTCGGTCTTCGACGCCGACGGCAGCGCGGTCATCGTGCACGCGGCCGAGGATGATCTGGTCACCGATCCCACCGGCAACAGCGGCGGTCGGATCGCCTGCGGCGTCGTGGTCGAGGGCTGAATCAGGGATGCGGCGCCAGCGCCCACGAGATGCTCCTCCCACGCTCCGAACGTGGCGAAACCAGGCGACTCCGTCGTTGTGGACGCCGCGGTGGGCACATGGGCCACCCTGGTGGTCGGGCTGCGGTCGGGTCCGCGGGCTACCCCGGCGACGGGTAGGAGCGGAACTCGACGAGGAGCTGGTCGGGGTCGCGCACGTACACCGATCGTCCCATCCCCCTGGCGCCCGATCGCTGCCCCTCGTCGACGACCTCGAGGTCGGGATCGGAGGCGATCTCGGCGAGGTCCTCATCGCTCACGACGAAGCAGACGTGGTCGAGGT
>WBZU01001670.1_pt1 | contig 16355 bp, 9 predicted proteins | sample 5204311 | NCBI WGS metagenome assembly WBZU01 (sample SAMN12344359, study PRJNA552823) | activated sludge metagenome | biome: Activated sludge suspended growth; feature: Nitrification reactor; material: Wastewater; isolation source: activated sludge from nitrification reactor of wastewater treatment...
AATGTTAATTTGAATGCAAAATTAACTTTAATATGAAAGAAAAGAAATGAACAATTACAATTAAGAAATAGTAATGAAAAATGTATAATGGATAATGGAATAAAAAATTAAAAAAATATAATTTGGCAAAAATAATATTGAGATTTGTATGAAAATGAGAAGGAGGAAACCAAAGAAGCTAATATATCGATAAATATCGTTATATGATGAATGATCACATAGGATAAAAAGCCCTGAGACCGAATACCCTTTGTTCATAGTAAGGAATTACGGAAAAATTTCTTACGTAACAATCTCTGTCTGATTTAACAACAGAAAAGCCCGTGAAGAAACCTGTAGCAGCACCCAGTATGCAGTCCGACAGCCAGTGCTTGTCACTGTACATTCTCTCGACGAATGTAGTCGAAGCCAGTGCATATAATCCGACAGTTGCAAAAATATTTTTAAACCTCTCTGATAAAATTGTAGATAAAGTAAAAGCCATAGTTGCATGACCTGACGGAAATGATATATGCGGCTCGCTGAATTGAAATGCTTTGAAGAAATACGGTCCCTGCTCTTCATAAGGTCTGCTTCTTCCGGTAACTACTTTTACAATTGTGTTTGTAAGTCCCGCATAAAATACGCCTTCGATAAGCATTCTGCCGGTAGCTGCAGTTTCAGGATCTTTGAAGAGTTTTCCACCGATATAAACCGATCCGGCAAGTGCTGCTGCAAAGCCTGCATTTCCATATATAGCGCCAATCTGCAGAATATCTGAAGCTGAACTTGACTGATTTCTCTGCCAGAATTCTCTTACATCTTCATCTGCAAAGAATGCCAGACCTGTAGCCGTCAGCACTGAACCCGTGATCAGCCAGTCTTTTCCGCTGAATTTAGCAGGTGAAGAGTAAAGCTTCAGTCCTGTATGATAAAAAATACCAATGTCAGTTCCGACGGAGGTCTTTTTATAATGGAAAGAAGAATCGGGTAAATATTGTGCATTCAGTCCGGATATATTAAAAAAAATATATATCGTAATTATTATATTAGTTCTTTTCAGTGAACCCAATATCAAATAATGAATTAAATCAAAAATTAAAGTTCAAAAATAGAATTATTAATAGTAAATAGAAATATTCTACTTTTTACTTATAAAACAATTCTGTTCCTGTATTTTCAGTACTTATAGGCAGTGATGTAATGAAAAGAACAAAAATAAACGAAATACTTTAAATATATCAGTACTGTCCTGATATCGATTAAATAAATCCTGTAATTGAAATTTCTTAATTATCAAAAGACAAAGCTAAGATGATTTACATCAACACCTTTTTTGCTCTCCGGAGATATCCTTTTCTGTCCTCAAGCCCGTTCAAGCCTCCGTTTATTTTTTTTGTAATTCTAATTATATCATCCTGATCTGCAAGGGGATTAAGCTTTCGGGTCATCCAGAACCAGGCGGAAGCGCCGGCACTGTGTTCTGGCTCAAGTGCTATGCGCTTGGGATTTACTATTAGATCAGGATCACCGGCATAATTCGCATAATCAGTATGATTAAGTCTGCCGGTAAGCTGGATCAGTCCATGACCTTTGAACTTCACTCCGTCACCCGGATGTGTATTTCCAAGATCTGCTCTTCCTTCATAAGCTCTTCCGCTTGCGATCTCTTCCTTATATTTGAGGCTTCCGCTCTCGTGTCCGACCTGTGCAAGAAAATGACATATTCTTAAAGGAGTATTAATCTCGTACTTCGTCATTATCTTATTTATAGGATTCAAAAATGTATCTATGTCTGCAGCTTTAGCACCTGTCATTATATATGAAAGCTGATCACGTGTAATGCCTTTGCCGTCAGAAATGATCTGCTCTCCGGGAAATTTAAATCCCAGTGCTAATGCCTTATTAAATGTATTCATTCCTGCTATGCCGTCAGCTTTGAGATTCTGCTGCTTCTGAAATTCAATCGTTGCTCTGAAGGTTTTATTCCCGAAATCTCCGTCTGCTTTTCCTAAATCAAATCCTTGTCCGGTAAGAAACTCCTGCCATTTTTTTACAAGCTCACCTTTTGAGCCAATTTTGATAAGTGTGACTCCGTTGTATTTTAATGGAGTTGATCCATTGGAATATATCCCGGCTTCAGCATTCGTAAAAGGTGACTGTCTTTCAAAGTCAGGATCTTCCGGACCGAGTGAGAATACTTTCGGTGTCTGATTGGAAGGCATTGTCGAAATAATTTTAGTATGAAAGTTTTCATAATTATTCTTAAAATTACCACCTTTCCATATAAGCAAAAGCCGGTCGGTAAAATCACTGTTATGGAATGCATCAGGACTTGCTCCTGATTCCTGATTGTCCTGGCATCCGGATAATAACTTGACCGAAGCTTTTACTGACCATTGCCCGTCTGCAAATCCAGGTCCGTCTTTCCTGGAAACGATCTCTTTCTGTATCTTTTCATAGAATTTTTTTCTTTTCATATTCGAATTAACAGCTACATTCGCCGGCATGCTTTTTATAAGGTTTCTATTCTGAATGTAATCCGGTGATGATTTCCGTACAGCTGCTTTTATCACCGTTCCGCTGTGACACGAATCTGACAAGACATATATTCTTACACCTGCATCAAACCTTGAGAGGTAATAATATATTTCATCATCAATTAATTCACCGTTATATAAACACCAGGTTTCATCAAGATCATCATCCTCATCATTGTTCTCATCCATCAGCTGACCTCCGTGACCGGAGTAATAGAAGAGAAAATAATCACCGGTCTTCAGTTCTCCGGAAAATTCCTGAAGACAATTTATCACTTTTTCTCTTGTTGCATTTTTGGTAAGGAGAATTTCTTTTCTGTCATATCCGAGAGAAACTGCAATGGAATTTATATCCTTTGCATCTTTTTCACAGCAGGCAAGTTCTCCGTCCCATTCACCGTCGTAAGATGCGGGATCAACTTTATTAAGTCCGATACTTAAAGAATATTTTTTACCCATAATGATTTAGCTAAATTAAAATTATTGAAATTATTAAAATTATTTGGATGAAGTAAACGGTCTCTGCGTATCAAAATCTTTATCCTTAGGACCAATGGTATAAAGATTTGGAGTCTGATCCGGTGGCATCAGCTCACATATTTTCTTATAAAAGAGTTTGTAATTACCCTTGAAAGATCCGTTCTTCCAAATCTTTTTCAGCATGGCAGTAAAAAGACTGTTGAAAAGTCCTGCTTCAGAATACTGATTGTCCTGACAGCCTGAAATGAGCTTTACGGAAGAACGAATGTTAAATGCAAAATCTTTGTTGCCGGGATTTGAAATTTTCAAAAGGTCATTGTTCTGAATCTTATCATACAATGCACGCTTTCTGTAATATGCTTTACCTACAACTTCATCGGGCATCATTTTATAAATTTTGTCATTAGATTTTACTTCAGGAGCTGCAGCGTTCATCAAAGCAACCTTGGTCATTGTTCCGCTGTGACAACTGTCAGACAGCACAAAAATTCTTACTCCTTCCCTGAAATTTGAAAATTCATAATACAGCTCATCATCGATCAACTGTCCGTCATAAAGACACCAGGTCTCATCGCTTGCATCCTCTTCATCCCCGTTGATATCCGGCACCTGACCTCCGTGACCGGAATAATATACAGTAAACAGATCGCCTTTCTTCAGTTCTTTTGCTGCAGATTTTAAACCTTTAAGAACATTCTGCCGTGTTGCCTTCTTAGTCTTGAGAAGGTTAATTTTATTATAGCCCAGTGTTTTCAGAATGAAGTAAATATCATCTGCATCTTTTTCACAGCAGGGAAGCGAACCATCCCATTGGCCGTCATAAGACAATTTATTTACTTTATTCAGACCGATGATCAGTGAAATTAGCTTTGTCATATAGATTATTTAAAAATTAAAAAATTAATTTGATTTCATTTTACCTGCGAGTTTTTGCATTCTTTCTTTAATATAAACAGAGGAGTGCTTTATATTAAAAGGGATCAGATCTTCTTCCATTTTCTTAGTCCTGGATTTACTGCTTATGATTGCAGAAAACGTGGATTCGAGACATCTCTTGTCATCATCAAATCCCCCGTGTGTCTGAGAATTACTTTTTTGAGAATCATCGGGAGATTTGATCCAGTCTATATTTAGCCTTGTGAACAATTCTTTTATGATCTTAGCATTATTCCTGTTGATCTCAAAATTCTCTCTCATGCCGGAGTTATTGATCTTCTTTAATTCATCGTCATTCCAGTAAGATGGATCAATAAATTTTTCCATTCCGAATACAGGAGTTCCGTAAGGCAGAGTGACAGGTATTCTCGGTATGCTTTCAAAAGCATTTGAAACAAGATACAATAAAGATTTATTATAAATGCCCGCACAGTTATCGTCAAGCTCAGCCTTGTCAGTAAGCGTATATAAGTTGAAATCTTTGATTGATTTGTTTTCTACAGCCGGCTTATAATATTCAAGAAACATATCAACAGTGCAGGCAGGAGCCCACAAAGTACAGGATTCTATTGTAGTACCGCGCAATTTTTCATTACTGCTTGTCAGATAACTAATTACAGGAGCTAAAAAAATACTTCCGGCACTGTGTCCGATAAGATGTATTTCATAACTATCATCACCGCTGATTTTATCAAGAAGCAGTTTAAGGAATTTCATAGCTCCTCCGTCTTTGTTTTCAGTCGCTCCTAAAGCATTCTCCTTCATTTCATTCCAAAGCAGCTGACCCGGGAGTCTTGATATATATTCCAGAAAGTCATCCATTCTGTCAAGCATAAAGTCCTTTATCCCCCCGAGAAAATCTTCGGTCTTTCTTTTACTTAATGAATCAGTAAGAATATTTTTTACTGAGCTCCAGAAATCAGAATGCCACATAAAAAAAACGGGATAAATTTCATTGTTAAGCATTGTCTCCCTGTAATCAGAAAGTCTCTGTAAGACAGATTCTTCCGGAACCAGACCACCGTGAGCATATAAAAGTATCTTTCTCTTCTTCCATTTTTTTTTATTCTTATTCTCAAACTCATTTATAACCGTGTCAATAGAATCCAGAATTTTAACGAGTTCTTTTTCACTGTTCCCGTAAGTTCCGTCTTCCTTCAGCTTACCGTTGTTTCCAATACTGATTATATGCGGTCTGTATTCATAGAAAACAGATTCACTGTTTGCGTGTCCGCTTATGGAAAATGCTGATGATTTGGCATTGCCGGTAAGGATATTCACGGGCACACCAAGTCTTGCAACCCATACGTCAGTTCCGTTAAGCAGCCAGTCATCGTAGGATATTTTAGCAAATCCTTTATCGCCCCAGTCCTCTCCCCAGGAATTCTGAACCCAGAATCCGTCCTGATCATAGGCTACAATAGAAAAAGCATGACCTCCGAGTATATGATAATTATCAGCATCAAACTCTACTACGTATTCAAAATCAGTTTCACTTATATTGCTTTTTCTTTTAACCGGCTTTTTCCAGTTCTCGTGTACATTGGCTGAAGCATACAATATCCCTACCTCCGCCATTGCATTATGCATTGCTACAAGGTCCTTGTGATTGACCCGGAAGTAAGCACCGAGCGGTCTTGTCTGAGAATCCTTAATGAAAGCTTCAAACTTCGGCCTGTCAGTTTTGTTTTTTCTTGTTTCCATCCATACATCATAAGAACAGACTCCGTGCTTATGCCATGCTTTAATAGCTCCCCGGATACTAGACCCGGAATACTTTTCTCCCGGCCATTCATCATACCTCTTTGCAAATTCGTACAGCATTTCAGGACTTACACAATTATTGTCCGGTGAATCCGATCTTGAACTAAGCAGAAAATTTGCAATGTTGGCAAGCGCATATCCTGTGCAGGTACCTTCTTTTCCCTGATCAAGAATTTTAACAGAAGGATATTTTCTTTTGAAGTCACTAAGTCTTATTGCTTTCGGGACTTCCTTCAGAGTAGGTATATACATAAGATCCCTGAAATCAACCGTATCAGGCCGGGCATCTAATGTATAAATGAATTCTTTTTCCTTTTTGGTTGAAATATTTCCAGCCCGGTCTTTAACAGATCTTTTTTTCTTAGTAGATCCTTTTTTTACTGAAGCCATGATATTTATTAAAAATAAAAACTAAAAATGATTTGAGAAAATTGTATCTGTTCAGTTGTCAAATTCAGTGCATTCATTTATTACAAATTGTCCGTACTGATTGAATTTTAATTTCACATTGCATCTTGGATAGCTCATCCAGTCAATATACTCGAGCTCAACTTCTTGTGAATTCTTCAGTCTTAGAATGCAGTAACCGTTATTTCCCATATCAGGCCTGAGATTCGGCCATTTCCAGAATCTTGATTTTGTTTCAAGAAATCTGACCGGAGGGGGATAAATGTTTCCTTTTTTCACTTCATCATATCCGGTCTTTTTGTACGGATAACCACCGTGTCCGATACAGCTTCCAATGAAAGGCAGTATAGTATTTCTGTCATACAATGCGCAGTAATGAGAATCTCCCCAGAACCAGAGATCGACGAGCTGATCTTTGATTACAATTTCTCTAAGGTCAATATTAAGCAGTTCCGAAGGGTTATAGCTGTCATAAATATAAGGGTAATTAGAACTCAGGAGAATGTTACACATATTTTCCTTTCTTCCCTCTGTAAGTCTTTCTTTCAGCCATTGCTTTAACCTTTCATTCTCATATCTGCTTATGCCGAAGTAATCCGTATCTATTCCGATCAGCTGAAATTTTCCGAATCGCAGACAAAAATAACTTCCGACCTGCCTCTGGTTTTTATGTTTGCTTAATCTCTCGGATATGTATTTGAAATAAGATTCTGAACCTGACATCATATCGTGATTGGAATTCAAAGTGTAAAATGAAGTCGTTTCAAGAACGGGGTCTATCCATTTTTTAAAATTATTTTTATATTCATCAGTCTTACCGGCATAATAAATATCACCGAGATGAACGGCATAAGGAAATTTCCTGTCCTTAAGCTGTTTGGCAATGTATGCCGTATGATAATAGTCCGTTCCGAAATCACTGATCAAAGCTATCTCAACGCTTTCCTTTCCGAGTTCAAAATCATTTGCTTTGTAAATAAAATCAGAACAGTTGGGAGCAGTATGCCATCTGAACGGATAAGGATCAGAAGGAAATAAATAGTGCGGTCCTGAAAACACAAGCCATCCCAGCGCATCTCTCAGAGTTTCATATTTATATTTGCCAAGATCTATGGGACAGTAATTTTTATCATATCCCGGAAAATCAAATCCTGAAGGCAGTGGCATTGAGGATTTCAATAAAGCTGATTCTTTTTTCAGAAGGTTAGCCCCTTCTTTCTGGTTCTGCAGAAATACTTCAGCCTGATTGAGATAGTTAGCCAGATCTATCAGCTCTATTCTTGAATCAAAAGCACCTTTCGCCCATTTAAGCATCTTCTCAGGATTCTTTTCCAGTTCCTTTTTCAATAATGTAGCCTGTTCAGGAGTTAGCGGAAGAGGTTCATGAACAAATGCTTCGGGCATTAATTTTGAAATTCCTTTTTTGACAGAGTCTGACTTCTTTAAATTCTTTCCCTTTCTTACAGCTGTGCTTTTCTTTAATTTAGCAGGTACCTTCTTCTGAGGTTTCTCCAGATAATTTACTAATTCTTTATTCATAGTTCATTTGATTATAAATTTTAAATATTAAGTGTTAATGAAAAATATTTTGCAATTTGCAATTTGCAATTTGTAATTTGTAATTCGTAATTTGTAATTATCTCCACCCTTCCTTCAAAACCCTCATTGCATTTCCGCCCAGAACTTTCTTAATATTATCCTCTGAAATATTTTCATCGATCATTGCCTGCGTGAGGCGTATCATCTGAGAGGGAATGTAAAGATCATCAACAGGCTGCGTGAAGCCATCCATATCTGTCCCGACAGCAATATTATCGTAGCTTCCACCGCATAATTCTGCAATGCCCTGTATTGTCGCGACTATATTTTCGAGCCCGTCATCAGGAAGCTTTTCCTTTCCGGTCAGCCAGTAGTTCATAAAGATAACTCCAATTACTCCGTTGCATTTCTGGATTTCCAGAACTTCTTCATCGCTTACGCAGAGCGGTTCATTACAATTTCTTCTCAGACCATTATGTGAGAAAACCAGAGGACGCTTATTGCTTCCCCTGGAATTATTAATTTCGAACACATCTTTTCTTCCGTTGGGTGTCACATGATTCATATCAACGATCATTCCAAGGTCAAGCATCAGGTCAACGACTGCCTTACCGTTAAAGAATAAATGCTCATTCTCAAAAGTACTGTATTTATAATGAAAGCCCGTATCTCTTGTAGTTTTTGGGGATATACCGCGGACAGGATAGCAGATATTATTAATCATAAAATGTCCGAGAGTAATTGAGCAGACTCCTTTGTCGAAAAGTGTTTTTACGTGATTCAGATATTCGTTTGTATCAGTAAGACCTCTTCCGAGCATATGAGCGCCTTCCAGTGAGTGCATAAAAACAGTTTCACCTTTATTCAAAGCAAGCTCAAGCTGCTCATAATTCTTTGCATGAGTTACATCATATCCTTTCATTTTTGCGATCTCTATCTGAGATTCAATTTTCTGTAAAGTCTCCAGCGCCTGCACATAAGGACCGTAAGGAGAATCTCTTTCTATTGAATTTATAATGTTGTCAAGACCGAGAAGGTTCACTCCCCAGTAACCTATCTTAAGAGAAGAATTATCCACCAGACCCCGCTCAACAATATATACGGAAGACCATATGGCATCTATCTTTCCGTAATACATTTCATTCAGGTCATACTGCATTTGAAATATTTCTTCTGAAGGCGATGGCTTTGAAGTAATTCCGGTAATTACAAAATGGTCTTTGTCGTAAATTTTGTAATCAAATAGATTTACTTTCAGTGAGGGGTGACAATGAATATCCATTACAATGGAATCATTGTGAATTCTGATTGCTTCCTCGGAGGGTGATTTAAAGAATCTCATGGAAGTACTGATTTAATTAAAAATTCAAAAAAGAATTAATAAAGATCTAAACCGTAAAATCATTTTCAGGGGAAAATCAAAGGAACTGATTTTATATTTAATTCAACATAACGAATAATTGTAATTAAATACTATACAAAAATCAGGAAATTAGAATTAATAAAAAATAAGTGTATACACTCATTATTGCGATCTTAATTCTGGACTTAACAGGAATTCGGATGAGGATTATGGATCACTGATGATTTGTATTAAGCAGGAGAATAAGTATTTATTTGTTTCAGTGATCAAATTTTATTCCAACTATAATTAAGGTATCTGAAAATATAAATTCCCAATTTCCATATATTATCTTTGAATTTCTGTTAAATCGGTTTTATCAGTGTTCCAAATGAATCTGTAGTGAACTCAAATTGCAGAGATGCAGTATCTTCATTAATGAAATGATTATATAAAAAAAACGACATCATCCGATACGCAGGATTATGCCGTCTTTATCATATAAGGGTCAGGTCTTTTAATTATTTTTTAATTCTCATTGTAAAATTTAGTCCCGATGTTGACGAATTCTTTAGTCACATTAAGGAGGAATTTTAGAACAGTAATTTCTGCCATCTGTAATTTCAGGATCTCTGATTTAAGAGGAAGCAATTTTACTTTACTTCCATAGCCATATTTCTTAACTATTTCATCAATGACAAGCATGTTAGTACGGAATTTAAGGATGTACTTTTTATATTTATCCGACCCTGCTTTCAATAATTCATTTATGATCTGCTCACGTACGAGAATTTCATTTTCCAGGGTTTTATGAAGCTTATCATTTACATCCAGCTGCATTTGAGTAAGTTCATCTTTGAATTTTTCTTTTTCAACATTGAACTTATCCATTGCAGTATTTCCATCTTCCAGATCATCTTTCATTTTAAGGAACTCATCCTGGATTTCTCCCATATTCCCCGGAGGTGGTCCCATTCCTCCTGGAGGTCCTCCTCCGGGAGGTCCGTTGCCCGGAGGTCCCTTGCCTCCGGGAGGCAGTCCGTTTTTGGGACTGCCCGTCTTGTTTGTATTTAAATTTATTGTCATCTCAGTGAACAGCTTGCTGATTCGAAAATCCTGATCATTAAGCACCTGAGTATAAACATACTGCATTTTAGTTGAATCAAAAACCATTAAGGAAAAAGCCTCAGGGCAATTTGACGGCGGTAAAACAAGACTGTCAAGCAAAGGAACGAATTCTTCCTTCAATATGAAATCCTGTTTTGGCTGGGAATATAAACTGACTGATAAAAGAAAAGTAAAAAAAATGACCGGGAGGAGTTTTCGGAATATATTCATTAATCTTTTTGTGATTTATTAAAAAAGTTTAAACAAACTTAAACAGATAAAATATCAGTTTCAGTAAACAAAATTTACAAGATGTAACAATACTTTGCAATGACTTATAACAAATGTATAATGATTAATTAATAATAAAAATGAATAATGAATTAAGATTCTCATTAAATGAAATAATGAAATATTGTTTTCAGTAAATGAAATAATGAAATTCGCTTATCTGATAAAACTGTATTCAGATCATAATATCTCTCAATTTTATTGCTCAATACTCTTTACTCATTATTCATTCTTAAGGTGTGATTTTACTTATGAAATTATTTGAATTATTATCTGTAATTATAAGATCCGTGAGATCAACAATATTATCCCCGGTCACATCAGATACAACATACCCCGAAGAAAATACAGATGCATCATTATACGCAAGAAGCACATCACTAAGACTGATATTATCATCCTGATTTATATCACCGCTGTATATTGCATATCTGAGAGGTGTGGAATCAACATTTATCTGATTTGATCCGAATGCAGCTTCTCTGCTTAAAGTAAAATCATAATTTAAATTGCCGCTGAGGAAATCAAATGCAACTGTCTGCGAGCTCCAGGTCTCAAGGGAATTTCTGTGTTCTGTTTCTATGTAATAATTCTGTACGAAATCTGCTGCCGGAAAATTAATGTGTAAGAAATTATCTTCATCTGGTGTCTCATCTTTTATTCCAACATCGTTGAAGGGAGCGATATTCTCACGCAGATGAATTTTGATTGTATCTGCTGCACAGGTATCAGACTGCCTGTAAAAGCCCTGATTAAAAACCCTCAGAGCCATACCCGGAATTTTCACGGAAGCTTCATTAAACTGAATACCCCAGGCATACAGCTGTCCATTCTCCACCGTACTCCCGTCGTATATCCTGATCTTCCAGTAACCTTTTGTATCTTTTCCTGCAAATTTTGAATTCTGATTCTGATATGCTCTTATAGAAGGGGAATATGAAACATATCTGCCGTTTGTATTGATCATGCTGTCAGCCTGATCGTCAAACACTGTAATAAGGTTATCTGAATTAGCTACGAGTGTGTTAAATGAACTCAGAACACAGACGTCACCGGAAGGGGATTCGAGAGTGATATTCAGGTCTTCTTCTCTTGTGTGATTTATTGAAACAAAAATATTTATGTCACTTACAATTGTATCAAGATTGATCTTCATTGAATCTAAAGTTAATCCGCCTGCACCCGGCACATGTTTATTTGCTGTTCTCATATAAAATCCGTCAGAAAAATTATTTGCATCAGACCGGTCAAGAGGAGAAACAGGCTGGTTATCAGTTGTTCCGGGATCACTGAATTTAGCGCCGTTCACAAAGGTTAATACAGGTCCGTTGTCAGAATTGTCAAAGGCATAGCCGTCAAGATTATAAACAACATTGACTCTGCCCGGATTTGGTTCATTTGCCTGATCAACAGACTGATAAAGAAATCTCTGAATGTCAGTTTCGCTTTTTACATAATTAGAAATTCTTATTTCATCAAGGAATCCGTTAAAAAAATTAAGTGATGTTCCGTTGCTTCCGATGAATAAATTTTCCGAACTGTTAATAACCGGACCCAGTAGATTTGATCCTTCGCCTGATTTAACTCCGTTAATATAAAATGCATATTTACCGGAAGCAGCATTGTATGTAAATGCAACATGAGTCCAAACATCAGGGAGAATTGACCCGGTAGAAATGAAATTGAAATTATCATTGATGTATGCATTCAGGGAATTTCCTGCCAGCCTTAAATTATAGTTAATACCTGACTGACCTTTCTGAATTATTACTTTGATACCTGTTACATTTCTGGGATAGATCCAGGCTTCCATTGTTACTGCATTGACGGGGCTTATATCCGGGTTATCAGATCCCGTAAGAAAATCAGAAGATCCGTTTAACTCGATGCATTCATTCGGAGAAACTGTAACAGAAGGTCTGTCACTCTGGTCATAAGCAGAAATCCCGTTATTCTTTCCGCTTCCGTTATTCATTGTCATATCAGCCAGAGTAAAATCACTTCCCATGGATTCTTTCTGCTGAAACGTCAGTGAAAAAGCCAGCGAAGAATATATTCCTGAATTCACCCCGAGTGAAGTTCTTCTGCATCGGCTGACTTCAGAAAGACTCAGAGCTCCGGACCATATTCTGATCTCATCCATCAGACCGGCATACGGGCTGTTGATGTTGCCTTTGCCGATTCTTAATGAATCCGAATTTGTGACGGGGGATGCGGAAGTTACAATAGCGCTTGTGTCAAGAGTTCCGTTTATAAATACAGAAAAAACATTTGAAGAAGCATCATAAGTACCGGCAATATGAGTCCAGGAATTATTCGGGATCACAGTATTTCCAATAATTCTTGTACTGCTGTTTGTTCTTACGGCGATAAATCCATTATTAAGATAAAGTGTATAACCGTTGGCAGAAGTGCCGGCTCTCTTTTCCATAATTATCTGAGCTGAAGGAGAAGACACATTAAGCGGGCAGATCCAGCATTCTAAAGTAAAGCTTGAAGTTATGTCAATGGAGTTTGAATCTTTGAAAGCAATATAGCTCGTCTGCGCTCCTGAGAAGCTGCAGGCCTGGTTCCAGAACATAAAAGCATTTGACTCTTTTAATGAAAAGAATGAGATAAATATAAAAATAACATAAACCGGTAATTTTATTTTCATAATATTTTCTGAAGTTACATTAAAGTTTAATTCTGAATTTAAAAAGTAAATTCCTGATCAGATTGTTACCGCATAGATGTTCAGCTGCCTGTGAATTTAAAAATTTATTATGAAACAAAATACACATTGAAAAAGGCGGAGCAACTGCTCCGCCGATTTCAACTGAATCTTTATTTTATCAATATCATTTTCCTGACCTGTGTAAAATTTCCGGCTGTAAGTTTATAATAGAACACACCTGTGGATAGATTGTCAGCATTGAACTGAACTTCATACCTGCCGTAATTTTTAATTTCATTTACAAGCGACATTATTTCCTTTCCTGATATATCATAAACTTTGATTGTGACCAATGACGCTTCAGGAATTTCATATCTTATATTTGTTACAGGATTAAACGGATTCGGATAATTCTGTGAAAGTGAATACTCATTAATTATGTTAAGATTATCTTCTTCTGCTCCTGTGGGACTGCTGCCTGTGCCCTGACAGATTATTTTATTATTACATTGCGGAGTTATAACAGAAGGCGTCCATTCCTTATCATTTAATTTTGATCTTACAAGAAGAAATGAATCTATTCTGTGTGAATTTGTATAGACCTGCATAGCTGTGGAATCTTCACAGTTCATAAAAGGAATCACACCGTTAATGTTGGTTCTCCATAAGAACGGATCAAGTGAATTAGCGCCTCTTAATGTTTCACCTGTAACTGCATATCCGCCGGCGACACTGATGTTTGACTGAACAAGATCAAATCCCGCATCTGTTTCCAAAGTGGAAGTATCCCATATCCTTGTCCATACCGGTGCGCCGCCTGTGACAGGGATCTTCATCAGCAAAGCATTATTGGAAGTATTGTTTCTTCTTACTGAACCTGTGATGACAAGGTTGCTGCCGTCGAGAACGATGGAATTTCCTTCTTCCAGAAATCCTGTGTTACCGTATGTCCTTGACCACATCAGTCCTCCTGAGGCATTGACTCTGAATACAATGATATCTTTCTCATTCTGCACATAAGCATTTGTAAATCCGACCACTACAAAACCTCCGTCTGTCATAGGGATTATTTTTCTTGGTTCTGTGGAAGGGTAAAATGAAGAAGAAGGCGGATTAAAAGTGTAAACTTTTTTCCAGATGACTGCGCCTGAATATGAAAGCTTGACTACCATTATGTCCCAGATATTTGCTGTCCCGGAAAAATAATCTGTCCTTGCAGCCAGTCCGTAATTTGAGCCTGCGTTCTGAAAGCAGATTGAATATGCTTCCTCTGTTGATTTACTTTCAGTCAGGCCTGAAAAGGAATTGTATCTGAAACCCCAGTTTATTGCACCTGCTGTATTATATTGTGTAGCGAGTAATTTGTGTCTCAGCTTTGTGCCAACGCTCTTTTCACTCCACCCGGTAAATCCCATAACATTTGACGGATCACGAACAACCTGCATATACTGGCTGTTCATTGTATCATTAAGTTTTTTGGAATAAACAAGAGAAGATGATTTATCCAGTTTAACAAAAGTGGCACGTGATTTTGAAGCTGTATACATATTGCCGGCAAGAACATATCCTGAATCATTCAGCGACTGAACAAGCGAATAGCATTTATCATCAGCTGCAGTACCTATCAGTCTGACAGATTCATAATTCCCGTCCGGTTTAATTCTAATGAACAGCCAGTCGAAAGGACCGATACCGCACATCGGATTATATGAATATCCGGCAATTGCATAGCCATTGTCTAACCTGTTGACTATGGACCTTCCCATATCAAGTCCGGAAACAGCACCGCATTTTATGTCATAAGACTTTTCCTGATACTGGCTGAAAGAATTTTGAGTATTAAGTAATGCTATGAAAGTAATTACTAATACTTTTAAGATCTGGTTTAAGTTTTTCATTTTTTTATCCTCTTTGTTTTAATTTAGTTAAAGAATAATTTCTTATACAAAAATAGATACAATCGTATGCGCCGTTCAATCAAACAATTCCGGATTTGTTACATGAAATCATTCAAAGAATATTTCTTTAATAGATTAAAATGTTTAATTTCGGACTTAAACAGAGGGATTTTGCGAAATGAATTGTTATATGAATGTTAAAAGTTAAAAGTTGCAAGTTGAAAGTTAAATGTTGAAAAATATAGGTTTGTGAAAATCAAAGTATTTGACATATTAAAAACTCTTTCTAAAGACGAGCTTAAGAAATTCAGTGAATATCTTTCCTCGCCATTTTTCAATAAAAGGAAAGTACTGGCGGATTTGTTTGAAGTATACAGAAAATACCATCCTGAATATTCAGATTCTAATCTTACAAAAGAAAAAGTTTTCAAAAAATTATTTCCCGGAAAAAAATACAGTGATGAGATGTTCAGAAATCTAAACTCATTGCTTCTGACATTAGCTGAGGACTTTCTCTCGTTTTTAAATTATTCTGATGATTCACTTGCATTAAAGAAGCATCTTCTTGCAGAGATAAATCACAGGAAGATCCTGACATTATTCGAGAAAAATTTTGATGAAAGTATGAAAATGCTGGACAGCACAGGCCAGAAGGATTACGGATATTTTTACAATCATTACATACTTTATCTTCAGAAGGACATATATAACAGTATTATAAATAAATTTTCAAAAGAAGATATAACATTATCAGAAAAGAGTTTTCTTACTTTCTTTACAATTAAACTGCTGGAACTTCAGAATTATATTTTATATCAGTGCAGGATACTCGGGCTGGACAGATCACTTTTCCTTGATGAAAAATTCACAGATAACATAATCAGTCAGATCCCCGGAGAAATGATGCGTCTGCCGCAGATCAGGATCTATTATAACTCCTATAAGCTCGAGCTGACTGGAAAAGCGAAGTATTATTCTGAGCTGAAAAGGCTTCTGGGAAAGTATGGAAATCTTCTTAAGAAAGAGGAGATCTATAATAAATACATAGATATGATCAACTACATTAAAAACAGATATTCCACTAAAGATGTAAAAACAAATTCGGAATTGTTTCAGCTGAGAAAGGAGATCATTGAAAGAAACCTGCTTATGGAAAATACTATCAAGAACATGTTCTTCATTAATCTTGTCAAATCAGCGCTTAAAGTAAAAGAGTTTGAATGGATCTTCGGATTCATTAATAAATACAGGTCCCTGTTAATTCCGAAGTACAGGGAAATAACATATAATCTTTCTCTTGCACTGTATTACTTTGAAAAAGGGGAATACGAACAATCTTTATCCTTTGCCTCGCAGGTCAAATATGAGGATAACTTCTATAACCTGCAGGCAAAAAATCTCACACTGAGACTCTT
>WBZU01001036.1_pt1 | contig 16347 bp, 13 predicted proteins | sample 5204311 | NCBI WGS metagenome assembly WBZU01 (sample SAMN12344359, study PRJNA552823) | activated sludge metagenome | biome: Activated sludge suspended growth; feature: Nitrification reactor; material: Wastewater; isolation source: activated sludge from nitrification reactor of wastewater...
GATTAGGAACCAACTCACTCCTTGACCTTGTGGTATTCGGCAGAAGAGGAGGGAAGGCAATTTCCGAATACCTGAAAAACACAGCGTTTTCGGATGTCAGCGAGAAAGCTGATGAAAAGACAAAAGAATTAATTGACAGATTACTTACTTCAAATGGAAATGAAAAAGTTGTAAATATCAGGACCGAACTTCAAAATTGCATGATGGAAGATTGCGGAGTGTTCAGGTCAGAAGAGGGTCTTAAGAAAATGATTGTAAAATTAGAAGAGCTGAAAGAAAGATATAAAAATATTTCGATAATGGATAAGAGCAGAGTTTTTAATACTGAACTTGTGGAGGCGATTGAGCTTAATAATCTTTTGAATAATGCTGAAGCTACCGTTTACGGAGCTTATAACAGAACGGAAAGCCGCGGAGCTCATTCACGCGAAGATTTTCCAAAGAGAGATGATCAGGACTGGATGAAGCATTCTTTTGCATTCAAAAAAGATTCGGGAGCTCCTGAAATAAAATATAAACCTGTTGTTGTAACCCGGTATCAGCCGATGGAAAGAAAGTATTAAAACTTTTGGAATGATAAAATTTTATCTTTTAATACTAATAACTGTTTTGATCTTTATAGATTTAAGTAAAGATGCTTATGCCCAGTTTGAAGATATAAAATTTATTTACGGCGATTATTCTTTTACTACAAAATATGATACAGCCATTTTTGCTACCCGGTTAAGAATTAAAAAGAAAGATAAATCTATATTCAGTAAAACGTTTTACGAAAGAATCGGAAGTATAAAAGATTATGATCTTGATAATGACGGTAAAAAAGAGATTCTGATAGAAATGTACAGCGGAGGAGCTCATTGCTGTACAAGTCTTTTTGCCGGTGAAATTTCAAACAGCGGACTTGTTTTTACAGATTCTATAATGTGGGGAAATTCATTTTATGAAATTGAAGATATTAATAATGACGGAAAGTATGAAATCTCGGGTGTCAATGATATGTTTGCATACGCATTTACAAATTATGCAGAATCTAAATTCAATTTATTAATTTACGGTTTTGAAAATAATAAATTTGTAAATGTTACAAATCAATTCCCTTCAAGATTAAATGAAAACATAAGCGGGTTAAGGGAAGATCTCAAAGCATATACTGATACCGGATTTAAATGTGAAGAAATAAATGCTGACACATTCAATACAGAATCAGGAGCTGTTAAAGCTATACTTGCAGCTATTGTGGCGGATTACAGTTCTATGAATGAAGCGTTTAAAGGATACGAACTTGTGGATTTGGTTTACAATTGTCCTGATAAAGAAAGTTTCAAGCTTACTTTAAAAAATGATTTTCATCTTAAATAAAAGAATTAAAATTATTATAAATGGATATTCAATTAAAAATTTTGAGATTTAATCCTGAGAAAGACAAACATCCGTATTTTCAGGACTTCAATGTAAAGAATGTTAGCGATGACTGGCGGTTGCTGGATGTTCTTCACGAGATTAAAGGAAATTACGACGGTTCGCTCACTTTCCGGCGTTCCTGCGCTCACGGTATCTGCGGCAGCGACGGAATGAAAGTTAACGGCAAGAATAAACTTGCATGTGCGCTTCTGCTGAAAGATATTAATACAAAAAAAACAATAGTCATAGAGCCGCTGCCGTCATTGCCGATCATTAAAGATCTGGTGGTGGATATGTCTTCGTTCTTTTCAAAATATGAAGTAATAAAACCTTATCTGATCACAAATTCTCCGCCACCGCCGAATCACGAAAGAATTCAGTCAAACGAAGATGCCGAGAAATTATTCGAATCGGCAAAATGCATACTTTGCGCTTGCTGTACGACAAGCTGCCCGTCTACATGGACAAATGATAATTACATAGGTCCTGCAGCAATGCTGAGAGCTTACAGATACATATATGATACAAGAGATGAAGGCGGGGATGAAAGACTTGATATCCTTGACACTCCGGACGGAATATGGAGATGTCATACAATATTTAATTGTATAGAAGCTTGTCCTAAAGAGATCAACATTACATGGCATATTTCTCAGCTTAAGAAAAAATTATCTTCGAGAGAAATGTAATACTTTTGTAATATCAATTAATTTCCAAAGATGTTTAAATATAAAAGAGTCTGAATACTATATCTGTATTCAGACTCTTTTCTTAACATTGAAATATTATTTTAAAATTTATTTTACAAGCATCATTTTCTTAACATCACTGAAACCTTCTGTCTTAATTGAATAGAAATAAATTCCGCTTGGCAATCCTGATGCATTAAAGATAATTTCTTTAACGCCTGCTGGTTGATATTCGTTAACAAGAGATTTTACTTCCCTACCGAGAATATCCATCACTTTTAAAGTTACAAACCCGTTCTTCACAAGATTGTAAGATATTTTTGTTGAAGGGTTAAATGGATTCGGATAATTCTGAAGCAACTGGTAGCTCTGAAGATCAATTTCGCTATTTGAAATTCCAATAATATTTGCCTGTGATATTTTTCTGTAAATCTGGAAATTTCTGCTTAACGGAGCGCTTCCGCCGAATGAAGTAGGACCTACTCCCGGATCTTTCATATAAGTAATGTTCAGATCGTAAGAAACTCCTGAGCTTCCTTTGTTCCAGTTGGAAACTGACGGATAACACTCGTCTATGTTTGGTGTATTTGTAATCTGAACAGGGGTTCCCCATGTAAGTCCGTCATCAGTAGATCTTTGATAATATACATCTCTTGAATTATATCCGCTTGAGCCGAGGTCCGGCTTTACTACAGAGTAAACGCAGTATAAAACAGTTCCGTCATCTGACCATCCCATTGCAGGCTGATCAAGATTAAATACAAATGACATTGTCTGTGCAAAACTTGTTGTAGCTCCGACTGCTGCTGCAGTAGTTATTACTGATCTCAAACCGTCGCTTCGGATTAAATATAATCTGGCACCTTCATAAGTACTGTTTGAAGTCGCGGCAACTGAATACATCCATAAATTAGAATTAGGTTTATACACAAGATCACTTCCCCCTGCGATAGCTATTGTATCAACGCCATTTTCAATAAAAGGAGTGAATGCAATGGTAAGAGGTCCCCAAGTGACTCCGTTGTCGGTGGAAGTTCTGCTCCACGCCTTGCTGTTTCCGAGAGTATCGTCTTCAAGTACGCCGTTAAAAACCTGAGTAATTCTTCCTGCTCCATTTTGTGCAATATTAAATCTTGCGTTACTTCCGACTGTTCCTGTGTAAGGAGGAGTTGTTTCATAGGCAACGCTTTTAGGACCGAGAGAAGTGCCATTCCATGTCTGATAAAAGACAGTATCAAAATCTGATCCGGTAGGATGCTGAGGTCGTGATAGCATTCCTACATTACCGTTGCTGAGAACTTCGATCTGAGGCCAAATAGAGAAAGGAAGTGTTGCGTTATATTGTGTAAAACCTCCGCCCTGAGGAAGAACATCAATGTACAGATTGGCATTTACAACTCCAGTAGCTGCGCTGTGATTTGCGATTACAGCGCTTCCGTTTCTTAACTTTAAAACAGGATAACCGGAACGAATGTCAGGAACAATTCCTAACTCACCCCATGTTAACCCTCCGTCAGATGAAATTGCATACTGCGTTCTTCTTGTTGTAGCTCCGGTAGGATCTGAAGTATCAGCTATTACATCAACCGAGTGAAGCTGTAAAGGATTAGCAGGATTTACCTGTATGTAATGATTTGCTTCTCCGTTGGTTTTGTAATCGTAAAATCCTGATATTGATGTTGAAATTTCAGGTCCTATTGTATATGAATCAGTAGAAAATCCCGGGTCAAGTTTTAAAACAAAAATCGAGGGATCCGGTGTTGTGTTGTAAGGGATGTAATTAATTATTTCTGAACCGTTAGGTTCTCCCCATGAAGATTTGTCTGATCTGTATAATTTATCATCATTTGCTTTTATAATTAATGTGAATAAAAGTATAAATGATAATGCCAAATAGTGTTTCAGATTCATAGCTGCTCCTTTTTAATTAATAATTTATTATAGAAAATTTGATTAGTTATAACTTATGTAACCTTAAATTTATTTTCAACAAAATAATGGCTGCTGAAAATTTCCGGAAATTCCGAAATGACTTCCTGTGAAAATTACTTCAGCAGGATCATTCTCTTTGAATCTGTAAAATTCATCACACGATCTGTTCCGTAAACTATCAACTTACAAAAATAAACTCCGCTGGCAAGATCACTTCCGTCGAATTCTTTCTGATATGTTCCCGGCGAAAGTTTTTCATTTACCAAAGTAACAATTTCCTTTCCGTGTATATCAAAAACTTTTAAAGTTACAAATCCCAAATCCATGATTACAAATTCTAATTTCGTATTGGGATTAAAAGGATTAGGATAGTTCTGCAGTAATCTGAAATCTGACACTCTTTGTTTAACGCTGTTTTGAATAACTGTAACCGGGGGAAGATTTATTTTAAACGAACTCCTTCCATGTGTCCAGACAACCATCGTTCTTGTAGGTGCGTGAATAGTAATATCATGACATGGTACATTTGATGGGATTCCTGTTGCTAAAATATTCCACTGAGTTCCGAGATTTGTAGATACCATAACTGTAATATCTGTTGCTATATAAAGCGTGTTTGTATTTAAAGGATCTAATAACACGTCATTTACAGGTGCATCAGGTAAATTTCCTTTTATTGATGTCCAGTTAGCTCCATAGTTTGTTGTTCTGAAAATATGAGACCCTGTAGAATCAACTTTATATCCTGACAAAGTTATATAACAAACATTCGCAGAATCCGGATGAACAGTAACTCTTGTAACCCATCGGTAAGGTAATCCGCTGTTAATCTTAATCCAGTTTGATCCTCCGTTTGTAGTTACCCAGACATTAGCATCATCTGTACCGCAGTAAATAACATCAGGATTTGATTTTGAAACATCAACTGTTGTAATTGTTCCGAGATTTCTTATATGAGCATTGGCAAGATCAGGACTGATCGCAGCCCATGACTGCATTCCGTTTGTTGTCTTGAATACTTTATATGTACCGCAATAAAGTATCTGAGGATTGTTTTTATCCATTACAAATGGAGTCATCCAGTTTGAATATTGAAGATCAAGTCCCGATGTCGCGCCGTAGAAAGAATTCCCTCCGTCTGTTGATCTGCCAAACCCGCCGTTTTGAGATGAAGCGTAAACATTCATTGGGTTTGCGTAATCGGAAAGACAGTAAAATCCGTCGCCTCCGTAAATAGAATTCCAGATAGGAATACTCCCGGTAGTTCTTACAGTTCCGTTATCCTGCGCTCCGCCGAAAATTGTATTGGGATTATTATAATCTATTTCACCTGCATAAAACTGTGTAATGGGAAGCGCAGTGCTTGCTGACCATGAACTCCCGCCGTTGGTAGTGAAATCAATACCTCCGTCGTTTCCTGTAACTATGTAATTCGGGTTTGACGCGGCAAATGCAACCGCATGCTGATCAACATGCGAATTGTTAATTGAAGACATTGTTACGCCTCCGTTGTTTGAATATTCCATATCGAGTCCGCCGCAAAAAAGAACATTGGGATTTTCAGGATTAATTTTGCAGATTCTGTTGAACCATGCATAATTTGATGAGGCGGCGGCAGAAGCATTTACGTTCGTCCAGTTTGATCCTCCGTTAGTGGATCTGTATAATCCTTTTGTCACTCCGCTTGTAGCTGCTGTAAGCGCGTAAATTATCTGTGAATTAGATTTTGAAATATCTATGGAAATTCTTCCTAAAGTATTATCATTTACAGGAAATCCGCCTCCTGACTGTGACCAGCTCTCGCCTGAATCTGTCGAAACAAATAATCCTGATTTAGGACCTCCGTATTTTATATAATCTTCCCGTCTCTGTCTTTCCCACATAGCTGCAAATAATTTTGAAGGATTGGACTGATCAATTGCTACATCAATAGCTGCAACTGAATCAGCTATGAATAATTTTCGGGACCAGCTTGATCCGCCGTCCGTAGATTTGTAAATTCCCCGTTCGTTGTTTTTTCTTCTTGTCCAACCTCCTGCTGCTGCATACAATATCAATGGATTAACCGGATTTATAGCTATGTTTCCAATGCTGTAAGAACTGTCAAGACCTGCCTTTATCCATGAAGCCCCTCCGTTAGTGGATTTGTAAATTCCTGTTCCGGCATAATAACTTCTTAATGAATTTGCTTCCCCTGTCCCGCAGTATATAATTTCCGGATTTAAAGGATCAATGGCGATTGAGCCGACAGAAGAAGTTATCTGATCATCAAAAACACTAATCCAGCTTTGACAAAAGTTTGTAGATTTCCAAACTCCGCCGTTTGCAGTTCCGGTATACACTATCTGAGGATTTAACGGATGGATTGCAATTGTTGTGATTCTGCCCTCTATGTTATTGGGTCCGGAAAGCGTCCATGCAGATGAATTATCTTTTTGACTTACAGTAAAATTCTTTTTCACATACTCGACCGATTTAATGTATTCTTCATTTGGAATTTCATTAAAAGGAAAAGCTCTCTGCAATTCAAACCAATCTTCGGCAGGTACGGATCCTTTCTTAAATTCAGATATGCTTCTGTAGTTATTTAATTCATTACCGCTTAATCTGTAAAATATATATATTAAAACGATAATAAATATTGTGATAAAAAATATTTTTTTCATAAATAAAAATTTATTCTTAATGAATCAGAACTTAAAATATAATCTGTAACACAGGAAATCTATTTACTCAGAAAATCTTCGATCAGAGTTAATACTTCTTCAAGAGCTTTTGTTGTTCCTTCGAACGGTTGTACTGCTCCGAAAGTATGACCTGTATTTTCAATCAGAAAAAGTTTCGTTTTTTCCTTGTCGCTTCTGCTGTATAAATCCTCTGCGTTTGAATAATCCACAGTTATGTCCTGTGCGCCGTGAATTATCATAACTGGAACAGTTATATCCGGAATAGCTTTTTGAATGTCAAGTCTTTCTTTGTTCTTATCAAGATCTTCTATCAATGTATAATTCATTCTCATTATCTGGTTTGTCCTTGAATTGATCACCTCAAAATATCCTACCTCTTTCCATTTGTTTTTCAATGTATCGCTGTATCTGTCAAAATTGCAGACTGAAGATAAAACAATAAGTTTACTTACTCTTTTATCTTCTGCGGTTCTGAGAATTGCAATTCCTCCTCCGCGCGAATGTCCTGTTAATGTAATATTACCGGTATCGTAATTATACTTATCTTTGTTTTCAAAAAGGTGATCTATGATACTCCCCAGATCTTCAAGTTCTCTTGAAAATGTGTTCTCTGCAAAAAGATTAAGCCGTGTGAAATCACTCTGATCAAAATCATTTTCTCCAGTACCATTATATGAAAAATTAAATGAGACTGCAAAGTAGCCCTCTTCAGCAATTCTTTCCATCATATACGGAAAACATCCCCAGTCCTTGAATCCTTTAAAACCGTGACAAAGTATCACAAGCGGAAGTTTTTCCGTTCCGGATTCAGGAAATCTGAAATCAGTTATCAGATCATCACCGGTCTTGTTTTTAATTTTCAGTGAAACTTTTTTAATTTTGTTTTTAATCATTAAAATTATTTATGTGTTTTTTAAATCCATTCTCATAACTATATGTTCTCCGAGTCCTTCGGGATAGAAAACTTCTCCTGTTCTTTTCATTCCGAATTTTTCATAAAATTTTTCCGCCGTAGTCCTTGCATTGCACCAGAAGACTTTTCCATTTTTTGATCTGATATGATCAATGCAGGAGTTCATTAATTCTCTTCCGAATCCCATTCCTCTCGTTTCTTCTGATGTAGCCATTCCTCTTAATCTCCAGGAATGATCATTGATTTCGTTTTCCATAGGTTCGCAATATATTGATGCTATTCCGTTTAAAGCTCCCTTGTAAAACAATCCGAAATGAACGCTGTCAATACTGTCATCGCCGGGATAAACTAATTCTTCAGGTCTCTGATTTGGCCGGAGTACCCTGTGTCTCAGTAGTCTCGTATCAGCTGATGAAATCTGTCTTATTTCAGAAAAGTTATACTTCATTTGCCGAGTGTAAATTATGTAAACTAATAATTATAGAAAAAATATTATTCCAAATCATTATACTCTGCTGTAAATAAAAAAGACACTGAAATTATCAGTGTCTTTCCTAATTAATAATAATCTATAGTTTACAGTTTTTTTATTGATACTATTTCAATATGGTCTATCCCGGAATTTACTTTTCCCTTAACTGATACTTTATCACCATCAGTGATTTTGTTTTTTATGTTTTTCAACCGGAATTCAGTTGTGTTCGGAGTAACAAGATAGAAACCTGAGCTCGAACTTCCTCTAATGTATCCTTCAGCTTCTATCTTAATATCTCTCACGGAAAATCCGCCGTCATTAACAGCATCTCTGATCTTTGAAAGCTCTATCTCCGGGCTTGAATTAAAAGTTAAATCAAACTCTGTTTTTTTCAAATCCGTTTTGACTGATTTTACAAAATCCAGCGACTTAAACTGTTCCTCAATGCCTTTTGCGCAAAGCGAGCAGGTAAAGCCGTCAACACCGATAACTAATTTCGTTATCTGCGCATTTAAGTTTACAGCAGACAATAAGGTTATAAACAGGGTGATTATTGTTTTTGTCATCTAAAAAAATTTTATATTAAAAAAATCCGGAGCATTAAATTAAATGCTCCGGAAATAGAAATATTACTTTCCGCAATTTTTCATGTCTGATCCGGTTTTATCCTTACAGCATGACTTTGAGTTGTTATCAGTATTGCTTTGATTTATTTCCGATTTCATTTCCTTATTATCAGACATTTTACATCCCCCTGAGGTGCAGCACTCTTTGCATTCTTCGGTTGTACATTTGTCCGTGCAGCAGTTTGTCATTTCACTTTGAGCCGTACCTGAATTTTCCGTGCAGCATTTGGTTTCTATACATTTGGAATCACAGCATTTGCAGTCGTTATCATTTATACTGCTGTATGTGTTTGAATAAAAAGCAACTGCGAAAATAAAAGCTATAACACTGACTGCTGTTAAATATAATGTTTTCATTTTGAATTTAATTTAAAATTAATAAAAATATATTAAAAGATAATTTGCTCTTCCGGAAATGAATAATCAATCAATATGATCCGGATGCATATATATTTTTATTGTTTTAAATTCTGAGTATCGAATTGAAAATGCAAATGTCCTCTTTGGGAGGTGAATGAAATGATATAATTTTTCCGGAAAATGAACATGGTGCATAAGAATTTATATCTGTTTCACCCGTTGTCTTTATTGAATATGAATAAAGCTTGTTATAGGTATCGGATTTGTTAAAGATGAATTCGTCTTGACGTTCAGTTGTTTCTTTAATTTCACAGCAGCATTTTTTGATTAAATTTAAACTGAAAGATTCATTCCGTTTTTTGCAACAGCAGTCAGAACTTTCAGCTTTACAGGTACCTGCTGCTAATATATTTAAAGAAAGGACAGATGATATGAAGGATATTAAAACAATTGAAACCAAAGGTTTTGAAAAATATGTGAAACAGTATTTCATAATATAAATCATTATTGAACTTGTACAAAGATAATGGAGCAAGTATTAATTTTCAAAGCAAATATTAATACTCTTCAATTGATATCATTTTTATTCTGCCGCAAATAAGTTTTCAAACAATTAAAAATAGATATGAATTTATAATTTAAATAAATATATTTGTAATAAATAAAACACTACTTATTTACCGATTTAATTGAAGAGTATAATTCAAAAATATTATAATTCGATTTTACAGACCCCTTTCTTTGAAAACAATGACTTCAAAGCAAATCTGATCTTTATCCTGTCTATAATTTTTTTCTTTGTTCTTGCTGAGGATCTCGGCAGTGAGATGGCAAAGGAAAAGGATGAAATAAGTTTTATTTCTGCAACTCTTACAGAATCCGTTGACTTTTTAAATTTTAACAAAATAGGACTTCCTGTCTATTCACCAGAATTAATTACATTTCTTCAAATACAAAATACCAGCTTTTCAAAACAAATTTCCTATGATTTTAACAGCGGAAGATCTCCTCCCCTTTCGTAACCTGTAATTCCATTTCCGGATTTATTTTATTTTATTCAGATTGAAATACTTTGAGATTAGAATTATTAATCTTTCAAAAAGTAATTTCTCATTGTAATATTTGTGTATATACTTTTTATATCTTTATTTGAAGTAAAGATTTAAAAGGTTTATACCAGTAGAATTTTTTTGATAGCATTGAATAATAATTCAATTGTTGATATAAACAATCGTATTACGGCTGTTTAAAATATTTCCATTCTGATTATTATGGCAACTATATCAATTTGGAGTTTCAGGTAAAACCTGTTAGTAAATACAAACAATAAATATTTTTTAATCAAAAAAAACAAAAATGAAAAAATCTACACTTATTTTAGTGTTTATCTTTACATCTGTGTGCAGTTTCGCGCAAACAGTAACTGTTATTGATAAATCATCTTTACGCCCTGTTTCGGGAGCTAACATTACATCAGACAACAAGTCTGTTACCACCAACTCACTTGGACAGGCGGATATTTCTGATTTCAAAGGTTCGGATAAAATAGTAATTACAACTGAAGATTATTACAAACAGACCCTGAGTTATTCTACAATAGAAGCGTTGAATTTTACTATTCAGCTTACTGACAAGAGCTACAGAACTGATGAAATAATTATTTCTGCAAACAAATTTGATATAAACTCGAAGTACCTTCCCCGGCAAGTGGAAGTTTTAAATTCGGAAGATATCAAATTCGGCAATAGTCAGAATGCGGCTGATCTTTTGTCAAACACTGGAAATGTTCTTGTTCAGAAAAGTCAGCTTGGCGGGGGAAGTCCTATTATCAGAGGATTTGAAGCTAATAAGGTTTTAATAATGATAGACGGAGTAAGAATAAACAATGCGATTTTCCGGGGAGGACACCTTCAGAATGTACTGAGAATTGATGAAAATATACTCAGCAGAACAGAAGTTCTTTATGGCACAGGTTCTACAATTTACGGAAGTGATGCGCTTGGCGGTGTAATGAGTTTTTACAGTAAAGATCCGGTTTTAAGTCTAAAAAATAAAATGTATACTTCAGGAAATGCATTTTTCAGATATTCGTCATCCGATATGGAAAAGACGGGACACTTTGATATAAATCTTGCTTCGAAAAAAGTCGGATTCTTGGGAAGTTTTACTTATTCGGATTTTGGCGATCTGAGAATGGGAACTCAGGATATACAAAATGAAAAATGGTTAAGAAATTTTACTATTCAGAGAATTAACGGCAGGGATACTGCTATTGCCAATAACGATAAATTTTTGCAGGCTCCTTCCGGATATCATCAGTATGATATTTTAGGAAAATTGCTTTTCAGTCAAAGTCCTAATGTTACACACACTTTTAATTTTCAGCTTTCAAATACTAATGATATTCCGCGTTATGACAGATTAAATGAAGTCGGTACAAGCGCTGAATGGTATTACGGACCCGAAAAGAGATTAATGGGAACATACAAGCTTGGTCTGAAATCAAAAACAGGTTTCTATAATGATGCGAAAATACTTCTTGCTTATCAGGGCATTGAAGAAAGCAGGAACAACAGAGGAATTAACAGTTCAAATCTTACATCAAGAAACGAAGAAGTGAAAGTGTATTCTCTGAATGCGGATTTTAACAAAATGGTTAAAAATCACAATTTGAGTTACGGTCTGGAGGGAATTTATAATGATGTTACTTCCACAGCTTTCAGGAAAAATATTAACACAGGAGAGGAAACGTCGCAGTCTACAAGGTATCCCGACGGCGGAAGCAATATGAAATCATTTGCTGTTTATATTCAGGATCTTTACAAGTTCAATGAAATGGTTTCAGCTAACGCAGGCGCAAGATTTAATTATATTGGTTTACATTCGGAATTCAAAGATCCTTCTTTCTTTCCTTTTCTTGCAAATGTAGTTAAAGAAATTGATCAGACCAGCAGCGCATTCAGCGGAAATCTCGGGTTTACTTTTTTACCAAAAGGAGACTGGAGAATATATTTAAACGGTTCATCAGGTTTCAGAGCTCCGAATGTTGACGATCTGGCAAAAGTATTTGATCCTGCACCGGGAGATGTTGTTGTTCCAAATCCTGACCTCGGTCCGGAATACACATTAGGCGGAGAACTCGGAATTTCAAAAATAATTGCTGACAGAGTGAGAGTTGAAGGTATTGGTTATTACACATCCATCAGTGATATAATTGTAACGGCTCCATTTAAATATAATGGTCAGGATTCTATTACTTATGACGGAGTCAGGTCAAGGGTTATGGCAAATCAGAATTTGAATTCGGGATATATATACGGAATAGGCGTAAATCTTAACGCTGACTTAACCGAAAATGTATCACTAATAAATACTGTTAACTATACTTACGGAAGAGTAAAGACTGACTCAACAGATTATCCGCTTGATCACATTGCGCCTTTATTCGGTAAATCGGGAGTGGTAGTAAACGTGAATAAATTCAGAGCAGAATGTAATGTTATGTATAATGCATGGAAACTGAAAAAGGATTTCAATCTGAATGGAGAAGATAATTTCGCTTATGCAACTCCGGACGGATCTCCAAGCTGGTTTACATTAAATTTTAAAACAGCATATCAGTTCAATAAAAATTTACAATTGCAGCTTGATGTCAATAATCTGCTTGATAAAAATTACAGAGTATTTGCTTCAGGAATTAATGCTTCGGGTATCAGTTCAGTGCTGAGCTTAAGAGGAAATTTCTAGTGAAACAAATAGTGGACAGATCATAAAAAAAGGGGAATGAAAAATTCCCCGTTAAAAATTAAAGCGAGCAATAATTTACGGACCCCTTTCCCGTGAGTTATTGCTGCAATCAGGGGAATCGGTAACGATTCCCTTTTAAAAATTAAAGCGAGTGATAATTTACGGACCCCTTTCCCGTATGTTATTGCTGCAATCAGGGGAATCGGTAACGATTCCCTTTTTTATTTTAAATAAATAAAAAAATCAATTGTAGAAATGATTTTAAATTGTTCAAATAAATTTAAGTAAAAAATATTTTTAAAGTAAGATTAATTATTTTGACATTCATAAAAGAAGATAATTCCAATATAAACTCTTACAGTGCTAATTTTGTTAAGACTACTGCTAATCATTTATATCTAAATTGAATCCATTTTATTTTATAACTAATTTAAATTAAGAAGAAAATTGCTATGAATAATAAATGTTTAAACTTATCACCTTTTTTAGTTAATCTGCTTTATGTTTTTCTTTTTATACTTATGTTTATTCTTCCGGGAATAATTCTTTCTCAGGAGTCGGACAGTCTGAAAACAGAAGAACGGGAAAAGGAAAAAGTTCATTATGAAACCGAAGATGTAGTAATAAGCGGTACACGGAATCCTGAAAAAATAGTGGATATTCCTTATTCTGTTTTCAAAACAGATAAGAAGGAAATGAAATACGCAAGAAATGTAAGCGTAAAAGATATACTTAACGATGTTCCGGGATTGTTTTTACAATCCAGATACGGAAGTCATGATGTAAGAATTTCTATAAGAGGTTACGGCTCAAGGTCAAATTCCGGAATCAGAGGAATCCGTATGCTTCTCGACGGAATACCTGAGACAGACCCTGACGGAGAGACCAATATTGATGCTATTGATTACACATCACTTGAAGCGGTGGAAGTTGCAAAAGGAAATCTTTCATCTCTTTATGCAAATGCCCCGGGCGGCGTGATAAATTTTTTAACGGATCTTAGTTTCAAAAATAATTTTATAAAGCTTACAAATGAGTTCGGATCATATCAGTTAAGACAAAACGGAATTAAGACCGGTCTTATAAAAAAGAATTATAAGTTTTTCCTTTCTTACAGTTACAGAAATTTTAACGGATTCAGAAATCACAGCAATGAATATATAAATCTGGTAAACTCCGTATTTCAGATTTATCCCGATGCGCGGACAACTTTTTCCGTTCTGGGAAATTTCGCTTCCGGATTGATTAAACTTCCCGGAGCGCTTACCCGTGAAGAATATGAGAATGATCCTTTTAAAGCGTATGCAACTGCTGTCTCAAGCGACTTTAAAAGGGATCTTCAGAAGGGAAGAATTGCAGTCAGATATAATACTTCATTTGGAAATAAAAATGAAAACGATTTTGAGCTGACAGGTTACGGAAAAGTTTATAATCTTCAGGCAACTACAAATACTCTTTACACTTACAGCGATAAAAATGTTTATGGCGCATTTGTTAAGTTTGTAAATAAATCTTCAATCTTCTCCAGAAAAAATCAATTTTCTACGGGTATAGATTATGCTTTTGCCAACGGTCCGATTTCCTCTTATGCAAATATTAACGGCAGAAAAGGAGATGACCTTCAGCAGCAGAATAAGGAAGCCCTGACTAATTTCGGAATATATATTCAGGATCAGTTTTATATTTACAAAGATAAATCCGCTCTCTTCTTAGCGGGCAGATATGATAATATGAAATATCAAAATGATAATATGCTTTTTGGACTTCAGAATTCTCAAAGAAAGTTTAACCGGTTTACTCCAAAGATTGCACTGAATTATAAGCTTACTCCGTTAATTGCTTTATATACTTCCTACGGATATGCCTTTGATACTCCCGCTGCAGCCGAGCTTGAAAATTATCCATATAGTTCTAATAACGGTCTGACAACTTTGAATCCTGATTTAAATCCCCAAAAGTCAAAAAACTTTGAACTGGGAATTAAAGGCAACTTTTCCGACAGGAAGATTGAACTTGAAAAAGCGTTTTTCGAGGTTACTTTTTTTAATACAATAGTAGATGATGAGATCGTGCCTTTTGTAATTAATGATAAGACATATTTCAGAAATGCTGCGTCTACAACAAGGACGGGCGTTGAGTCAGGAATAAAAATTGAAATGTTTGAAGGACTTGAAGTTCAGGCGAATTATACTTTTGCAAATTTTAATTATGATAAATATAATGCTGTAAGTTATTCATCAGGAGGCGATACAATTAATGAGAATTATTCCGGGAATGTCGTTCCTTCTGTTCCTAAACATCTTATAAATTTCATTCTTAATTATGAGGTTAAGTTAAACAAAAATTTCACAGGACTTCTGCTTGCTGATATGGATTATGTCGGAAGCATGTATGTTGATGATAAAAATTCACAGCGTGTATCAGATTATTATTATGCAAATTTTTTAATCGGAGCTAATGCTGTTTTTGATAAATTCAATGTTCTCGTATCAGGCGGCATGAATAATATTTTTGACAGAAAATATGTCGGATTTATAAATATTAACGCTAATCCCGAACTACCTGAAAGCGCAAGACGATACTTTGAGCCGGGTGAACCAAGAAGCTATTATTTTGGAATTAATCTCGGATATACATTCTAATCTTAATCACTTTTAATGTTTTAAACAAACATTACATTTATAACAGATTTATTTTTTATTTAATATGAGCACTGTTAAATATTTTATATTACTTTTATTTATTGTTTTTTATTGTAACTCCTTTTCTCAGATTACTAACTTCAGAATATATCCCTCAGGTGTAGCTCAGATCGAACCGTCAATTGCAAGGCATCCGGCTAATCCTCTGATAATGTTTGCAAGCGCTTATACTATTAGCGGCGCATTCCGAAGCGAAGGAGTTTATATCACAACGAACGGCGGGATAAGCTGGTTTGGATCTGATACCTGCAACAGCGGCTCTTCATCCAATAATCACGGCGGGGATCCGGGACCTGTAATTGATAAGGACGGCAGATTTATACTTACTCATCAGGGTGGTTTCATTACAGGAATGTTTTCAAATTATTCTACAAATTTCGGAACTAACTGGAGCTCTAATCAGCTTATATCTTCCGGTGATCAGGATAAAGGCACACCGGGAAACGATGACATTTCTTCAAGTAATTATTACGGAAGGACTTATCTTGTCTGGACAAGATTTGTTTCGCCGTTTCCCATTGTATCTTCTTATACTACAAACGGAGGAGTCAACTGGACTTCTTCTAATCAGATCAACATAACTCCCGCAGGATTTATTTCAACAGGGTCTGATATTAAAATTAATTATGACGGAAGTGTTTATGTGTGCTGGGCGGGTTCTCTGACATCTTCGCCGCAGAATGAAAAATTTTGCGGATTTGCGAAATCAACAAACGGCGGAGATAACTGGATAACTTCTGAAAATGTATTTAATATGAACGGAGTAAAGACCTCTTCTTTCCTTCCTTGGAATATCAGGATAAACGGTTATCCCC
>WBZU01001672.1_pt1 | contig 16345 bp, 7 predicted proteins | sample 5204311 | NCBI WGS metagenome assembly WBZU01 (sample SAMN12344359, study PRJNA552823) | activated sludge metagenome | biome: Activated sludge suspended growth; feature: Nitrification reactor; material: Wastewater; isolation source: activated sludge from nitrification reactor of wastewater treatment...
GGGAAGCCGCGCCCGTCAGCTCGCCTTCGGGGAAGCCGCGCCGTCAGCTCGCCTTCGGCGAAGCCGCGCCCGTCAGCTCGCCTTCGGCGACGCCATGCGCCCCGCCGAGCGGGGGCGCTGCTGCTCAAAGTAATCGTGGAGCTGATTCAACCGCGCACGGTCACTGTCGGAGAGTGGCATGTGGCATCCTCCACACGCACACACGAGATGCAACGGGGAACGTTCGCGCGCGGGTGCCGTCCTTGCTCGCAGCCCGGTTCGCGGCATGGTGGCCGCCGCGCCAGTCATCCTTCCCAAGCTCCTATGCCAGAACCAGTCATCGCTGTTACCATGGGCGACCCCGCGGGGGTCGGGCCTGAGATCTGCCTGCGTCTGCTGGCAGACGAAACCATGAGCGGAATCGCCACCCCGGTGGTCTTTGGTGACGCCAGATTGCTGGCGCGGTGCGCACGGCAGACGGGGCTTCCTGCGCCACGACGCATCATTTCCGAGATGGAGTGGCCGGATGTCTGCCGGAAGATCCATGAGCCTGCTGTGCTGGACGTGTTCGGCTTTGATGCGGAGGGCTTTGCGCCGGGTGCTGTCAGCGCAAAGACCGGCTGGGCGGGTTATCGATATGTGGAAAAGAGCATCGAGGCAGCTCTCGCAAAGCAGGTGGCGGCCGTCGCCACTGCGCCGCTGAACAAGGAAGCTTTGCATGCCGCGGGCATCACGTATCCCGGACATACTGAGATGTTCGCGGAGAAGATGTCTGCCGCACGATCGTGCATGACGTTCTTCACGCCGGACATGATCGTCAGCCTCGTGACGGTTCACATAGGTTATCAGGATGTGGCTCCATCACTCACGCAGGAACGCATCGTGGATGTGATCGAACTGACTGCGGATGCCGCCCGCCGGGTGCGTGGCAAAGTGCCGCGGATCGCTGTGCTGGGTCTGAACCCTCACGCTGGCGAACATGGATTGTTCGGACGAGGCGAAGAGGAGCGTATCATCTGCCCGGCAATCGAGGCAGCGCGCGCGAAAGGACTGATGGTGGAGGGGCCTCTCCCGCCTGACACGGCTTTCATTCCCGCGCGACGTGGCGTGATCGACGCCTATGTGTGCATGTATCATGATCAGGGGCTGATCCCGCTGAAAGCGCTGGCGTTTGACATGGCAGTGAATACGACGCTTGGGCTTCCGATGCCGCGCACCAGTGTGGATCATGGCACGGCATGTGACATCGCCTGGCAGGGAAAGGCCAGTGCCAGCAGCCTGATGGAAGCCGTGAAGCTGGCTGCGAGCATGGCGGCATGACTGGGCGCACGGGCGGCAGCATGTGACGCAAACCTCTTCTCGCGCACCGCGCAATTTCCCCCAAACTGACGGCATGCTTCGAATCGCATTCGTATTTCTCGCCAGTTCCCTTGTTCTGCCATTTGCCGCTGGAGTTGATCTCACGCTCAAGGCCGGCAATATCGCTGCGGTGCTTGAGCAGGCCCGCAAGGCACCCAAGCCTGTGCGCATCGTTGTTGAGGACGGCATTCATCCCATCACGGAGACGATCACACTGGGCAAAGACGACTCGCAGGTGACGTGGAGTGGCAAAAACGCGGTCTTCATGGCTGGAAAGCCGATCACGGGATGGCAGAAGGCCGAGGGCGGGCTGTGGAAGACGGCGCTGCCGGACAAGTCGTGGAAGTTTGAGCAACTCTGGATCAATGGCCGTCGCGCCACGCTGGCTCGCTCGCCAAACAAAGGCTTCTTTCACATCACCGAGGCGGTGGCGGCGGATGCGTTCAAGGGGCTCTCGCAGAACATGAACTTCCATGCGTTTTGCATCGCGAAGGAGCAGTTCGCGATGCTGAAGGCGATCCCGCAGCCGGAGCGCGACGATGTGCTGCTCACGGTGACGCATGCGTGGGCTGTGGGGCAGTGCCGCATTCAAGAATTGAACGATGAAATCCTCGGTGTGCGCATCAAAGGGCGTTCGCGTTATCCTTTCGTCGAGTTCGAACCGGACCAGCGCTGGTGGGTGGAAAACTTCCGTGCGGCTCTCGATGCACCCGGCGAGTGGTTTCTCGACAAGGCGAAGGGCGAGGTGCTTTACCAGCCGCTGCCGGGCGAAGACATGACGAAAGCGGAGGTCATCGCGCCGGTGGTGGAGAAGTTCCTCGTGATGAAAGGCGCTCACGATGTGCGCTTTGAAGGCCTGTCGTTTCAATTCAGCCAGCATTTGTATCCTGCCGATGGCCTTCATGATGGTCAGGCGGCCACGACGAGCGATGGCGCGATCGAGATCGAGGACTCGCGCGGGATTCACTTCGCGAATTGCGAGGTCGCGCACACCGGCCTGCATGCGATCTGGTTCAAAAACGGCTGCGCGGAGTCGTCGGTCACGCATTGCCATCTCCACGACCTCGGCGGTGGCGGTGTGTATGTCGGTGAAACGGCACGTCCGGCGGAGTCGCGGGTGAATCATCACATCACCGTCGATGACTGCATCATCCAGCACGGCGGGCGGCTGCATCCGAGCGCTTGCGGCGTGGTCCTCACGCACACGCAGCACTGCGCGGTCACGCATTGCGACATCGGCGATCTTTATTACACGGGCATCAGTGCCGGATGGAATTGGGGCTATGGCGACACCGCATCGCGTGAGACGTTGGTGGAGAACAATCACATCCATCACCTCGGCTGGGCTTACTTGAGCGACATGGGTGGCTTTTACGGCCTCGGCACCTCGCCGGGCACGATCATTCGCGGCAATCACGTCCATCACATCGCCAGTCATCGCTACGGCGGCTGGGGACTCTACAATGACGAAGGCGCAACGGACACGCTGATGGAGAACAACCTCGTGCACGACACTTGGAACGCGGGCTTTCATCAGCACTATGGCTACTTCAACACGGTGCGGAACAACATCTTCGCCTTCGGCAACTCCGCGCAGATCCAGGCAAGCCGCAACGAAGCTCGTCTGCGCTTTCGCTACATGAACAACATCGTCGTGTGGGACCCGGCGTCGCCCTTGCTCGATGGTGGCGAGTGGAACTGGAAGTTCTTCGACCGCCCGGAGCGCGGCGATCCAAAGGACAGCCTCGTCTTCCGCAACAACCTCTACTGGCCCACCGATGGCAAAATCCCCGCGAAGCTCACGAAGTCGCATTTCTCGTGGGACGAATGGCGCAAGATGGGCCGCGACAACGGCAGCCAGTTTGCCGATCCGATGTTTGAAGACCTCGCGAAGCGTGACTTCCGCCTCAAAGCTGGTTCGCCCGCCGAAAAGACCGGCTTCAAGCCTTGGGACCTCACCTTGGCCGGAGTTCGCAAAGCCGACGCCGCATGGCATGCACTCGCCGCGAAGGGGCACGACTATCCAAACTGGGACACCGATGCGAAACCGTGGCCCGCGCCGCCTTTTCAGATCGATCAAGACTTTGAGCACACCTCGCTCGGCCTGCTCGGCATTCGCACGGCGAAGTATGATCGCGAAAACAAAGGCGAGAGCATCGGCGTGACCGATGAGACTTCGTCGCCCTTCACACCCGGCGGCAAACGCTGCCTCAAGGTGCAAGACGCGCACGGTTTGAAGCACAGCTACGATCCCGTGCTCGATCTTTACCCGACCACTTGGGACAGCGGCAGCTTTCACATCGAGTTCGACATCATGGCGCAGGAAGGCGCGGATTGGTTTTTCGAGATCCGCGGCAAAAACGGCGAGTTCGGCAGCGGCCCGTATGTGAGCTGGAAGAATGGTAAATTTGCCCCAGGCCTCGATGGCAATCCCGTTCCCTTCGAGGTCGCGCCGAATCAATGGCTGCATGTCGAGATCAACGCCGACACGCAGAAGGGCACCTGGACCGTCAACGTCACCCGCCAGGATGGCGAAAAGAAAGGCTGGCTTACCTTCGCCGCCAAACCCGGCTGGAACAGCGCCAGCTACATGCTCTTCAGCGCCCTTAGCTCGAAGAAGACAGCGTTCTTCATAGACAATCTGCGAATGGAAAGCCGCTGATTCGGATGCATGAGGCGCGTGCTGATGTTTGGAATTGCGTGCGGAAGTGACTCTGCACTATGCTGACACGCATGGAGCCGCCCTTTGCAAACAATCTGAACCGCCGCGGATTTCTTCGAATGAGCACCCTCGTCGCTGGGGCTGCTCCTGCTTTGAGCGCATCGGCTGCGGGCGCTGACGGTGCGGCCGCGGTATCAGTCCATCCGATCCTGACGCCAGATCCGGACTTTTACGATGTGTCGCGCGGCGACCCGAAGCCGCATACGCTCAAGGGTGATGCAGCAATCGAGGCGCGCTTGACTCCAGAAACCTGGCGCTGCGAGATTACCGCCGATCCGTTTGTCGAAGAGCCGCACACGAAAGTGGCTGCCTCTATCGCCAGGCCGCTCACGATCGCGGATGGGAACGCGCTTGATCTGAGGACGCTGATGGAACTGGGCCGGAAGCACGAGGTGCACTTCCTCAAAGCCATGCAGTGTTTGAACATTGACACGCCGCTCGGCCAGGGGCTGTGGAGCGGCGTGCCGCTGCGCGAGGTTCTAAAACTCTGTGGTCGCATGACCAACGTCCGCCGCATCTATTTCTGGGGATATCACAATCACGATCCGAAGCAGGTGTTCAAATCGTCGGTCAGCTACACGCAGTGCTTTGAGACGGCACCTGGCGATCTGCCTGTTTTCCTCGCCTACCAAGTCAATGGTGCACCGCTTTCTCTGACTCGCGGTGGTCCGGTGCGCATGATCGTGCCGTGGTCGCATGGCTACAAATCCATCAAGTGGCTGCAGCACATTTTCCTCACCAATGATCCGCGCAACAACGACACCTACTCGAGCGGGAACAACGATCCCGACTCGTTTCTGAAGACGGCTGCCTATGTGGACAAGGCGATCGAAGGGAGGCAATTCAAGTCAGGCGAACCTGTGCGGGTGACCGGGCAGGTAATCAGCGGCATCTCGGGCGTGCAGCGTGTCGAGGTGTGGGTCCGGCGGATCGAGGGCAAGCCCGAGCCGGTCGCCGATGATGCGCCCGAGCTGCTGTCAGCGCCCTGGCAGCCTGCGGCGTTGGAGCCGCAGCCCGTGTGGCGCGAGGTGCTGCCCAGAAGCGTATCTCCGGAGCGGTTGCTGGGATTCGACCGTTCATCGGGAAAGCCGGCGACCTGGCCCCCGCGGTATGGCATGTGCTCCTACACTGCGACGTTGCGCGATTTGAAGCCCGGGCATTATGAAGTGCGTGCCCGTTCCGTTGATCTCAACGACTTTGCACAACCCGAACCCAGACCTTTGCAAAAGAGCGGAAAAAACGGCATTCAGGTGCGGCGCTTTGAGATCGTTTGATGCTTGCCTTAATGATATGAAAGGTGCGCGCTTGGTTCTTTCTCTGCTGCTTGGGACTCCCCTCATCGTTGCCGCGGAGCCGTCAAAGCAGGAGCAGCTTCACCTTGCCGGGTCCGTGCGGGTCATCTTCGAGCGCAAGTGCAACGAGTGCCACGGCAGCCACCTGAAGAAGCCCGAGGGCAAGTTTGGCTACGTGCTGGATTTGCAACGCATTGCAGACAACGAGGACTACGTCATCCGAGGCGATGCAAAGAAGTCCGAGATATTTCGCATGGTGCGGGATGGCGAAATGCCGCCGGACGATCATCCCAAAACACCGCCGCTGACGGAGCGCGAGAAGGCGCTGGTGCGGCGCTGGATCAGCGCTGGTGCGCCAGCGGAGCTGCCGGACAAACTGCCCGAGATCGCCGAAGACGCGCCCGTTGAGCCGGCGGCTGCGGACGCCGCGGCTTCACTGAGGGATCGGGCTGCCCGGACCGGCATCGCATTAACGGTCAGCGGCAAGCCTGCAGGTGAGATCATCGCTGACATCGCTGCGAAAAGCGGTCTGAAGGTCGTCTATCATCAGCCGGCTCATGAACCTGTGCTGTCCATCCAGATGAAGAACGGCCATGTGCTTGAGGCTCTAAACTATCTGGCACTGTGCGGGAATCTGGCGATCACCTTCACGACAGACGCCATTGTCATCGGCCCGGCCTCGCCGCCGGCAAAAGGGGGCTAGCTGCGAAGGAGCCTGTCAGGCCGCGCGGAATACCCTTTCACCCCGGGCGGTGATGCTGCTACGATCCTTTCGTGACTTTCCCCACGACGCACTGGACTCTGCTCGCCGCCGCGACACTGAATGGCGATACGCGCGGGCGCTCCGCGCTGGAGGAGATGTGCAGGGAGTATCACCGGCCGGTTTTCGTTGTGCTGCGAGCACGAGGCTTCGATGAGAGCGAGGCGGAGGATTTGACGCAGGACTTTTTTCTGAAGCTCTTCGAGGCGCAGGTGTGGAAGCGCGCGGATCGGGAGAAGGGTCGCTTCCGGACCTTCCTGCTCACAGTCCTCTTCAACATGGTGGATCACATCCGCCGCGCGCAGACAGCACAAAAGCGCGGGGGGGGCATGGTCGCGGCAAGCCTGGAATCGCTGGCTGAAGAAGGCGTCGAAGTGCCCGAGCCCGATGTGGATACGGCGAAGCTCTTCGATCGCGAGTGGGCGATCAAGATGCTGCAATCGGCCTTCGCACGGATTGAGTCGGAGTTTGAGGCAGCGGGGAAGAAGGCGGAGTTCAGCGTGCTTCGGCGTTTTCTTCCCGGTGTCGAAGCCCCACTCAAATATGACGAGGCCGCCGCGCTGATGAGTAAACCCGAGGGCAGCGTGAAGGCCGAGGTGTCACGACTGCGCGATCGTTTCCGCGAGGCGCTGCGCGCCAATGTCGCGCGCACCGTCACGGCGGCGCATGAGGTGGATGAAGAGCTGCGCCATCTGTATGCGGTGTTGCGATGACGAGAACGTTGCAACCCTCACCACGAAAAAGGGAATCTCCCGCCAATGTCCCCCGTCACCTGCACCGAGTGCCACAGCCCTGTCGATACCACGGCGCTGGGTGGCATCTGCCCGGCCTGCATGATGGGCGCGATGATGCAGGAAGTGGATGAACGTTCGGCTTTCGACGGCCACGAGCTGCTCGGTGAGATCGCGCGCGGTGGCATGGGCGTGGTGTATCGTGCTCGGCAGATGGAGCCGGAGCGAATCGTGGCTTTGAAGACGCTGCGCGGTGCTGCACTGGACAGCGCGGAGGCGCGGGCGCGGTTCCGGCATGAGGCGGAGGTGATGGTGTCGCTGGATCACCCGGCGATCCTGCCGGTGCATCACTTCGGCGAGGAGGATGGCATTCCGTTCTTCACGATGAAGCTCGCCGATGGCGGCACCCTGGCGCAGAAGATCGAAAGCTTCTTGGGCCGCTGGCGTGAGATCGCTTCACTGATGGTGACGCTGTGCGATGCGGTGCGGCACGCTCATGAGCGCGGTGTGCTGCATCGCGATCTGAAACCGGGCAATGTGCTGTTCGACCTGGCGGGCAAGGCGTATGTCGCCGATTTCGGCATCGCGAAGCTGACCGATGCACGCGATGCGATGACGCTGACAATGTCGGTGCTTGGCACGCCGCACTACCTCGCGCCGGAAGTGGCGCACGATGGTCCCAAGGCAGCATCGGTAAGCAGCGATGTGTGGAGCCTGGGCGTGAGGTTGTTCGAACTGCTGACCGGCAAGCGACCGTTCGAAGGCGAGAGCGTGACGATGCTGCTTCGAGCATTGGATACGAACGACGCACCTTCCGCGACCTCTCTACGCTCCGATGTGCCGCGCGATCTCGCAGTGATCTGTGGCAAGGCTTTGCAACGCGAGCCCGCGCAGCGCTATGCCGGCGCCCACGAACTCGCGAGCGACCTGACCGCGTGGCTGGAAGGCCGTCCGATTCAGGCGCGTGCAGTGCCGGCGCTCGAACGCTCGTGGTTGTGGTCGAAGCGCAATCCCGTGCAGGCAGCGATGGCGATGTCGGCGGCGGTGGCGATGCTGGCGGCGGTGGCGGCACTGGCATTTGGACTGCGCGCTGCGAAACGTGAGACTCAACGTGTGAGCGCCGCACAAGCGGAGACGCAGCAGCAGCTTCGCAGTGCCCTGTTGCATCAGGCGAGGTCGGGAAGGCTTGCGCGGGAGATGGGCTGGCGTTCAGCGGGCATCACGGCCTTGCAACAGGCGAATGCGATTCAGCCCGGCGGCGATGTGCGGGATGAACTCGTCGCACATCTTGCCGGTTACGACTTGATCCCGAAGGAGCGCGCGTTTGACGATGTGGTTCTGCCCTCGGCTTCGCTGAAGTATTGCCTGCGCACGAAAAACGACTCGGTGAACATGGCCGTCGCCCGGCTTGATGACTTGACGAATCTCTTCGATTGGCCGGACAAGTATGATGGCCGCACGACCCTGGCGGTGTTTGGAGCGAAGGATGAATGGGCGGCCGTGGGCACGAAGACCGGCACGCGCGTGCTGGCCATGACGGGCGATCATCATGAACTCGCGCACTGGCCGGATTTGATGCTGATCGGTGCGAGTGACGATCGCTCTGCTCTGCATTTGGCAAATGCCAAAGGCTGGAAGGTCACAGACACCTCCTCGTGGACGGAGCGAGCCAGTGGCGCGGCGGACATGACGAAGCAGGCGTTCGCGCTCCACAGCGACCCCGCGTGCCCGTTTGCTGCGGTGGTGGAGGGGCGCGAGCTGCGGGTGTTTGACTGGCGGCTGGGACCGGACGTGCAAGGGCTGCCCACCGCACAGGCCGCGCAAGCGCTTCGCTGGGCTGATGCGAGTCTCATCGCGAGCACGGGCGATGTGGGGCAGGTTCTTGATTTTCGTCGTGGTCGCGAACAGTTTCTCGGGGCCGGTTTTGGTTCGCCGACTTATCTCTCCGTGACACCAACGCACGTCGAACTGCTGGCGTCATCGATGCTGCGCAGCACCGGTCTGTGGCACCTTGCGAGCGGGCAGCGGCTGGTGACGGGCCGGGACTTCATCGCTCAGCAGATGGCCGATGATGGCGTGCATTTCACAGGGCGTGTGCCGTCGTCACAGATTGGTCGCATCGTGCGGCCAGAGGTGATGCAGTTTGTGCCGGACGCACTGTTGCAGGGTTCCATCACGGTGAGGTTTCGCGCGCTGGCGATCAGTCCTGACAGCCGCTGGCTCGCGGCGCATGATCGCTCGCAGATCGTCGTGCATGAACTGGCGACCGGGAAGCTTTTGGCACGAGCGGAAGTGCGGCAAATCATCGCGATCGGCTTTTCATCGGATGGCGCGCAGCTGCTCGTCCTGCACGAGACAGGCCTCGACGTGCTGTCCATGTCCCGCCGCGGTCAGCGCCTGGTCTTGACCAAAGTCCGCGAAGTGCCCGCACCAAAGGAACGCACATTTACAAGCGGTCGAATGCTGCCCGATGGCGAGCGCTTCCTCGCCAGCACGCCGAAGATGAAGCCCTACTGCGAGCTTTGGCGCTTGTATCGCGACAAGCTCGTTTGGGAACGCCAGCCCGCGCCTGAGTCGCCGAACGCAGGCTTCACCGACGTGACGCCTGATGGGATCTTTAACATCGGCGGGCAGAATCAGATGAATGTGATCAACAACATCCAGCGCATGAAGTTCTGCATCCCTGAGCCGGCCAGCTTGAAGCAAGCGATCGGTGCTTTCAGTCCAGATGGAAAACAGCTCGCGATGGTGGACGCGCTGCACGGCTGGATCTTCTATGATCAAAAGGAGTGGCTGGAGCCAAAGGCCGACAAGCCCGCCGAGCAGACGATGAAGGTCAGCGGCACACTCAGCGGCGCGCACATGCCGGTATGGTCGCGCACCGGTCGCTGGGTCGCGATGTCGCCCGACGGAAGGCGCGTGAGTTTGGTGGATGCAATTTCGCATCAGCCGCATCTCACCCTGGAGAGCCCGATTGATCTGAGGCTCGACGCGATGGTGATCTCTGACGATGAGCGGACGCTGGTGCTGCAACGCCAGGGCGGCTGCATCGAGGTGTGGCATCTCGACGAGTTGGCGCGCGAGCTGACGAAGCTCGGCGTGAGCACCACGTTGCCGCTGCCGATGCCAACCAAAGCGCCGCCTCCCTCCCTGCAGGGTGAGTTCTACGAGAGCCCGCTGCCCGCGTGGACGCCGAAATGGGAGCCGGCTCCTTGAGAACTGGCTGAACATTATTGCAACGATCCCGCGGCAAAAGGGAATCACGAGGCATCACCACCTGATGCCTATGAAAACGTTCCTCGCCCTGCTTGCTCTCACCGGCTCCGCTCTCGCGCAGTTCATCACCACGAATATCAACGGCCCCGCCGGCAGCGGCACGTTTGGCACCAGCGTGACGGTGCTCCCGAATGGAAACTTCGTGGTCACCGATCCATCGTTTGATCTCAGCTCGCCAGCCGCCGTGGCAGATGTGGGCGCGGTGTATCTCTACAGCGCGAGCGGCACGTTGCTCAATACGCTCACGGGCAGCCAGGCGGGTGATCAGGTGGGCATCACGGGCGTCGTCGTGCTCGCGGACGGGAACTACGTCGTGCAGAGTCGGCTGTGGGATAATGGTGCGGTTGCAGATGCTGGCGCGGCGACGTGGTGCAGCGCCAGCGGCGGACCTGATCGCGTGGTGAGCGCGGCCAATTCCATGGTCGGTGGATCAGCCGGCGACCAAGTGGGCAAGCGTGTGCAGGCGCTTTCGGGCGGGCGCTACCTGCTGCGCACGCAGGATTGGGACAACGGCGCGCAGGCCGATGCCGGGGCGGTGACGTGGTGTGCGGCGGGAGGCGGAACGGTGGGTGTGGTGAGCAGTGCGAACTCGCTCGTGGGCGCGAGTGCGAGCGACTTCGTGGCGTCGAGCACGCTGGAACTCAACAGCGGTGCGGTGGTGGTCGTGTCGCAGTTTTGGGACAACGGCGCAGCCACGGACGCGGGCGCGGTGACATTGGTAACAAGCCTCAGCGGCATGACCGGCACGATCAGCTCCTCCAACTCGCTGGTGGGCACGCACACCGATGATGCAGTGGGCTTCAATGTGGTGACGCTTTCCAATGGTAACCTGCTCGTGGTCTCGAAGTTCTGGAATGGCAATCGCGGAGCCGTCACCTGGATGAGCGGCACGACGGGACTCACGGGCGACGTGTCCAGCACGAACTCCCTGGTCGGACAGGTCGCGAACGACAACGTGGGCAGTAACGTGCGCGCGCTGACCAACGGCAACTACGTGGAGAGTTCGCCGGACTGTGATATCGGAGGCATCGTCGATGCAGGAGCGGCGACCTTTGGCAATGGCACCTTCGGCGTGACGGGCAATCCCTCCTCCGCAAACTCGCTGGTGGGCGGAACGACCAGCGATCGGGTGGGCATCAGTCTGGTCGCGCTGTCGAATGGCAATTACGTCGTGGGCACTCCTGATTGGGATGATCCGGCGCTCGTCGTCGCCAACGTGGGCGCAGTGACGTGGTGCAGCGGCAGCACAGGACGCACGGGCCTCGTCACCGCGGCCGATTCGCTCATCGGCTCGACGGCCAATGATCAGGTCGGCGGCAGCGTTTTCGCGCTCACTGGCAACGGCAATTACATCGTCGGCTCACCCAACTGGGACAATGGCGCGATCACCAACGCAGGCGCTGTCACGTGGGGCAATGGCGCGACCGGCACCACTGGCGTGGTATCCGCATCGAACTCGCTCGTGGGTTCCACGGCATCGGATGGACTGGGCGGCTTCGCGGGCGGCAGCGCTCTAGTGCGGCTGACGAATGGCAACTACGTCGTCGCAAGTCCGAACTGGGACGATGGTGCGATCAGTAATGTCGGCGCGGCGACTTGGTGCGATGGCAGCACGGGGCGAACCGGCACAATCTCGTCATCGAACTCGCTCATCGGCTCCACGTCGGGAGATGCATTTGGTTCCATTACTGTCGCGCTGTCGAACGGCAACTTCGTCACGATGTCGCAGGTCTGGGATGACGGCGCAGTGGCCAATGTGGGAGCTGCGGCGTGGGGCAATGGCAGCACGGGAACGTCCGGCGTGGTCTCGTCGGCCAATGCCTTGACCGGCTCCACTGCGAATGATCGCGTGGGTTCGAACATCTTCGGCCTCGGCAATGGCAGCTACGTCGTCTGCGCTCCGCTGTGGGACAACGGCACTGCAGCCAATGCCGGCGCGGCAACTTGGTGCGATGGCGCCATCGGACGCACGGGCGTTGTCTCGCCCGCGAACTCCCTGGTCGGCAGCACAGCAAACGACGGCATCAGCGCAGCGGGAGTGTTCGTATTCAGCGACAGCAATTTCGCCCTGCGCGAGGCGGCATGGGACAATGGCACAAACGTGGATGAAGGCATCGTCTTCCTCGGCAATGGCAGCAGCGGCTCGTTTGGACCGCTCTCGACAGCGTCGGGCATCTCGCCGGCAACGGCTTCCGTCGCGCTCACTTATAGAAGCACTTCACCCAAGGCATTGATCGTGGGCAATGCCGCGCTCAATCGCGTGACGATGCTCAGCGAGCAGCTCGATGTCATCAGCTTCAGCAACGGCAGCTTCACCGTCGCGGAAACCGGCGGCACGCTCAATGTCACCCTCACCCGTGGCGGCGGCGCATCCTTGTCACAAAGTGTAACGCTCAATACCACGGCGGGCACGGCCACGGCCAACGCGGACTACCGAGGCATCACCAATCAGGTCATCAACTTCGGTGTCGGTGTCAGCACGGTGACGGTTCCCATCACCATCCTGTCCGGCAATGCTCTGAATGAACCGAATGAAACCTTCGCGCTCACACTGAGCAGTCCCACGAATGGCGCCACGCTCGGCGCGATCAGCAGCGCCACGATCACCATCGTGGAGACAAACAGCAGCACTGCTGGGGCGCCCGTGATCACTGCGCCCGCCGCGAGCGCCGTGCTCGACATCGCCAGCGGCACCACCACGCTCTCTGGCTCGGCGACGGACACCGATGGCGTCAGCAGCGTGGAAGTCTCATTGAACGGTGGGGCCTTCGTCGCCGCCACGCTTACACCCGCATCCGGAACGAACGTGAGCTGGTCGCTGGATGTGACACCCGTCGCTGGCCGCAACGACATCTTCGTGCGCGCCATCGATGCCTTGTCCAATGTCTCGCCCATTGCTTCGCGCAGCTTCATCGTGCGCCGGAAGCTCGCCGTGACCGTCAGCGGCCCCGGCACCGTGGCGAATGGTTTCGTGCCGGACTCGTTCCGACTCATCGGCAGCACGGTGAGCATCACGGTCAAGGCGAACGCTGGTGCGCTCTTCAACGGCTGGACAGCCGGTGGTCCGTCCACCGCGACTGCGAGCATCACGCAGACGATGCTCGATCAACCAACAATCAACGTGGTCTTCAAAGAAGGCCTCACACTTACCGCGAACTTCGCCGCGAATCCGTTCTCCACGGCGAACACGGGCGTGTTCAATGGCATCGTCACCGCCGACGCCACGCTGCCGGATCGCGCGCCGGCCGGCGCGGGACCTGAGGACGGCACCACGTCGGGTGTGAGCACGGAAGGCGCGTTCGCCATCACTGTGCTGCCAGCCGCGACCTTCACAGGCAAACTCAGCATCGATGGACTCGCGCTCAGCGTCGCAGGTTCGTTCGATGCGAACGGCATCGCCCACTTCGGCGCGACTCGCGCGCGCACGCTGTTCGTGCCGCGCACGGGCAAGCCCAGCCTGAGCGTGACGATGACGCTGAGCGGCAGTCAGATCACCGGCACTGTGAGCGCGCTCGACTTTGCGCAAAACATCGTCGCCGTGTCGAACTTCGCCAGTCAGCGGGCCGCATTCAACGCCGCGAACCTCGTGAGTGCATCGTTCCTCGGCACAGCGAACGCACCGCAGACCTACACCTGCCTGCTGCCCTACATCGAGCAATCCGCGCAGATCGCCGGGCAGACATCGCAGACGTATCCGCAGGGTGACGGCATCGGCAGCATCACACTCACCAAGCTCGGAGCCATCAACGCCGCACTCACACTCGCCGATGGCACCGTGTTCACCTCCAGCACCACGGCGGATGCGGCGATGAACTTCCGCCTCTTCGCGCCGCTTTACTCAAACAGAGGCTATCTCCTGGGCGCCGCGCAGCTCAATCTGGCCGATCCCGACAGCGATGTGCTTGCCGCCACGGCATGGCGCTGGACGAAGCCGCAGGATCTGACGAAGCAGCACTACCCCGCCGGGTGGACGCATCTGAAGGTGAACTTCCTCGGCGCAAAGTATGCGAACACCGCTGGCACCAGCGTGCTGAAGGCCGTTGGTGGATTTGATTTGTCACCGGTCGATCCGTTGGGCAATGCGACGCTGAGCTTCAATGACGGCGCTTTGTTTGCTGCTCTGGAGGAGACTCTGAACGTGAGCAGCAAGAACCTAGCCGGCAATCTGCCGCTGAGCGATGCGTCGTTTAAGACCACGATTACGGCCTCGTCCGGCAGAGTGGCCGGCACCTTCACTCACACTGACGGCAGCACCCCAGCGTATCAGGCGATCATTCTGCAGAAGGGCGCGAATGCTGGAGCGCGCGGCTTTTTTCTCACGGTGAAGCCAAAGGTCGTTGATTTTACCGGCCAGAGTGGCGGCGTGACTTTGCTCGGACGATGAAGGGCTGCGGGCACTTTCAGAAAGGAGGGATGTTTTTTGCAACCTTCCGACGGCGAAAGGGGATCACGGAGCAACACCCACTGAGACACATGAAAATACTCGCCCTCTTCCTGGCTCTCGCCGCTCCGGCGGCCGCCGCTCCCGTGCAATCAGCTTACGTCAAAGCATCCAACACAAATGGCGGTGACCGCTTCGGCCGTGCCGTGGCGATCTCCGGTGACACGATGGTCATCGGCGCGGACTTCGAGGACAGCGCCGCCACAGTCATCAATGGCAATGATGCGGACAATAGCGCATCCGCTGCCGGTGCGGCGTATGTCTTCCGCCTGGTCAATGGCGCGTGGGTGCAGGAGGCCTACTTGAAAGCGTCGAATGCGGAGTCCGGCGATGCCTTCGGCACGGCGGTGGCGATTGATGGCGATACGATCGTCGTCGGTGCGCGCGAGGAGAGCGGTGGATCAGCGGGTGTGAACGGCAATGAAGCGGACAACTCGCTCACTGGCGCGGGTGCGGCGTATGTCTTCACGCGCACGGCGGGCGTGTGGTCGCAGCAGGCGTATTTGAAGGCGTCCACGCCGGATGCAGGTGACTTCTTTGGCGGCAATGTGGCGATCTCAGGCGATACGATTGTGGTCTCGGCCGCCACTGAGGACAGCAACGCCACGACGATCAACGGTGATGAGTCGAACAACAGCGCACCCAGCGCAGGCGCGGTGTATGTCTTCACGCGCACCGCAGGCATGTGGTCGCAGCAGGCGTATCTCAAGGCGGCGAACGCGGAGAGCGGCGACAGCTTCGGCACGTCCGTTGGAATCTCGGGTGATTTCGTCGTGGTGGGCGCGCACCTTGAAGACGGAGCGGGCTCCACCATCAATGGCAACGCGGGAGATAACAGCGCCAGCAATGCCGGTGCGGCGTATGTGTTCTCGCGCAACGCCGGTGTATGGACCCAAGAGGCCTACTTGAAGGCATCGAATGCCGAGACCAACGACGCCTTTGGCATCTCCGCCGCGATTGACGGCAGCACCATCGTCGTTGGAGCCAGTGGCGAAGACAGCGGCTCACGCGCCGTGGGCGCAGGACAGAGCGACAACAGCATCGGCTCCGCAGGTGCGGCGTATGTGTTTGTGCGCACCAGCGGGCAATGGAGCCAGCAAGCCTACCTCAAGTCATCGAACAGCGACATTTCGGATGGCTTCGGACGAATGGTGGCGGTGCTGGGCAACACGATCCTCGTCTCGGCGCTCGGCGAGTCCTCGAAGTCCGCAGGCATCAATGGCGTGCAGTCGGACAACAGCGCTGGCTCTGCTGGTGCGGTGTATGCCTTTGGATTCAGCGGCTCACGCTGGGTGCAGACGGCGTATGTGAAGGCATCGAATCCAGCGTTTGCGGACAACTTCGGCATCAGTCTAGGCCTCGGTGTGAATCGCGCGGTCATCGGTTCATTCCTGGAAGACGGCGGGAGCACCGGCATCAATGGCAATCAATCACTGCGCACCGCCACGGACGCCGGCGCCGCCTATGTGTTTGATGGCAGCTTCGGCGTGATCGCGCCGCCTGCATTGTCATCACTGGCGAAGACCAATGCCGATGCACCTGGCGCGGCAGACATCGCCTTCTCCACGCTGTCCGATGCCTCGTTGAATGTGGGTGACGCGACTCTTTGGAGCACCAAGCTCACAGGCAGCGGCGCGCCCGCTAGCCGCAATGTGGCGATGTTCGCGACTGCCTTTGGATCGAGCGATCCTGATCTCGTGCTGCAAGCGGGCACCAGTGTGGGCGGCCTGGTGGTGACGCCCTCCAACGCGACCGTGAATGCGGTGAGTGCGCCCATCTTGAACC
>WBZU01001677.1_pt1 | contig 16329 bp, 14 predicted proteins | sample 5204311 | NCBI WGS metagenome assembly WBZU01 (sample SAMN12344359, study PRJNA552823) | activated sludge metagenome | biome: Activated sludge suspended growth; feature: Nitrification reactor; material: Wastewater; isolation source: activated sludge from nitrification reactor of wastewater...
AATTCTTCATAATAGAGTGCAGTATTTCCTTTTCTTTAAAGATTTAAAATATTTACATACCGGAATTATAAGTCTGAAAATTTCTACTGAAGTATTTATTCAGATTCTCATTTCATAGCTGCAGAAAATTGGAAAATTTTAGTATTTATACAAAGTGCTTCATTCTATATTTTGTAAGAAATAAATTTTACCAACTATACTATGAAACTTGCAGTTAATATAGACCATGTTGCAACACTAAGAGAAGCACGTGGTGAGAACGAACCCGATCCTGTAATAGCAGCCGGTATCTGCGAACTTTCCGGAGCAGAAGGAATTGTCTGCCATCTCCGCGAAGACAGAAGGCATATTAATGACCGAGATCTGAAATTATTAAGAGAAGTGGTCAGAACCAAATTAGATCTTGAAATGGCTGCAACCGATGAAATGTTAAAGATCGCTATTGAGACATTACCGGATCTTGTAACACTTGTTCCGGAAAAAAGACAGGAGCTTACGACCGAAGGCGGACTGAATATTTCATCTGACAGGGAAAGATTTGAAAGAGTAATTGATGAGCTGCATAATAAAGATATTCTTGTCAGCCTGTTCATTGATCCGGAACCTGCCAATGTAGATCTTGCATTTGAACTCAGTGCTGATATCATAGAAATTCATACAGGTAAGTATGCAAACATGAGAACTGAAAAAGACCTTCTTACAGAATTAAGCAAGATAGTCATTACTGCCAGAATGGCATCAGAGCAGGGAATGATAGTCACTGCTGGTCACGGACTTAATTATAATAATGTACTTCCGATTGTTAATATTTCAGAGATTCACGAGATCAGCATTGGTCACTCGATCATTTCACGTGCAGTTTTCACGGGTCTTGACAAAGCAGTGCGGGATATGGTGAATCTTATGAACAGAAATAAATAAATTTCAAAATAATCATATTGAGCGAGCTGAAAGTTACTGGTTTAATCAAAGAATATAAAAAAAGGGCTGTTGTAAATAATGTCTCCCTTAAATTAAAACAAGGTGAGATTGTAGGACTTCTCGGTCCTAACGGAGCAGGCAAGACTACAACATTTTATATGATTTGCGGAATGATAAAACCTGACGAAGGAGAAATAGAAATTGACCGGGAATACATTACAAAGCTTCCAATGTATAAAAGAGCAAGAATGGGTATAGGATATCTGCCGCAGGAGGCTTCAGTGTTCAGAAAGCTGACTGTAAGAGAAAATATTCTTTCAATACTTCAGTTCATGAATATAGATAAAAAAGAGCAGGAAGAAAAATGTGAAAATCTTATGAATGAATTTCACATCTCAAGGCTCAGAGATTCTAAAGGTCTTGTACTCTCGGGAGGAGAAAGAAGAAGAACAGAAATCGCGAGATGCCTTGCCACTGATCCTAAGTTTATTTTGCTTGATGAACCTTTCGCGGGAATAGATCCGATTGCTTCCGAAGAGATCATGAAAATAATTGCTACTCTGAAGAAAAGAGGGATTGGCATACTGATCACAGATCATAATGTTCATGAAACACTTTCAATAGTTGACAGGGCATATATTTTAATTGACGGTAAAATATTCAGATCAGGCAGCGCATATGAGCTTGCAAATGACGAGATGGTAAAGAAATTTTATCTCGGGGAGAATTTCAGCCTAGACCGATATTTAGTCAAAGAAAACTGATTATTATCTTTTGGAACACAACAGGGATATCGATATTTGAAATATAATTTACTTTTCTTTTCCGCTTTTGGATTTTACTTCTTTTTTTTCTGAGTTTCCGGAAGTAGTTTCAGTCGTTGTTTTAGTCTCCGTTTTAGATACAACGGGTTTTGCTGCATCTGCCTGAGCAGGAGCAGAATCAGTTTTTTTTGTATCTGCAGATGTGGATTTAGATGAATTTGTATCAGTAGTTTTATTCTTATAATCAGTAAGATAAAAACCGCTGCCCTTGAATATCAGTCCGCTGCCGGAGCCAATTAGTCTTTTCAGTGATTCCTTGCCGCAGTTAGGACATTTTGTTAATTTTTCATCCTTCATTGACTGATAGGTTTCAAACTCATGTCCGCATTCATCACATCTGTAATCGTAAGTTGGCATATATTTTTAAAGTTTTAAAAATTCCTTTTTTGCATTATCATATTCTTCTTCCGTAATAAGGCCTTCATCAAGTGCTTCTTTGAATTGCTTCAGTTTATTCTTGGAAATTGAACCTGTATTTTTTTCATCAACTGTTTCTTTCTCAGTATTATTGCCTTTAATATCGTTCAGGATCTCACTGACTTTCAGAATCCTTTTCTTCCCGTCACCGGCAAGTACGGAAATATCATCAGGGAAATTCTTGTAGCGTATCACCTTTTTAGTAAAATCATCTTTCTCACTCAATGCGATTTTATCTTCAATCTCCTTCGACAGATTTCTTAATATCTTGTATTGATATGTCTCAATTTTTCTTTTTGCATCCCCTGAAATTTCGAACTCGGTAGGTTTGTAAATGTCATCATAGTAATATTCATAAATAGCAAGCATCTCAGCAAGTTTATTCTCTCTGAAAAAATTATTCTGTATTGTCTCCGCGTCCTTCAATATCCTGTATCTTAATGCATCTTTACCCTGTTCTTCAAAGAGCCTGTTGATAAGCCGCGATTCTATTCCCAGCTGTTCGACTCTTTTAACAGTTATTCCTTCCTGCTTTGTATATTTGTAAATTGCCTTTGAAGACTCAGTCTCCGGTATTACATCAAATACTCCGAATATGAGTCCGAGCAGATATGCCTTGTACGCTTCATCAAGTCTTATCTTTTCTTCATCATTCAGCGGAATTATATCGTGATAAATAAAATGATTCTTGTTAATGTGCAGGTCCACATTATGGTTCTGAGACAACTGTTTATAGTATGGCTTCATCTCTTCTGCAATTGTATAAGAATAAAAGAACGGAAAACCTGCCCACTCCGAATAAAATGTAATTGAGGAATTGTCAGCCGAATCCTTGAACTCGACATTTGATCCTGCAATTGACTGAATCAGTGACTGAAATTTTTTGAATGAAGCAGTATTCGTCTTAATACCTATATAGAATTTTTTTGCTGACTCATCGAGCTTAAAACTTCCCGGTATCTCTCTGGTCCTCATCCACGGAAATGCCTGATTAAACATTCCTCTTATCTTTGACTCACTTCTTATCGCATCCTTATCAAATAAAATATCGGTAATGTTATAGTCTTCCTTAATATTCTCAAAATGCTTCTTGGCAAAAGAAAGCATTTTATTCTCTATAAGCTGAGCATCCCTTTCACGGAGAATATTAACAATGTCAGTTACATCCGAAGCGCCGAGATCCTTTAAAAGTTTATTTGACAGATTTTTTATGTTTTCCTGTGCAGTCTGCCCGGTACCAATGTATCTTACATAATAATCATTGATCACTTCGTCAGGTTCATATATCATCAGATTAAAACTCGTCTCCTGCTTCTGAATAAAATATCTGAACTTCTTCTGAAAATTATTTTTTAATACACCCAGATTTCCAGTAAGTTTATTTAAGTCAGATATAAGCCCGGTAGACAGGATTTTATCATTAGCTGTTTTTTCCCTTGTCTCAACCAAGGAAAGAATTCTCAGGGATATTTCTCTTGCATAATACCGCGACTTAAGTTTTATAAGAGCATTATAATATTCTTCCATAATACTCAGAACTTTTTCCAGAGAACCTGTCATAGCGGATTTTCTCAGTACATTTATCTTAGATCTTGATTCATCTTCTTTAAGCTCCTGAAATTTTCTCCTGAATTCTGCATCTAGCTTTGTAACAACAGTCTGAAGATCCTTTATTTCTTTTTCATATTTTGGAATGTAATCAAAGTTACCATCAGTCAATATGAACTGCAGTCTCTTCAATAAATTTATCGCATAAAATACGCCTCTTGTCGAATCATTTACAAGTGCGTTGATCTTTCTTTCAAGATTACCTACCACATTTCTTTCACGGTCACCTATAAGTGTCTGAATATTCTTTGTCCTGTTGGAAAATATCTGAGATAAGAACATACCCTGTCTGTTGACATCACTGTCATCTTTAAAATTAGTATCGAATTTCATTTTCTCATTAAGCAGATAGGAAGTCCAGTTGGTTCCGCGCTTTCCGCTGATAAGATCATTCTGAAGAGTCGTAAGGAATGCCTTAATATTGGACTGTATTGAAGTCTTCTCTCCGCTTTTATAAAGTGAATCAAGAAGCTGGAATTTATTTTTTGATTCAAGGAGTCCGAGCTCTGGCAGAAATTCATTTATAAGATAATTATCAACTTCACTTTGTGAGCCTTCGGCATAAGTTAAATAATAATTAATAATATCCTCACACAGCTTATAAGCGCAGGAAATGATTATTCTGTCAACAGGTATTGAAATCGTAGCCTGTCCGAGTGTTGAATATTTTCTTGAATAAGTATTGTCCGTAACAGAATTATCATCAGGCCATAATCTCTGCTTATACTGAACGAGATTTACTCTTACACCTCTTTTGTAATTTGCAAAATCAGAATTTGAAAAATCCTGGAATATAGTATCAGCAAGCATTTTGTAAATGTCCCGGTTATTCTGATCGGATAAAGACAGATTCTTGGCATTCTCTCCGTCTATCACATAAGTGTCATCAAAAACTCCGGGCTGGAATTTATGCGGTTCATTCTTTTTCCAGGATACTTCGAAAGTATTTTTCAGATTGTAATATTCAAACTCTTTCAGTGCAGCATATCCGTTAGCAAAAACTCTCTCCTTGCCGTATGACTGATAAATTTTAGGAAGTACAACATAACAGGTTGAAACAGCCTGATTCCTGAAGATACTTCTTATGAGAAAACCCATATCGAGTACCATACCTGAACCCGTACCACCGCTTAATGATGTTATCACATAAACATTTATCTTGTCGGTGTTTACATTTTTTATTTTATGAATATCTTTTACAAGATTTATGGATCTCGAATCAGTGATTCTGGATTTTGCCGCAGTAAGCTTTGCGACTATTTCATCATAATTATGGAAAAATGCAAGACGGGCTGCCGGTCTTATCTGACCGGCTCCGGTATTCATTGTTCCGAGCTTCGCTATTTCTCCGGTTGTGCTCAGCCATTCTTTTATGTGAGGCACATCCTGAATTCGGTATATATAATCTGACGGATTTACAGGATGGAATATCTTTTCCGAAGGCTGAAAATCTATGTCATTGATGAGAAAATCCCGTTCGCGCGCTATACCGCTTTCTTCCGAAGGCGCATTATCCGTATCAATATAAAGATAAGATAAAATTGGAAAGTCATTAATAGAACCATACTTCTCAACAAACTGTCTGCGAATCCTAAGTAAAACTTCTTTACCAGTTCCGCCCAAGCCAATAAGGATGGTCGGCATAAGCTCCTGTGTTTTCAGCTCAAGTTTCTCTTTAGCTGAAATGTCCAGTATGAGATTATGATCTACCTGCTCGTTATCATTGTTGCTTTTGATTTTACCGTCCATGCTTTTTTAATTACAAATTACAAATTACTTATAAATAAAATCTAATAAAAAAAAATGACTAATTAATATTACTAAAATAAATTTAACTAAATTTTTGCTAACTACTAACTATTAACTATTAACTACTAACTGATTGACTGCCTAAAGCTCAACCACGCTTTCACCGCCATCAAGATTAATTACATTTCCTGTCATCCAGTGTGAATCCTGTTTGTAATTATCTACAATAAATAATGCCACTTCCTCAGGAGTTGTAAGTCTGTGTTCAGGGTTTCTCTGAATTGCATTATCAATAATATTCTGACTCTTTGGAATTTTACTTAATGCAGGAGTAGCAGTGACACCGGCTCTTATTGAATTTGCAGAGATGCCTTTACTTCCAAGTTCCATTGCAAGCTGTCTGATATACGATTCAAGGCAGGCTTTTGCTGCAGAAACAGCTCCATAAAATTCAATTTGCCTTTGACCTCCTGAAGAAGTCATAGCATAGATCTTTCCGCCGCGGACCATCATTTTATTGTTAATAATATCCTGTGTCCAGTATATAAGACTGCTCGCCATCACATTCAGGGTCATTTCCATTTGTTTCTGATTTATTTCATCAGCCGGGTTATCAGAAATAAATGGTTTCAATGTGCCGAAGGCAAGAGAATGAACAAGTATTCTGACCGTAGATCCATCATTTTCAGAAAGTATTTTTTCTATCTTCTCTATAATTTCTCCCCGGTTCTTTTCATCAGCAGCATTGACATTAAAGAAATGAGCTTCCGAGCCTGTAGCTTTAATGTCTGAGATCAATTTTTCCACATCCGGCATCGTAGTTGAGCGGTCAAGATGAACACCGAGAATGTTCACACCGTCTTTAGCCAAAGCCAGTGAAATGGCTTTTCCGAAACCGCTTGAAGCTCCGAGTATAAGTGCATAATATTTCTTCATAAGGTTTTAACTTTGATATAAAATGAATTATAAATTTAATCAGGAAAAACTGATAAAATATATATTTATTTAGATTTGATTGCTATTATAGTCATAATCAAACTTATTATAAATAGAAAAATCACAACGATCATAAACGATGCTACAGTCCAGAATCCCGCTACCAGTCCCCAGATAATAAATATCCAGATGATAGTGACTATGAAAAATAAATTCCAGCTTAAGAGCAAAGACTGACGAGTAGATTTTTTTTTGTGAAATGTTTTAAAGAGGGTTATTACAAATATGTAGAAGAATAATGCCAGACCCAATATTGACAGAAGAATATAGATGAATAGTTTTGTATTTGTCATTGCATTCTCTGATAAACTGCTGATCTGTGTGGAATCTATTTTTTTAACAGAATCAACCGGGATTACTGTCTGCTGAGGGACCTGCGTCTGAGTTCTGTTCAAAGCAGTATCGATCTGCAGGTTATTCTGCTGAGCTGACTGAAGCTCCTGCTGTGTCTTAATAGCATCATCCGGTGCGACCACAGGTGGCGGATCGGTTTTCTTTATACTGTCTTTTGCGGTCTGTGAATTTGCAGACGTATTTTTAGGAGCTATGCTGAATGAATAGCTGCAGGCAATAATTAATAAAAGTAAAACGAAATATTTCTTTTGAGTCATTCTTAAAATTTTAATTGATCTGTCATTGCTTTAATGTATCAATGAAACCGGTATCATAATCATTCGAAATGAACTTTTCGTGCTGCATTATCATCTGATGAAACGGAATGGTTGTCTTTATACCTTCTACTATAAATTCATCAAGTGCGCGTGACATTTTTTTTATTGCTTCATTTCTTGTCGGTGCATAAGTAATAAGCTTTCCTATCATCGAATCATAGTATGGCGGAATACTGTATCCGGTGTAGCAGTGAGTATCCACTCTTACACCATTGCCTCCCGGCTGATTGAAAGCTGTAACTAATCCCGGGGATGGCCTGAAATTATTATCGGGATCTTCAGCATTTATCCTGCACTCTATTGAATGCCCGTAAACTTTAATTTTCTTTTTGCTCAGTTTTTCACCGTTTGCTATTCTTATCTGTTCCCGGATAAGATCAATCTCAGTAATAAGTTCAGTGACAGGATGCTCTACCTGAATTCTCGTATTCATTTCCATGAAATAAAAATTTTTGTCCTTGTCCACAAGAAATTCAATCGTACCTGCACCGAGATAATTAACAGACTTAGCTCCGAGTACTGCAGCTTTTGACATTCTTTCCCTTAGATCGTCATTAATAAAAGGGGAAGGGGATTCTTCTATCAGTTTCTGATGTCTTCTCTGAACAGAACAGTCTCTTTCACCTAAAGAAATTATATTGCCGTGTTTGTCTCCAAGAAGCTGAATTTCTATATGTCTCGGCTTATCTACAAATTTTTCAATGTAAACATCATCATTTCCGAAAGAGCTTGCCGCTTCTGCTTTTGCAGTTATATATGCGTTTTCAATTTCACTTTCTTCCCTGACAATCCTCATTCCTTTTCCGCCGCCTCCTGCAGATGCTTTTATCATGATCGGCAGTCCTATCTTCATTGCAAGATCTTTCGCTTCTTCGAGATCATTTACCACTCCGTCACTTCCGGGAACCACCGGTACACCTGCTTCACGCATCGTATCTTTTGCAAAAGATTTATTCCCCATCGAAGTGATCATATGCGGAAGCGGACCAATAAAGTTTAATTTTGAATCAATGCAGATCTCCGCAAACCCGGCATTCTCAGCAAGAAATCCATAACCCGGATGTATTGCATCAGCATTTGTTATCTGTGCGGCTGAGAGTATTCTCGGAATATTAAGGTAGCTTTCTTTGGAAGATGGAGCTCCAATGCAGACTGCTTCATCAGCAAATCTCACGTGAAGCGAATCCTTGTCAGCATCTGAATAAACTGCTACAGTCTTTATTCCCATCTCCCTGCAGGTCCTGATAATTCTTAAAGCGATTTCGCCTCTGTTGGCTATGAGTAATTTTTTTATCATCAGATATTTTTAGTGGAAACTATTTTGCGACTGTCAAATTGTGTTAGTTGTGTAAATAAAGTCAGAGCTATGTTCAGCTTTTTTCTATGAGGAAAAGCGGCTGATTATATTCGACCGGCTGAGTATTCTCTACAAGTATTTTTATGATTTTTCCGGAAACTTCTGATTCTATTTCATTCATCAGTTTCATCGCTTCAATTATACATAAAACGCTTCCGGGAGTTACATTGCTTCCTATATTCACATAACTGTCTGCATCCGGTGACGGTGCTCTGTAAAAAGTACCTACCATAGGAGATTTAACTTCGTAAACATTTTCACCGTGGGTTTCAATTTTTGCTTCCTCAAGCTTTGCAGTTGTTACTGCTTTTTCAAAAGATACAGACTCCGGAGGATTGTTATTCTGAATCGGGGTGAAATTTACAGGTGCTAAATTTGCAGCAATCTTTGGTCTCGGCTTTGATAATTTCAGCTTGGAACCTTCTTCTTCGATCTCTATTTCCGCAACATTACTCGTATCAAGAATCTTTATGAGCTTCTTTATATAGTTTAAATCCATTTTCATACAAATTTAATTTATAATTAAAAAATACAGGGATTATACTTTTGCTCTTTCGATATATTCGCCTGTTCTGGAGTCAATTCTAAGAACATCTCCTTCATTAATAAAAAGAGGAGCGTTAATGTTAGCACCAGTTTCGACAGTAACAACCTTGGTGGCATTTGTAGCGGTATCGCCTTTTACACCCGGAGGAGCAGAAGTAACTTTTAAATAGACGTGAGGCGGCATTTCTACGGAAAGCGGTTTAGAATTATGAAAAAATATCTGAATATTCTCGCCTTCTTTTAAAAAATTTCCGCTTTTTCCTATAAATTCACCGCCGACCTGTATCTGATCGTATGATTCATTATCCATAAAAACATAATCTTCCCCGTCTTTATATAAAAACTGAAATTCACCGGAATCGAGCCGTTCTATCTGAACTGACTCACCGGAGCGGAATCTGTTTTCAATAATTTTCCCGTTTTTTAGATTTTTCATCTTAACCTGATAAAATGCACGTAAATTACCCGGAGTTCTGTGTTCAACCGAGACAATTGAGTGAAGATCGTTATTAAAATTTATAATAACACCTGATTTTAGATCTGAAGTTGTTGCCATTAAATAATGATTTGCTTAAGATTTGTTTAAATTTTATTAATTATTGTAAAATAGGCATTTGACTTTGCAAAATCAATCAATAGATTTCATCAGAAATTATCAAAAAATCCGCAAAATCAAACAATTTCAGACTGGTTTTGTAAGCTTTTTAATGAATTATTATGATTTTGATTAAACAGAATAACAGGTGCATAAATAAATCCCTTAAAGTCGCTAAGCATATTTTATCCCGTTGGATTTAAGGATCCAGGAAATTTGCCCGATATGCATTGGCTCATGCCTGATTGCATGGGTTATAACATTCCTTTTCGATTTTGATCCGCCGAAATTTGCTCCAATTAGATTGTCTTCGTCCAGCTGTTCATCTGAAAGTCCTTTTATTATTTCTACAGCTTTTGCATGAACTTCATCCAGCTTCTTAAGAATTTCTTCATAGGGCGGTTTTGTTTTCACCGAATCCGGATCTGTACCGTATGCATATTCATCCAACCAGTCAATTTTCAAATCTTCATCACCGACTACTTTTATCAAAAGAAAATGCTCTGTCCATACCAGATGAGCGACAATCCAGTATGCGCTGTTGAATTTAATGTTATCGATCTCTAATCTTTTATTTATATCAACATCCTTCAGACCGGATATAAACATTTTAGAGAGACCCCGGACCTTTTCATAAACATCCGCAAGGATCTCAGATTCAGATTTTTTCATGATACTATATTTTATAATTAGTTAATAATTTAAAAACGGGGAAACAGATTTTTATTATAAAAATAAAATGAAGTAAATGCTGTAAATTTACAAGAGAAAAATTTTCATGATCTGATTTAACTTTTATTGAGTAAATATGAAAACATTAAAATTAAAAGCATTTACGCAGGGAGCTTTATATGGTTACATCCAAAGATAATGGTCAGCGATTCTTTGAGAGTTTATCTTAAAATTGGATCCCGGCCTTATAATAATCCGGGTGCATTATTTTCAATACTTGAATTTTCAGGATAAGGATTCTTATTTGCTTAAAAAACAAACTTAGTAAATATCAAAGCACAGAAATATCCATGAAGCCGGAAACTCTTTTGGCAAACAGAACTTTAATGATTCGATCGAAAATTTTCTATAATTAAATTAAGAAATCTTATGTCGATGCTAATAAGAACTTTAACGAAAATCTGAATTAAAACACACAGTTAAAACTCTGCTTTAGTTTTTAGCATGATTTATCATTAAGGATTTTATTCTGAACTTCAATACTTTTAGCAAATTTCCTCTAATGAATTTTCCCTGCACCGTAGGTTATTCAAAAGCTCAAAGCTGATTAAATAACCTTTCACTTCTAAAAATCCATTCAAATATTTATTTCGTATTAGTTACATCTTAAACATTTTCTAAAAATAAATTATGAAAGGAAATAAAGAATGAAAAAAATTAGACTCGTTCTGTTTTCAGCTGCTCTGTCAATTTGCTTTACATTAAATTCTTTTGCGGCTCATTTAAACTTCACGTCTTATCTGACAGGTGAGCAGGAATCACCTGTGGTGATGACCACCGCCAAAGGCACAGGAACATTTACGCTAACGACTGCCGGCGGACTGAGATACTCTTTGACTGTAAACGGTCTCAGTGGAACTGTAACTGCAGCACATTTTCATATGGGTTCATTGAAACAAAACGGACCTGTTGTATATGACATTACCGGTTCATTTACCGGAACTACGGCAACAGGGACTATTTCCGCTCCATTGCCTGATTCAATTATTGCCGCTTTATTTACCGGCAGAATGTATGTGAATGTTCATACTGCCGCCAATCCGGGCGGTGAGATCAGAGGTCAGGTAAATTTAAGCGCGGGCACTAATCTGATCGCAAGATTGGACGGACTTCAGGAAACACCTTCACTGATCAACGGAGGAAAGGGAATTGCATCAATAACATTAGGAAGCGTTGGGAGTGCAGGATTAGCATATAGTATTTCAGTGAACGGTCTCAGCGGTCCTGTAACAGCTGCACATTTTCACATTGGAAATATCGGAGAAGCAGGATCTGTTGTAAAGGATATCATGTCTTCTTTCAATGGTGAAAATGCTCTTGGAGTCTGGAGATCCACCGGACCAAGTCCTTTAACTGATTCTCTGATAGTTGCATTACTGAACAATAAGTTATATCTCAACATTCATACAGCGGCAAATCCAGGAGGAGAAATAAGAGGGCAGGTTGTTCTTGCTTCAGGATTCGGCGCTAATGCAAATTTAAACGGGGCAAGTGAAAATCCTCCTGTTGTTACTTCAGCAACCGGCACATCAGAAATTACTTTCACGGACTATGGTTTGGTTTATTCCATTACTGTTAATGGATTAAGCGGAACAGTTACTTCAGCTCATATTCATAATGGTGACTCAGGTGTGAACGGTCCGGTAGTACTTGATATTACAAACAGATTTTCAAACAATACTGCTTCCGGTATTTGGAAAGCATCAGGTGCTGCAGGAGATCTTTCACCTTCTTTGATGAAAGATCTGTTAGCAAATAAATTATATATAAATGTTCATACAGCTTCCAATCCGGGCGGGGAGATTAGAGGTCAGATCAAAATGAAAGCAGGTTCAGGTATCGGAGCATTTTTTACAGGCGCACAGGAAGTTCCCGCACCAGTAATTACAACAGCTTCAGGAACGGCAGCTCTTTATACAATATCTACAGGTTTACAGTATTTCATAACAGTATCAGGTCTGAGCGGACCCATTACAAGTGCGCACTTTCATTTAGGATCAGTTAAGGAAGGCGGACCTGTTGTAAAAGATATCACAGCGAGCTTTACAGGCAACACTGCAAATGGTGTATGGTTAATTGCTGAAGCGACACCATTCAACGATTCATTAAGACGCGCATTGGTGAACGGAAGAATTTATCTGAATATTCATACAGCTGCAAATCCAACGGGTGAAATCAGGGGTCAGGTTTTTTTAACTGCCGGCGGCGGAATGACAAGTAATCTGGACGGCATTCAGGAAGTCCCATCTATTTTAACTACTTCTAAAGGAACAGGACAGTATACTTTGACCAGAGGCGGACTGGGATTTAATATTGCTGTAAACGGCTTAAGCGGACCTATAACTGATGCACATTTTCATTTTGGTGAAGCAGGAAAATCAGGTCCTGTGGTTTTTGACATTGGCACAAGCGTAATTGGAAATAATATCGTCGGATACTGGAGACCCGTCGTAACAGTAGATTCGCTTTTTAATGCATTATTAACAGGAAGAATTTATGTGAATGTGCATACTGCTGCTAATCCATCAGGAGAAATCAGAGGACAGGTCATTGTCAGTGAGGGAATTGGGCTGACAATTCAGCTTACAGGCTCGCAGCAGAATCCACCCGTTACAACTAATGCAAGAGGAACAGGATCGGCAACATTGACAGATCCGGGTTTGATATTCTATAATACTTTTGATATGTTAAGTTCTCCCGTCACAGCAGTTCATTTTCATAATGCTCCTGCAGGTTCGAACGGACCTGTTGTCAGAGACCTTATGTCTAATTTAAACGGAAACAGTGTAACCGGTGCATGGAAGAGAGTCGAAACAATTACTCCTATTACAAATGCTCTGATCGCCGAAGCATACAATCAGAATATTTATATTAATCTGCATACTTTAAATAATCCGGGAGGTGAGATCAGAGGTCAGTTAAGATCAGGCTCTCTTAATTTTATACCTTATCAGATCATAACAGGTTTAATAATGTCACCTGAGAATGCAGGATTACCTGTAAATACACAATATTGTTTAACTGCAGCAGTAACTGACGGAGCAGGAAATCCCATGCGAAATGCAGGGATTAATTTTACAATCAAAGGTGCAAACGCAGGTGCAGGATTTGCAACCACTGATTCTAACGGAATTGCTTCTTTCTGTTATACAGGAACAATTACAGGAAGAGATACGATCATTGGTAACTCAGCAGGAGTGATGGATACATCATTCGTTAACTGGGATAATCCATTGCCTGTTGAACTCAGTTCGTTTGTATATTCAGTCAACAAGAACAATGTAACATTAAACTGGACTACAACGGAAGAAATAAATAACAGCGGCTTTGATATTGAAAGAAAAAAAGTAAATGCAGATGATTGGTCAAAAGTCGGTTTTATTAACGGAAGCGGAGGAACAAACAAAGCTGTAGAATATTCTTTCACTGATAAGAATGTACTTTCAGGAAAGTATAATTACAGACTAAAGCAGGTAGATTTTAACGGTAACTTTGAATATTTCCACTTAAATAATGAAGTTGTTGTTTCAATTCCCGGTAAATATAACCTGTCACAAAATTATCCAAATCCATTTAACCCTTCAACAAAAATTGATTTCGAATTACCTGCTGATGGAAATGTTTCAATAGCTTTATTTGATATAAGCGGAAGAATGGTTGCTATGATGGTTAATGAATTCAAAACAGCAGGATACTATACAACAGGTTTTAATGCATCAAATCTTTCCAGCGGAATTTATTATTACAGACTTCAGGCACCGGGATTTAATAAAGTGATGAAGATGACCTTGATAAAATAAAAAAGCATTGATTCTGTAAACTAAGCGGGTCGAACAGACCCGCTTTTTTTATGCTTAAATTTAAACACTGATATGACTTTTATGCAATATTAAAGCTGAACAAATGCAGAGGGGAAAAAAATACACAAGTTTAATTTGTATTAAAAATTTTTAAAGCATTATGAATTTTGGAGGCGGACAGATCAGTACTGTCCCGAATAAATTTTTAAACAGCTTATTAAATTTATAATTTGGTTCAGAATATAACTTAATTTTCTCTTTTAGAAAAAACCCGCTGGTATCTTTAATCAGAATTTATCGTTCCATAGAGCTTCATCCGGTTTTCGGTAAAAATTGGTAAATTTCAAACTATGAAATTCCTTTTCGTGTATTGATCATTACCGTTTCCGGAAATTAATTTTGTTAATAATAAAATCCGCACATCATTCATTGCCGTTGACTTTAGTCAACAGGTCCATATGGTAATTATTTACATTATTCATTGCCGTTGACTTAAGTCAACGGCAATATTAATTCAATGAATTCGAGAAACTAAAAACTCATCTTGATTACTATAACTGCTTCTGCTATTTTTATATACAAAATAAAATAGTAAGTGACTGATGTCAGTAAATAATAATCTTACCGGTCTGGTTGTCTGCGGCGGCAGTAGCTCACGGATGGGCTTTGATAAATCAATGCTGATATATTATAGTAAACCTCAGAAATATCATTTATATGAAATGCTCCGGAATTTCTGCAGCAATGTATTTATTTCGTGTAACCGGGATCAGGTGGCAGAAACTGATCTGCCTTATATATCTGATGCTGAATGTTTTACTGATACAGGACCTGTGGCTTCTCTGATGTCTGCATTTTCTCTTTATCCCGGTAATAACTTTCTGATCGTTGGTTGTGATTATCCGTTTATTAAAGAAAAAAATCTAAATGACTTCTTGACTTCTCTTAAAGGTGACAGACCTGCCGCTGCATTCTATAATGAAAAAGAAAATTTTTATGAGCCCCTTCTGGCTTTTTATTCCTCTGAATGTTCCGGTCTGCTTAAAGATATGTTCAGAATAAAACAATACTCTCTTCAGTATTTTCTGAAAGCAGTATGCGCGGAAAAATATTTTCCTTCTGATATCCGTGTAATAAAGAGTGCAGATACTCCGGAAGAATTTATTTATGCAAAATCTGAAATTGATAAAGAATTATATCCGGAAAAGGAAGTGTATTAAATCTAAAAATAAAAAATGGGTAATGATCCGGCAGTTAGAGTAAGCATAATGAAAGTTATACGGGATAAAACTGTAACTGCTGAAGATGTTCTGGCATCAGAAGAGCCTATGGAGATACAGCTTGTCTATGGAGAAACTGAAAGTATGACAAGGAAAATCATTTCTGTAACAATGAGAACTCCCGGCAATGATGAAGAATTAGGCGCAGGATTTTTATTTACTGAAGGAATTCTGAATAACAGTGATCAGATATCAGAAATTAAATCCGAAGGAAATTATCTCAGAGTGAAATTAAAAAAAAATGAAATTCCTGTTCTGCAGAAATCAGACAGGAATTTCTATACAACTTCAAGCTGCGGAGTTTGCGGGAAATCAGGCATTGAGGCTATAGGAACGGTATCAGTTTTCAAAAACCTGAAAGATAATATTTCAATAAATTCTGATCTTCTTTTCTGTCTTACGGATAAATTAAAAGATCATCAGACAATATTTGAAAGTACAGGAGGTCTTCACGCTTCAGCTCTTTTTGATAATGAAGGAAATTTTCTGATGCTTCGTGAAGATGTGGGAAGACATAATGCTCTGGATAAAATAATCGGATCAGCTTTCTTAAATGGAGTGCTTCCTATGAATGATAAAATATTGCTGTTAAGCGGAAGAGCAAGCTTTGAGCTGATTCAGAAATCTGTAATGGCAGGAATAAAAATTGTAGCGGCAGTCGGAGCGCCATCGTCTCTTGCTGTTGAAATGGCAAAAGATTCAGGAATTACTCTGATCGGTTTTCTGAAATATGAAAGGTTTAATATATACTCAGGCAGTCAGCGGATAAACACAATTTAAGTTAAGATAATAAATCATTTAACACTGATAGTTGTAAACTTTTTTTTAAAAGT
>WBZU01000864.1_pt2 | contig 16326 bp, 10 predicted proteins | sample 5204311 | NCBI WGS metagenome assembly WBZU01 (sample SAMN12344359, study PRJNA552823) | activated sludge metagenome | biome: Activated sludge suspended growth; feature: Nitrification reactor; material: Wastewater; isolation source: activated sludge from nitrification reactor of wastewater...
CCCCATCCCCCTCCCGGTGAACCCTGACAAGGTGCGCACGGCCTCTTCCAACTAACCCCCAATCATCGCAAACCTCATGTTCCAACGCGTCGCATACGAACACTGGCACGATCTGGTGCCGGTCATCGCCTTCGCCACCACCGCCCTGGTTTTTGGTCTCATGTCCGTGCGCGGCATCCGCCTGCACAAAGACAAGGCCGACCGCATGTCCAATCTTCCGCTCGACGACTAAACTACCATGACACCTCCGCAGAAAGACAACGAGCCCACGCTTCGCGAACACGTCTATGACGGCATTCAGGAGTATGATCAAAAGCTGCCCAACTGGTGGCTCTTCACCCTCTACATCATGATCGTCGCCTGGGTGGTTTACTGGCTGGCGTATTACCAGTTTGGGGTCGGACAGACCGATGCTGAAAAGGTGGATGCTGCCATGGCCGCCATCGCCAAAGCTCGTGAGGAAAGCGCCTCTGGAATCGATGATGCCAAGCTCTGGGCCATGTCCCGTGATCCGGCCGTCGTCGCCGCCGGCGAAAAGACCTTCATGACCCCCGGCCTCTGCGTCACCTGCCACGGCCCCGATCTCAGCGGCACGCTCAATGGCGTGAAGCTGCCCGGCCAGCCATTGAATGACACAGCATGGAAGTATGGCGGCAAGCCCACGGAACTGCTGGCGATCGCCCGCAAAGGTGCACCCGACATCACCAAAGGCATGCCCGCCTGGGAACCTGCGCTGGGACTCCAGAAAGTCACCGAGGCCGTCGCCTTCATTCTGAGCAAGCACAAGGAAGGTGAGCCCGTCACGCTCACACCCGACTCACCGCTGCAGAAGAAATAGCCGCGCCATTCGTAGTGGCGGGATGCGCAGACTATTCGCCTTCCTGCATCTCGTCACCCTCACCCTCGGCGCGAGTAACGACATCGTTCTAAACATCGAGCCGACAAAGGAGCATCCGCGCAACTCGGAAGGATCCTTCGTCACGCTTCAGAACGGCCACGTGCTCTTCTGCTACTCGCAGTTCTACGGCGGCAGCGCCGATGGAGCGAAAGCGAAGATCGTCGGCATCGAATCCGCCGACCAGGGCCGCACGTGGAGCGAACCGCGCATCGTCATCGATGATCGCGATGCCGGGAACAACGTGATGAGCGTCTCGCTGCTGCGCCTGAAGTCAGGACGCATCGCCTTGTTCTACGCGCACAAGAACAGTTGGACCGACTGCCGCGAGCGCGTGCGCTTCTCGGATGATGAGGGCAAAACGTGGAGCGAACCCGTGCTCATCGTTGCCGCACCAGGCTACTTTGTGTTGAACAACGATCGCGTCATCCAGTGCAGCACAGGCAGACTCGTCGTGCCCGTCGGATTTCATCGGTCACGCGACACCGATCCGGACTCCGCGAAGTCCTTCGACGCCCGCGCCATCGCCATGTGGTATCTCAGTGATGACGACGGCAAGACCTGGCATGAATCGAAGAGCTGGTGGGCACTGCCCGCGCGCACCAGCAGCGGTTTGCAGGAGCCAGGCGTGGTGGAACTCGCCGATGGCAGCCTGCTCTGCTGGGCGCGCACGGATCAAGGGCATCAGTTCGAGATGCGCTCCACCGATCGCGGCGAGACGTGGAGCGCACCCGTCCCCGGACCTCTGGCATCACCCACCTCACCAGCGAGCATCAAGATGCTGCCCGGCAGCCAGCAACTGCTCACCATCTTCAACGATCACAGCGGCATGTTTCCCTTTTCCAAAGGCAAACGCACGCCGCTGGTCAGCGCGCTCTCCGACAATGGCGGCGTCACCTGGCACTCGCACAAGCTGATCGAAGCCGATCCCGACGGCTGGTATTGCTACACCGCGATTCACTTCATCGGCGACGACGTGCTCCTCGCCTATTGCGCGGGAGACAAGCACGTGGGCGGCCTCAATCGCCTGCGCATGCGCAAAGTCAGCCGCGACTGGTTCTCCCAGCCGTGATGCTTGACGCTGCCGGACACCTCCGGCAGGCTCGCGCAATCTCTCCTCATCATTGAATCACATGCCAGCCAATGCAGCCACCCCGCGCCGTTTGATCGCGTGCAGGCTGCTCGCCTGGGCTGGTGCCGTGGCTGCCATGCTCGTGAGTTACGTGCGGGATTGGACTGTGCCGTTGCTCGGCATCGCCGTGCATCCGCAGCATGGCCACGTGCTGCTGGAGGCAGAAGCCATCGTTCACTGGTCGCTTATTGGCAGCCTGCTCGGCGGCTGGTGGTGGAATGCCAGACCGCATGGGCGCATTCCCGGTGCGGCGGCGATCGCGCTATGGAGCATCGTGGGACTGATCGGGTGGACCACGCGAGAGGCGTTCTGGAGTGGCCTGGTTGTCTGGATGCTTCCGGCGTTGATCGCTCACCTCACTCATGCGCGCGAGCGATGGCTGGGTTTCAAAGGTTTCCTCGCCACGTCGAGCATCTGGAATGCGGCCTTCGCTGCGTGCTGGTTCATCATCCTCCTCTCCTGCGATGCCGTGCTGTTCAAAGATGCGCCGCATGGCTGGCTGTCCGCCACGGACGCGCTCATTGCCCGCGCCCTCACGCACCTCGTCATCGCCGGTGGCGTGTGGCTGATGCTCGCGTGCCACGATCGCTGGGCACCCGGCATAGGGCGCTGGCTTGCGTGGAGCGTGGTAGCGATCGTGCCATTGCTCTCCGTGCTGAATACCGCGCTGCGAGTCTGGTGGGGCAAGGGCGCCATCGAAATGTTTGGCGAACTGCTCGTGGGCGGACGCTTTGAACTCGAACGCGCCTGGGCTGCGGGCGGCGTCGAGTTGAATGCCGCCACCATCGCCTCGGCCATCGCGATTGTGCTCGCTTTGATCGTCATCTTCTGGCTGTGCGCCTGGTATTCCAGGCGCCGTCCGTGGCATTTCAGCCTGCTTCATCTGAGCTTCCTGACCGTGGGCGCGTGGATGCTTTTGCAAGCCGACCAGTTCGCGGGGAGCATCCTCAAAGATCGCGCGTGGCGATGGTGGGAGCGGAAGACCTTCCAGCGGCGCATGACATGGATTGAGCCCGATCCCGGCCTGGCCACGTATCGCGTCCAGTTTGCCGACACACGCGTGAAGCCCCAGGCGCAAACCTTTGCTTCCAAGCCTGACGTCTTCCTGTTCATGGTTGAATCGTTGCGTGCGGATGCGCTGCGACCGGATGTTGCGCCCTTCCTTTGCCGCATGAGAGATGAGGAGTGCCAGCCCATCGCGGAGTCATGGGCCGCATCGAACGTCACGCACCAATCCTGGTTCTCGATCCTCAGCGGACGCCTGCCTGTGTTCATGGAGAGCGCACGCCAGGAGAAGAAGCTCGCGCCCCTGCCTGCACTGCTAAAGGCCGGCGGCTATCGCATCGAGGCGCGCATGGTAAACAACTTCGACTACATGGACATGGTGTCGGCGAACTTCGGCTCACCTGGGGATGCGGATGTCGTCGAGCACGTGAATGCCGAAAGCCCGGAGAACTTCTACAAAGTATCGCAGCGCGAACTGCGCATGCTCGATCGGTTGAAGCAAAGCATCGTCGCGCGCCCGCCTGGCGGCCTGTGCGCGATCAGCGGCATGGACTCCACGCACTACAACTACAAGTGGCACACCAGTTTCACACCGCCGTTCGCCGACTTTGAAGAGAACCCGATCTTTCCCATGCGCCCATCGCCTGACGAGGTGCGCCGCATCACGCATCGCTACTGGAACTCAGTCGCGTGGATCGATCATTGCTTCATCGAATTCATTGGCTGGCTGAAGTCTCAAGGCCGCTACGACGATGCACTCATCGTCATCACCGGCGATCACGGCGAGGAATTCAAGGAGCAAGGAAGCTGGTTCCACGGCACGACGCTCAACGAGCCGCAAACCCACGTGCCGCTTCTCATCAAATGGCCGCGCAGCCTGGGCGTCGGCCGCGGACCCGCCATCGCGCGCGCCTCGCATCTCGATGTCCTGCCCAGCCTCTGCGATGCCCTCGGCTGCGATCGCGGCACGTGGCAGAGCCTGCCCGGCGAAAGCCTGCTGCATCCTCGCGATGGCGAACGCTCCATCATCACCTGCACGCACTTCTGCGGCCGGAATGGCGAAGCACTGCTGCTGCGCCGTGGCCAGACCGAAGCCGCCTTCGGCTGGGCGAACTTCTGGATCGCACACGTGCCGGACGCGATCTGGCTGGAGCGAACACGGGGGTGCAACCCGGAAGGATGGTCGAATGCTTTTGCCACTGATGCGCAGCGTGTCTTCGCGAAGCTGGAAAGCCGCTGATCTCCGCGCCTGCTCCACGGTTTCCCAAAACTCGCACCGGGAATACGTTGTCCGAGGGCTCGTAACGTTCAGCTGGTGCTCCCGATGCGATTCTGCCACACTTCACTGGGTTCGGTCATGGCAACGATGGGACGTTGTTCTGCAACGCTGTTCCTCGCATGGAAGCAAGCCGACTGTGGCGCGGGTGCCATACGGCGTGAGCATGTTTTACGGATTCGTCAGGAGATGTTTCTTGATTCTTCTCAACCAAATCAAACCTCGCCCATCATCTCCGCCTAGATGCCCGGGCAGAGCGTTCAGAAAATCGCCCGAGGCAACGAAATCGGCGAACATGGTGCGAACGAAGAGCAGAACATCCACAGGGGCCGCAGACCACTCATCATCAACCTCAGAACGTCCGTCGATCACAGCGATGATGTCCTCAAGGTCCTGATGAAAGTAGTCAGGCGCGCCGGCCTTGGTTCTGCCTCGGCTGAGCCATGCTTCCAATTTGGTGGCGATGAAAATCGGGGCTGACGCTCGCAACACAGTCTCGCCTTCGAGTTCCATCTCTTCGGCATACTCAATTGCATGGGCAAACCATTGGTTCCCCCCTCCAACGACGATGTTGGGGCGCGTCGGAAGCACATCCACGCGCCAGCCTTGAAAGAAGAGAGCGCACGCTGGCTTGTCAGCCGTCAGGTCATCTTCGAAGCCAGAGTTGAGAAGGTCTGCCCACAAGGCGGAATAGAGCCCTGGCGAGATGATCTCGAAGACAACATCCACATCTTTGGTGGGTCGAACCACCGGCGCGGCAGGGTCCGTGATCAGCAGCGGAACGATTCCCCCACCGACAAACACAAAGCTGTCTCTGCGCCTGGATGCGATCGCCCGATGGATGGCGAGAATTGCTCTTTTGCTCTCAGCAGCGGTGATCATGAGCGACGGAGCAGGTTGGTTTGAAGCCATTGCTGGCCCAGCTTGCGCAAGCGAGCTTGAGGTGAACGTGACAAATCGAGGGCGGCAAGTGCTTGGTGAAATTTTGGGTCGCCGACTGCCTTGTCTGGCACGGTGGGGTAGAGCGGTTTCACAGACTGGCCTCGCACGGCCCCTGTAGCCGAGGGCCAAACCCATTGATCAGCGTCATGAACGGAAGCGTCACCGTCATTCAAGGCTCCGACCGCAGTTCCTGTGGGTATGCCGCGCTGCTCGCCAGCAAGTTCGACCGGCCAAAGATATCGCAGAGCATGGGTGACAAACTCTTCCGATGCCTGCCTTACCACTTGCCAGTCGAAGGTTGCCCCGGCCTGAAGGGCGGCAGCGATGAGTCCGGCTCTCTGGAGTCGCTTAACGGCGGCATGGCATTCGGAGGCACTCAGCCCAGTCCACAAACTCAGCGCAGGATAAGTGGTCGGTTCCCGCTGATTCTCGGCGAGGAGCAGGCGAGCAAGCACAACCAGATCTTGCGGTTTCAGCATTTCTGCCTATTCTTGATTCGCAAATCGCGAATTGCAAATGAGTTCTCTAATTGGTGCCTCCGATCCTTTTGATTGGCCTCGCTACTGGCGAGTTTGGTCGGCGGACAGCCATGGTTTCGATAGCGAAGGCGACTCCAGCTTCCTGCTAGACCCGGAGGAAGCCGGCAACGCGTGGGCATCGCTCGGTATGGAAGCACCCGCCTCCGCCGATGCGGAACCCAAGTCCCTGGCCAAATTGATCGAGAACAAACTCGCCATTGTTTTGCTGGGTCGCCCGGGTGCCGGCAAGTCAACGGAGCTTCATCGGGCCGTGCGCCAAGGGCTTCTCGCCGATGAAGGACTGCCTCCCATCGTTCGAGTGGGGAAGCACCTTTTTCCAAACCAATCCCCTCACGAGTTCATCTTCAACCGTGACGACTGGCGTGACGCGCGTGCCCGGAAAGTGACTCTGATTCTCGATGGAGTGGACGAGATCATGCAAATCAGCCCCAGGTTCATGGGGGCTTTCCAAGAAGCATTTGAGTCAGAGATGCGTAACCGCAACGCTGAGCATCGCGTTCGGTTGGTGCTGTCTTGCCGAAGTGCGGAATGGCGAGGCTATGGCCTGTTGCGCCGTTGGCCGCAGGAGCAGCAACTCATTGGCGGACTCTGCCAGCTCACCTGGCACGCGGCTGACAACTTCGTTCGGCACTACCTGGGAGAGCGGACTGCGGTGTTCTGGAAAGAAGCAGATCGCCTGAAACTCGCGGCGCTTGTCGTGTGGCCACACAGCCTTGACGAACTCGTCCGGCAATTCAAAGCACACAGACGCCTGCCTGCTTCGCACTTTGATCTCATCCGGGGTGCATCGCTGCGTCGTTGCCAGATTTCGACCTCATGGGATCAGGATCGCGCAGCACGGCTGGAGGTTGAGGAAGATCCTAAGTGGCTGTTCCGCCTTGTGGGCCGCGCCGCAGCAATCAGTGTTTTTGGAGGAGAACCGGCGATTAGCATCGAAGGCTGGGAACTGGAGGACGCCGAGCCTTGGACACATCCTTCCGAACGCGACATCAACTCCAGCGACCTAGAGTTGCTAAGGCGCTCGGAGCACTTCGATGTCACCGAAGACAAGCGTCTCGTGTTCCAGCATCAGATCTTCCGCGAGCACATGGCAGCTGCTTGGCTGGCTGAACGCAAGATGACGGCCCATCAGCTGAGACGCCTGTTCGGTCAGGCTAGCGGTGACTGCTGGTCACATTTCCCGCAACTCGCCACGGTAGCAGCTTGGCTGGCTGCCGATCCCAGCCAGCATGAGTGGCGAAACTTCCTCATCCGACACGATCCGATGGTTCTGCTCCGTGCAGACGCGACCAATCTGGCGGATACCGAAAAGAAGGAGATTACCCGAGCACTGCTGGAGCGCGCGAAACGCGATGGTCACACGGATCCAGGTGAGGCTCATCAGTCCCTAGACTCTCTAGCCTGCGATGGTTTAGCCGAGATTGTTTCCCCGTTCCTAGATGACACATCGCCAGCGGCGAGTGTATCGAGAGGGTTGGCCATTCGGATTGTGCATGAAGCCCAAATTAAATCGCTTGTGCCCAAGCTATGGGACTTTGCCAGGGCTGAGCATGAAAGTCAGCGCATCCTGATTGCGCGTGCACTCCGTGACCTCGCAGACGATGCCTACCTCAACGAATGGGAAGAGGTGCTCGCGGAGCGCATCCCGAGCGATGACCACGGCACACTCCTGGGCTCCGCTCTCGATCACTTGATTCCCAAACACAAAAGTGTTCGGGATGCCCTGGATGTGGTGCTGCCGCCGCGGAACTTCCACATCATGGGCGAGATCACCTTCGATGGGGCTCTTCGTCGCATGCCATCAAAAGTGCGCAACCAGGACATCATTCCGATCTTGAATCGCTCGGCTCAGCATCACGCCACTGGCTTTTCGGATCGTTGGTCCAAGCACGAGACAATCGTGTCAGCCGCATTTCGACTCCTGCCTGCTCGCTTGGATGCAGAGCCCTTCATGGAAGCGATGGTGGAGTGGTGGATCGAGCACTGTCACAGCCATGCGAATGCTCCAGGATGGAAGCGAGATGAAGAGACGACTACCATCACACTGGATGAACTGGGGATGAGGCAGGAGTCCCGAAGACGCCGTTTCCTTTCAGCTTTTGCAGTTCGCTCATGTAAACGCGTCACGGATAAGGATCACGGCACGCACATGGCCATGCGAGTGAAGGAGTTTGTTGTCCTCGCCGAAGACGTGCCATGGATCATTCACCAGGCCCAAACACGTTCATCTAATGAGACAGGCTTCTGGTGCTGGTTCTTGGCAGATGCAGTTCGAGATGCGGTGAAGAAGCCCGAACTTCGCCCCCTACTACAAGATGCGTGGGATCGTCTTCCCGAACTGCGTGAGAGATTCCCAGCATCGCCCGAAGGCACCACGATTTACGATCATCTAGCCGCTAAGTGGAAAGAATCCGAGGCAGAAGAAAAGCGACAGAACGCCGCTATCCGGCGGCGAATCGCGAAGAACCAAGAAGGACACGCTGCATATAATCAGTATCATCGCGCAATCGCAAATCAGGAAGTATTAGACGGCAATCCTGAATCCTGGACCCGTCTCACCCATGTGGTGAGTCTCACGAAGTCACCTTCCGGCGGAACACTCGAACTCAACTCGGTGGATGAAATTAGAGGTGGACCTGAATGGATGCGAGAAGCAGCCCGCATTTATCTCCGTCATGCACCACCGCCATATCCTGGTCCATCAACCACGCACGAGATCATAAGCCTTCGCTGCGACTCCACTTGGGCGTTCCACGTGCTCTGGGACGAGTTGGCTAAGGACGGAACGATACCCCATGAACTGATCGTCCAGTGGCTGCCTTATGTCTTTGATAACATGACCAGCTCCGGCTGGCACACGAAAGGCTTCGAGATCGAGGATGTTCTTCGCGCCTTCTTTCCACAGAGCATGGATGCCTACTTCGTTATGCTCGCTCATGGTTATGAGAAGCAAGACAGCTTGTATCGACTGAAGCATCTCCAATCATTTTGGAATCAACACGCTAACGAAATGCTCATGGCCATGCTGATGAGCACCCCTCCCCAGCCACAGGGTTTTGCGAATGGGCTGGAGCTGCTGTCCCAGCACGATCTCGAGTCAGCCAAAAAAGTGGCCGACCACTGGCTAGAGAAGCTAAAACCATCAGCAGAAGATGAAGCTGGGAGAACTCTTCTGACCGGCATGATCACGGCGCTGAATGGCTACCGCTGGGAAGTGATTCAAGCCGTTCTGGACCAATCGCCAGAGAGCGCACGAAAGGTGCTAGTGCATGCTTTTGGTCGTATGGACCTCATGCACGAGAGGGATGCCCGACTCGCCACCTTTAGTGACGATCATTTGGAACATCTCGTGGAAGTCATGTTCCGCACTTTTCCTCCAGCTGACGACCCGCGACGTGAAGGCGGCAACGTGACGGCCTCCGACGAGGCGCGATTCGCCAGAGATGCCATGTTTGGTATCGTGCAAGAGCGCGGTTTGACGGATGTCATTCGCCGCCTGCGGTCTCTGCAGCTGCCCAAGACGGAAACATGGCTTGGGAATGCACTGGCCAGAGCGAAGGCCTCCAAGAACTCGGCAGGCTGGCAGCCGATCTCGGCTCCTCAGTTGTTCGCGCTCGCTCGACAGCACGATCTAGCCCTTGCCCGAAGCAATGACGACCTCCTTGATGCAGCCGAGCTGGCAGTCCGTCGCTACGGCGAACTCGTTCAGACCACCCGGCTTAGCGATATTTGGGTGCGAGCCACCAAAGATACCCAACCCGAAACTCATGTGTCCGATTGCTTGCGTTCCTGGCTGCAAGATCAGTGGAAAGTGACTCTCTCCAGAGAAGCCGAAACAGAACGAGGAAAACGAACAGACATCGAAGTGCCGTTGAGCGTTCCTGGTCGATCCAGCCTTCATGTGACGATTGAGGTCAAGAAATCGACCCGCGACAACCTGCTCGACGGGATGCAGACTCAATTGCGTGACGATTACCTCGTCGCCCATGGACACACTCATGGTCTCTATGTCGTGTTTTGGGTGGGCCCACATCCAAAGGCTCCGTCAATCTCCACGGCAGCCGAATTGCAAGACCACCTCGAAGCTCAAGCCGAGGATCTCTCCAATGGCGAGATCCGCATCAAGGCTGTGGTGATCGACTGCAAGTTGCCCGACCCATCGCCTCAAAAAGCAAGACGCTCGAAGCAAACGAGGAAGAAGAAGTGACACCTGTGTTCACACTCTCAACAATCGATCACCTCACAAAGATGAACTGCCGCGTGTTGATGATCGCGAAGATGAGGTCTTCGATGCTGTCGAGGCCGTGCTGTTGGGCGGTGGCCCAGGCATTGCGTTCGGACTCAGTAGGCTTGCGGGTGAGGAGGGTGAGGTAGGCGAGGTCGAGTTGGTCGTCGGGATACTTGGCTTTCGCGAGGGCGAGGCGGAGCTGGGTGAAGGGCTTCACGATCTCGAGGTAGAGCGTGCTGTTCATCAAGACGAGCGCCTGGGGCATGGAGGCTTCGTGATTGGAGTTCTCGATGAGGTCGCGGTCGCTCTGGCCGAACTCGCGCAGGAAGTGGCCGCGTGGGGCAGGGGATTCGAGTTCGGCGGCGCGTGGCCATTCCCGAGCTTGGTCTCGGCGTGCATTGAGGAAGGCCTTCACGTCGGTGATGCCGAAGCGTTGGGCCTCGGCTTTGAAGATCGTGTCGCGGGCATCAGCGGCAGCTTGCTCGTCGCGCGGGATGGCTTGATCAATGTCGTAGCCGGGCACGGCGATGTAGTCGCGCTGCTGGCCGGGCTTCTTGAGTTCGTCGAGCGTCGGCTTGCGCACGGGGATCGGCGGCGGCGCTTCTTTGCCTGTCTTCTTGGTGTAAAGCCGCGCGACGGCGGGGACGACGATGTGATCGTGAATGGAGGTGCGCGCGGTGAACTCAAGCGAGCGAATCTCCAGGTTCAGCTTCTCCATCAGCGGCTTGTCCTTGGCCTTCTGCGCGGCGGTGTATTGCACACGCAGCACCTTGGCGCGCTCGCCGATGGCATCGTAAGCAGCGGAGGCTTTCACTGTGCCGTCGAAGATCTCCTGCGGCGTGAGCAGGTCGAGCGCATCGCTGAGCTTGCCGCGATACACGAGCTTCTTCGCCACCTCGCTGTCAATGCCGTGACGCTGGGGCAGGTCGGGCGTGGGCTGGATGAGCGTGACGAAGCTGTCGTAAATCTGTTCCGCCGTCAGACGACGCAGCACGGGGCCGGTGAAATGATACACCTCGCCTGCGGCGATCTCGCGCGGGGTGACATCGCTCTGATAGGCCTGTGTGTTGAGGAGCACGCGGAGGAAGGCTTTCACATCGTAGCGACCTGCGATCATGAGCTGCTCCAAGTGCTTCATCAGCGGCGGGATCATGGCGACGGACTCGTCGTTGAGATCGTCCACAGGTTCGATCAAGCCGAGGCCGAACACTTTCTTCCACAAGCGGTTGGCGATGACCGTGGTGAAGCGCGGGTTCTGCGATGACGTGAGCCAGTCGGCGTAGGCCTTGAGCGTGTCGTCGCCCGGTTTGCACTGCGTCTTCGCGCCCAGCATCGTGGCGGGTGCGATGACGGTGAAGGGCTTCGCGTCGTCGTATTTGTAGTCGTGCGGCAGCTTGAGTTCGCGCTCGGGCAGGGCCTGCACTTTGCTGTAGCGGACGAAGTCGCCGAGGTTCTCGAAGATGCGTCCAATGTTGTTCGCGGCACTGAGCGTCTCCGGCTTGCTCTCGGCCTTGCGCCTCATCGCGCTGACCTCCGCCTTGGACATGATGCCGGTGAAGTTCGTCTCCTGCGGATAGGTGAACGCGGCCATCTGGTAGAACTGCATCTGCGTCCACTTGTCGAAGGGATGGTTGTGGCACTGCGCGCACTCAATGCGGGTGCCCAGGAAGATGCGCGCGGTGTTGGACAGGTTGTCCAGCGGCATGCCGAGGTCGCGCATGTAGTAGCCGATGGCGGGGTTGTCCCACACCTTACCCTGCGCGGTGAGCAGCTCGCGCACGAACTGGTCATACGGCAGGTTCTCGCGGATGCGCTTCTTCACATGCTCCAGGTAGGGCTTCGAGGTCATCTCGCCCTGGCCGCCATTGGCACGCGACTGCACGCGCAGGATGTCGGCCCAAAAGTGAAACAGGTGCGAGGTGTAGCCCTCGCTGGCGAGGAGTTGATCGATGAGCTTCGCGCGCTTGTGCTCGTCCTTGCTGCTAAGGAACGACTGCGCCTCCTCCAGCGTGGGGATGCGGCCCACGACATCCAGGTAGAGACGACGCACGAAGGTCTCGTCGCTCGCCGTGGGATTGCGCGTGAGTTTCTGCGTCTGCCAATCCTGAGCGAGCAGCGCGTCAATGCGCGCCGACGCATCGTCGCCATGGACGATGCCGGCGAAGGCGAGGGCTATGAGATTCAACCGAAGCATGGCTGGCAGAGGAACGCACGACGCTGCCAAATCCTGCATGGTGAGCATGTGGGTCGCCGTTTGGATGGTCATGAGCCGACTCCTCGCCCTGCTCGTCCTTTGCATCAGCCCCGCCTTCGCCGCGCAGCCGAATATCGTCTTCGTGCTGGATGATGATCTCGGCTATGGCGACCTGCATTGCTTTGGCGGGCAAGACGTCCACACGCCAAATCTAGACAAGTTCGCGAGCGAGGGCCTGAAGCTGACGAATTGCTACGCGGCGCATGCGAATTGCTCGCCATCGCGCGCTGCGATCATGACGGGGCGCACGCCTTCGCGGATTGGCATTCGGGACTGGATCCCAGAGGAGTCGCCCGTGCATCTGCCGCGCACGGAGATCACGATCGCGACGCTCTTGCGCAACACACGCTATGCCACTGCGCACGTGGGCAAGTGGCATCTCAACGGCGAGTTCAACCAACCCACGCAGCCGCAGCCCGGCGACCACGGCTTCGATCACTGGTTCTCCACGCACAACAACGCGTATCCGAACCATCGCAACCCCGACAACTTCGTGCGCAACGGCCAGTCGGTGGGCAAGACGCAGGGCTTCGCTTCGCAGCTCGTCGCCGATGAAGCCATCCACTGGCTGCGCAACCTTCGCGACAAGTCGAAGCCCATCTTTCTCTACGTCTGCTTCCACGAACCACACGAGCCCATCGCCACCGACGACCAATACAAGAAGCTCTACCCCAGCGACGACAAGAGCTTCGCCGCGCATCACGGCAACATCACGCAGATGGACGCGAACTTCGGCCGCCTCATGCAGGCGCTCGATGCTGACCAACTGCGCGACAACACCTTCGTCATGTTCACCAGCGACAACGGCCCCGCGATCACGCCACATCATCCGCATGGTTCTGCCGGACCGCTGCGCGACAAGAAGGGAAGCATGTATGAAGGCGGCATCCGCGTCCCTGGCATTGTCCGATGGCCCGGCAAAACCAAGCCCGGCAGCGTAAGCGACGAGCCCGTCTGCGGCGTCGATGTCCTGCCCACGCTCTGCGCTGCGGCGAACATCGCGCCACCCACCGACCGCAAGCTCGATGGCACCAGTTTCCTCCCCGTGCTCGCCGGTGAGTCACTCAAACGCAGCACCCCGCTCTACTGGCATTTCAACCGCGCCAGCAGCGCCATGAAGATCGGCATCCGCATCGGTGACTGGAAGCTCCTCGCCGCGCTCGATAAGAACCCCGAAGCCCGCGACAACAACATCACCGACCAGTCCGAGCACGACTTCAAAACCGCCGAGCCCACCACCTTCGAACTCTACAATCTGAGAAGAGACGTCGCCGAAACCACGAACTTGATCGACAAAGAACCCGCCAAGTTTGCAGAACTCAAAGCCGCGCTGCTCGCCAAGTATCATGAAGTCCGCGACGAAAGCCCGACGTGGCCAGCGTGGAGGTTCACCGGCGCGGAAGGAAAGAAGATCATCTGGGAGGACTCGGCGCTGCCGGGCAAGAAGTAAGAGCTCCAAGCCAGACTCCACTCCCTCGTCTCACCCGTGTTCGATCTTCCAAGCAGCACGCTGTCGCGTGGCGCTCGGAATGCAGTCCGAGACTCGATGAACCGTATTCCCAGGGGGGCGGGGGCAGCTGGACAAGGGACTTGAGAGCGTTCGCCGGCTGGCCCTTTGAGGTCTGTTGTGAGCCATTGGGCTTGGCGACACAACAAAAACGAAGCTCCCTGCTTCGCTCCGCACCCGACCACGCTGCTCGCACTACTCGCTCAGCGCGAGTGACAGATCTGTGCGTTCCCCAGCGAGGTGCATAGAAGCCACCGGACCAATATCGAAGCGGTGCCCTCTCTAGGACGGGAGCTTCTCACCATGCAGCACATCTTCCAGCGTCTGGCGTTCGCGCACGACGTGAGCCTTTGCACCATCCACCAGCACTTCCGCCACGAGCGGGCGCGTGTTGTAATTGCTCGCCATGGTAAAGCCATACGCACCGGCACTGAGCACCGCGAGCAGATCGCCTTCCTTCACCGGCGGCAGCTCGCGATTCTGGGCCAGGAAGTCGCCCGTCTCGCAGATTGGACCCACCACGTCGCACATTTCCTGCGGTGCATTCGGCGCGGGCGCACGCGTCGGCACGATCTGATGCCAGCCTTCATACAGCGTCGGGCGAATGAGATCGTTCATGCCGGCGTCCACGATCTTGAAGGTCTTTGCCGTTCCCTTCTTTTCGTAAAGCACGCGCGTGAGCAGCACGCCGGCATTGCCGACCATGAACCGCCCGGGCTCCAGCAGGATGCGCAGACCCAGGTTCTTCAGGTGCGGCACCAGCGCATCCGCATACGCCTTCACGGAGAGCGGCGCCTCGCCACCCTGCTCCTGCCACCATGCTTCATTGCCGCTGTCCAGGCTGTGCTTGTAAACGATGCCGATGCCGCCGCCGATGCTGAAGAACTTGATGCCATGGCGCTTCTTCACCTCCTGCACGAGCGGCACCACCTTCTTCACCGCTTCGAGAAACGGCTCCACGCTGGTGAGCTGCGAACCGATGTGCATCTGGATGCCTTTGATCTCCAGATTCGGGCATTCCCGCGCGATGCGGTCATACACGTCCAGCACCACATCGAACTCGATGCCGAACTTGTTCTCGCTCTTGCCCGTGGTGATTTTCGCATGCGTCTTCGCGTCCACGTTCGGGTTCACACGCAGTGCCACCGGTGCCTTCTTGCCGAGTTCGCCGGCCACCTTGTCAATGTAACGCACCTCGGCCTCGCTCTCCGCATTGAAGCAGTAGATGCCTTCCTTCAGCGCATACTCGATCTCGGCGCGCGTCTTGCCCACGCCCGCAAAGGTGCAGTTCGCCGCCTTCCCGCCCGCGCGCAGCACGCGATACAGCTCGCCGCCGGACACGATGTCGAAGCCGCCGCCGAGTTCCGCGATCGTGTGCAGCACGGCCAGGTTGGAGTTCGCCTTCACCGCGTAACACATCAGGTGGTCCACGTCCTTCATCGCGCCATCGAGACGCGTGAAGTGATCGCTGATTGTCGCCTTTGAATACACATACAGCGGCGAGCCATGCTGCTCGGCGAGTGTTTCAAGATCGACATTCTCCGCCTGCAAGCGGCCCTGGACGTAACGGAAGTGGTGCATTGCGCCGGTTCATAGCAGGCGGTGCGCGCTGTGCAAGAGGGAGGCATCCTCATCGCGACGCAGTTCCAAAACCCAGTTCCCTGTGCAAAAACCCGAACGTCCCCACGCCGTGGATCATGTGGGGGCCGTCAAAGTGTTCGATGGTTGTTTTGTCGCCGAGCAGCAGCTTGTCATACAACCGGCGCACCTTTGCATACTCGTAGTTCACCCACTCATCCATGCCGACGCCGTCGTTGTGGCCGCGCTCGACCATGAAGGGGCGCGGGGCGATGAGCGCGGCCATCTCGGCGTAGTTGAAGGTGCCGCCGAGATTCCACTCCCAGATTTCATACTCGGGCGTGGTCACGTAGTTCATCGGCATGTCGAGCATGGCGCACTTGCGCACCCATTCGTTGAAATCGCCGGAGCAGATGCTGAGGCAGTAGTCGGTGAGCGCGGCGGGGATGCGCATGGCAGACTTGCCGCCGTAGCTCAGGCCGTAGAAGGCGATCTTGTCCGGCGGCGTGAAGGGCTGCTGCTTCAGCCACTCCAGGATGCGCTGATGCTGGCCGAAGATGACGCTGAACAGGCTGAGGCCGAGCGGATTGAGCTTTCGTTGCAGCGTGCGGAAGGCGTCCTTGCCGCGATACGGATTGTGCGGTGCGAAAGTGATGAAGCCCTGCTCGGCGAGGCGCAGTGCGAATGCCTGGTAAGGCGCGAATGCCTTCGCCTTCGGATCATCGTTGAACACATCCTCCGGGATGCCTTCCAGTCCGTGCTGGCACACGACGACGGGACGCTTCTCGCCATCTTTCAAGTCCTTCGGCAAAGCCAGCCATCCCCACGCGAATACGCCATCCCACACATCGAGCGTGACCTCGTAGATGCGCACCTTGTCCGTCTCTTTGACGAAGCGCGACTTCGCATTCATCGGCACATTCGGGTCCGGCAGGCGTCCGATCACATCAGTCCAGAAATGCTCGCGCTG
>WBZU01001290.1_pt2 | contig 16320 bp, 14 predicted proteins | sample 5204311 | NCBI WGS metagenome assembly WBZU01 (sample SAMN12344359, study PRJNA552823) | activated sludge metagenome | biome: Activated sludge suspended growth; feature: Nitrification reactor; material: Wastewater; isolation source: activated sludge from nitrification reactor of wastewater...
GTGTCCCTTGCCGGCAATCAACACCACATCGGCGGGATGGGCCAGGAGAATGGTTTGCCGAATGGCTTCGGCGCGATCGGCTATGATTTCAGCGCCTGTGGCAGCGACGCGGATATCGTCAAGAATGGCCTGTGGGTTCTCGCCACGCGGATTGTCACTGGTCAGCACCACGCGGTCGGCATGGCGGACAGCAACTTCTCCCATCAACGGTCGCTTGCCGCGATCCCGATCGCCGCCGCAGCCGAATATGGTGGTCAGACCGGCACCACGGGCAATGGCTACCGGACGGAGCGCGTGCAAGGCACTCTCCAGGGCATCCGGAGTATGGGCATAATCGACGACGACCAGAGGTTCGTTGCCACCGCCGATTTTTTCCAGGCGACCTGCCGGCGATTTCAGGGAGGCAAGACGCTCGGCGACCGCCTGTGGAGTCAGGCCGGCATCAAGCAATACCGCTGCTACGGCAAGCAGATTGGAAACGTTATAACGACCGAGCAGGCCGCTCTCGACCAGGGCGCGACCGCTCGGGGCACACAACCGGAAACGCAGACCATCGAGGGTTTCCTCGACCTGCTCGGCACGGATCGTCCCCTGCCGATCGTCGGGCAGGTCCTGCTGAGTGTAGCCGATCACCTTGGTTGCGGTGCTCAGCATGGCCAGTTCACGCCCGTAGGGATCATCAAGATTGCTGATCGCCAGACGCAGGCACGGCCAGGTGAACAACCTGGCTTTGGCCTCGGCGTAATCCGCCATGGTGCCATGGTAGTCCAGATGATCGCGCGTCAGATTGGTGAATACGGCGATGTCAACACGGGCGCCGTCGAGGCGTCCTTCGGCAATGCCGATCGAACTCGCTTCGAGCGCGCAGGCTTGTGCTCCAGCATCGGCGAAATCGGCCAGGCAGCGCATCAGAGTAGTCGCTTCGGGCGTCGTAAAACCGGTCTCGACCATCTCACCGGGCAAACCCGCACCCAGTGTACCGATGATCGCGCAGCAGCGCGGGTGGCTGGCACCGAGCCACTGGGTGACGCTGGTCTTGCCATTGGTCCCGGTGACCGCAACCAGAGACAGGCGCTCACTCGGCCGACCGTAGATGGCGTGCGCCAGCGGCCCGCAAAGCGTACGCAGACCGATGATCGGCAGATTGGCAATCCGCCAGGCGCTATTCCAGGTGAAATCAGTGGTGCTGGTAGCCGTCGCCTCCCACAGGACTGCAGCGGCGCCGTTGGCAATGGCCTCGGCGATGTAACGGCGGCCATCGGCAAGAACACCGGGATAGGCCAGAAACAGGTCACCGGGAAGAACCTGGCGGCTATCGTCAGTGACACGACCCGGCACGATGCCGAGCGCTGCCAGCCGCGTCAGGCTTGCCCTGGCAGCGTCATCACGCGCGCGAGTTGCCTGCGTACTACTCACAGCCTCGCCTTGGGTGTCGGCGCTTTGGGACTTTGCGCGACGACCAATGGTACGTCCGGCGCAATGCCGAGCGTCCGCAAGGAGCTCCCCATGACGGAGGCAAACACCGGTGCTGCGACATCGCCGCCGTAGTGTTTGCCGGCACTCGGCTCGTCGATCATGACCGCGACAATCAGGCGTGGATCGGACGCCGGGGCAAAACCGACGAAAGACGAGACGTACTTGTTCGCATAGCGCCCCCCTACGAGCTTGTGCGCCGTGCCGGTTTTGCCGGCCACACGATAGCCGGGAATCTGCGCCTTGGGCGCCGTTCCGCCTGGCAGAACAGCCATCTCGAGCATGCTGCGGACTTCACGCGCGGTTTTGGGGCTGAATACGGCCACGCCGCTGGGCGTAGACGACTCAACCTGGGTCAGCGAGAGTGGCAGAACATCACCGTCGCGCGCAAAAGCCGTATAGGCACGTGCCAACTGGATCAGGGACACCGAAATACCATGCCCATAAGCCATCGTTGCCTGTTCGATTGGCCGCCAGTTCTTCCATGAACGCACCCGGCCACTCACCTCGCCAGGAAAGCCCAGGCGCGGTACCTGACCAAAACCAACATCGTCGAACATCTGCCACATTTTCTGCGACGGCAGCATGGCCGCAATCTTGGCCGCGCCGACGTTGGAGGATTTCTGGATGACCTCGGCGACACTCAGCGCGCCGTGGGGATGCGCGTCGGAAATCGTCGCATTGCCAATGGTCAGGCGTCCTGGCGCGCAGTTGATGATCGTGTCGGAGCGGACCTTGCCCGCCTCGATTCCCAGGGCGATCGTGAACGGCTTGAGTGTCGAACCAGGCTCAAAGGTATCGGTCACCGCACGATTGCGCAACTGGCTCCCGGACAGACCTTCGCGATTGTTCGGGTTATAGGTTGGCCAATTGGCCAGAGCGAGGATCTCACCTGTTCGGACATCGAGCACGACGACGCCGCCGGCCTTGGCGTTGTTGTCGGCAATCGCCTGTTTCAGATGGCTGTAGGCCAGATACTGAATCTTCGAATCGAGCGCCAGACGAATTTCCTTGCCATCCTGTGGTGGCTTGATCGAACCGACGTCCTCAACGATTTGGCCGCGGCGATCCTTGATGACGCTACGGCTACCGGGCTGTCCCAGCAATTGCCGATGAAATGCCAGTTCAACGCCTTCGAGTCCCTTGTCGTCAACGCCGGTGAAGCCGACCATGTGGGCGGTCATTTCACCGGTCGGATAGAAACGACGGTACTCCTTGTCCTGGCCGATGCCAGGCAACTTGAGCGCCGCCACCTGATCGGCCACGGCAGGCGGAATCTGACGACGAAGAAAAACGAAGGTCTTGTCGGTGTCCAGTTTTTGGGTCAGTTGCTTGACATCGGTCTCCAGCAGAGCCGCCAATTGCCTCGCCTGCACGGACGTCAGCGTCGTTGCTGGCGGGATTGCCCAGATCGACTTCATCGGCGTCGAAATGGCCAGGACGTCCCCGTGCCGATCGGCAATCCGCCCGCGCGAAGCACTGATTTCGATATCGCGCCGGTAGCGAGATTCGCCCTTTTCCTGCAGGAAATCGGTATTCAGGGTCTGCAGGTAGAACGCTCGTCCGATCAGCACACCGAACGAACCGAGGATCAACAGGGCCATCAAGCGCGAGCGCCAAGGCGGCAGGCGCATCTGCAATAATGGGCTTTCGGCGAACTTGTGCGCCGCCACTTGACCTTTGAAACGCATCATTGCGGCAAGCTTCCGGTAGGGGTCGCGGTGATCACGTGGCCCGTTTCCGGCACACGCATCTTCAGCTTTTCGCGAGCAATTTTCTCGATTCGTGTCGCCGTGCCCCAAGTTGAGAGTTCCAGTTGCAACTGCCCGAACTCGACCTCGAGTTGCCGGGCGTGCTCCTGCTCGGCCTCCAGCGCCTGAAAAATCTTGCGGGCCTTGTGCTGTGAAGTCACCACAGCCAGGCTGCAGATCACCACCGCCAGCAGCAGAAAAATATTCAGGCGAACCATTTCAGGCAGCCTCCCTGGCCCTGGTCAGTTTCTCGGCGACGCGCATCACCGCGCTGCGCGCACGGGGATTCGCAGCAACTTCCGCAGCACTCGCCCGCCGTGGTTTGCCAACCAGGCGAAGTTCCGGTTGCGGCAATTCAGCGGCACGCAAGGGCAATCGCCTGGGCAAGCGGTCGGGTGCCGCCTGGTCACGCATGAAGTGCTTGACGATCCGGTCTTCGAGTGAGTGAAAACTGATCACCACCAAGCGGCCTCCCTGTTTCAAGACGGTCATGGTCTCAGGCAGCACTAGCGCGAGCTGTTGGAGCTCTTGATTGATATGAATCCGTAGAGCTTGAAAGGTACGCGTCGCCGCGTCCTGCCTAGGCTCGCGGGGCCACACGGTCGCGCGTACAAGGGCGGCAAGCTCCCCCGTGGTTGTAAGCGGCCGCTCTCCCCGAGCAGCCACAATCTTCTTTGCAATCTGGAAAGCAAACCGTTCTTCACCATAATTCCTTATGACCTCCGTGATCTCCTGCACCCCGGCCCGCAGTAGCCACTGTGCGGCGGTCTCACCTTGTGTCGTATCCATCCGCATATCGAGCGGCGCGTCGTAGCGAAAACTGAAGCCGCGGGCACCCTCATCGAGTTGCGGCGATGAGACTCCGATATCGAGAAGCACCCCATCGATGCCCTCTTCTGCTGCAAACCCTGCCTGCCGCATGGCGTTGACCAGATCGGCGAAACAGCAATGCATGACGAGTAAACGCCGGTCCTGGATAGTGTGGGCCAGCGCCACCGCCCGCGGATCGCGGTCGAGTGCCAGCAGTCGACCCTGCGGGCCAAGCCGTTCGAGAATCGCTCGCGTATGGCCGCCGCCACCGAAGGTGCCGTCGACGTAGATGCCTGCGGGTTTGATCTCCAGTGCTTCAATCGCTTCCCCCAGCAAAACGGTTTGATGCCGAAGTGACGTGCTCACAGCGCCAGATCTTCGAGACCGGGAGGCAGGAACTGATCGCCAAGAGCGAAGACGGCCTCCTGTTGCTTCTGCCAGCCCACGTCCGACCAGATTTCGAAATGGCTGCCCTGGCCAACGAGCCAGACCTGTTTCTCAAGTTGAGCAAACTGGCGCAATTCAGGCGCAATCAACAAACGACCGGCAGCATCCATACTTTCTTCACGGGCATTACCAACCAACAGGCGCTTGATGGCTGCAGCCTGCCGATTGAAACTCGATGCCTCCAGCACCTTGTCGCGAATCGGTTCCCAGGCTGGTTCGGGATAGAGCAGCAGGCAGCGATGCGGGTGGGCGGTCAGGACCAGTCGACCACTGGCAGCAGACGTAAGCGCTTCCCGGTGACGCGCCGGAATGGCGAGCCTGCCCTTGGCATCAAGACTCAACGCTGCCGCACCCTGGAACATCCAACCAGCCCTTGCTGTACGCCCGTTAAAACCAACATTTTCCCACTTTTCGCCACTTACTCCCACTTTAAGTTAAGGTCTCGTCTAAAGCAAGAGGTACTGCTTTGCTTTTCCCAATGGCTACAATGACTTATGAGCGACTTTTGAGGTAGTTAGAAAGGAAATTACTCGCGATAAAACAAGGGGGCAATGATCACACTTAAAGTAAATTATTAAGATTGGGCCCTAAGTATTCGTACAAATGGCGAGTTGAATGCGAACAACGGTCAGCGAAGTGTCATCAGGGCGAACACCAAGGTGACGTGCAGCGATCGCTGTTCGCCAGACAGGAATGAGGAGGAGGGGGAAGCCGGCCGATAAGCCGGGTTCTGTCGTGGGCAGCCATTCCTCTAGGCGTACTGTTACCAGCACGCTCAAGCAGCCTACCCGGAAGCAGCGCGAGCCACGCCCATGCTTCCCTATTTGGCCTTGCTCCGGATGGGGTTTGCCGTGCCGCCCGTGTCACCACGGTCGCGGTGAGCTCTTACCTCGCCGTTTCACCCTTGCCTGCCCCCATCCTCGGGAACATCGGCGGTTTGATTTCTGTGGCACTTTCCGTCACCTCACGGTGCCCGGTCGTTAACCGGCATCCTGCTCTACGGAGCCCGGACTTTCCTCTCGGCTCCAGGTTTGCACCTCTTGCCCAGCGGCTGCCTGACCAGCTTCCCGATTTGATTATACGCCTCGGCAATGACGGCCCGAGTGAAATTGCGGGTGCTCAAGCCAGGGAGTACAGCCGTCAGAGTGCTGCCAGACTGACCATGGGGCTGCGAATATGCGTGCGATCTCCTGAATGTTTCGTTGATGGTGGATAATGCGCAGTCCGCAACATGCTCCGCTTGCTCATGTCTTCCTGCTCGCTGCTGCTCCCCGCAACACCTGCCTGGCGCTGCCGAGGCCGGTATTTTCCGGCCATCTGCCTGACCATCGGTCTGATGATTGCCAGCCACGGATCTTCCGCGACTGAAGCGCTGTTATGGTTCTCTACAGAACGCCCAACGCTTGCCGCCCAACAGGCCGTTGACCTTCTTGACAGCGCCGCGGCGGACGGACTGGATGCGCAGGATTACAACGCCGAGGGGCTGCGGAAGGCTATCGACAATGCCATCAGCGGAATGGCGCTGGCGACAGACCAGGTCATCAGGATTGATCTTGCCTTGACTTCGGCAATGCGGCGCTATATCACCGACCTGCACTTCGGGCGCGTTGATCCGCGTCAGCTTGGTGCAAACTACCGTCAGGCCACCGGCGCATTCGACGCTGATTTGTTGCTGGCCTCGGCGATCACCGATGACCGCCTTGCCCAAACCGTCCGCAGCGTGGCCCCCGCTCTGCCACAGTACGGCAGTTTGCAGGAGGCGCTTGCCCACTACCGCGAACTGACTGGCCACCCCGCCTGGCAACAGGACCTACCGGCGCTACCCAACGGCCACCTGAAACCAGGTGAAAAATATGCGGGCATTGCAGCGCTGTGGCAGCGACTCGAATTGCTCGGCGACCTGCGCACCGATGCTGCACCGCCAGGACGTTACGAGGGCATTATCGTCGAAGGTGTCCGGATATTTCAGGAGCGGCATGGCATGGTACCCAACGGCGTGCTAGGAAAAGATACCTTCGCATTACTCAATGTGCCACCCGCAAGCCGCGCCCGGCAGCTCGAACTGGCGCTCGAACGGCTACGCTGGACACCGTTTCTGCCAGCACCGCGCGTGGTCGTGGTCAACGTTCCGGAATTCATGCTGCGTGCCTACCAGGTCAGAGACGGCAGAATTGAGATGAAGACGGCGATGAAAGTCATTGTGGGCACGACAGGCAAAACCCCGACACCACTTTTTGATGCCGACATGCGCTTTGTCGAGTTCAGCCCCTACTGGAATGTTCCACCATCGATCGCCAGGAGCGAAACCTTGCCCAGGCTGCGCCGCGACCCCGGCTATTTCGATCGACAGGGCTTCGAATTCGTCGGTAGCGACGGTCGCGTCATCGTCGGTCTGGACAGCACCAGTCTCGACAGCGCCAGTCTCGATGCAGTGCAGCGTGGCCAGATGCGCATCCGCCAGAAGCCTGGGGCAGGTAACGCTCTTGGCGACATCAAGTTCGTATTTCCCAACAAGGACAATATTTATCTCCATCACACCCCGACACCCCAACTTTTCAAACGCGACCGGCGCGACTTCAGTCACGGCTGCATTCGCGTCGAGGCACCGGTGGAACTGGCGAAATTCGTTCTGGCCGATGCGCCGGAATGGAGTGAAGCGCGCATCGTGCAAGCGATGCGCAAAGGCAAATCCACAACCCTTCGCTTGCAGGAGGCCTTGCCGGTGGTCATCGCTTATCACACGGCAGCCGTCCGGGACGGGCGAGTGTATTTTTTCCCCGACATCTACCGGCAAGACTCACTTCTCGACGCTGCCCTGCGTCAGCGATCGCTCGCCGTACGGTCCTCCCACCCCGCCAACATTCCAGCAGAATCAGCTTATTAGCCTTGCCATGGAGCAGTCATGCTAAAGCCCTATTCACGCCGCCTGTTTCTCGCTGACGCCGCCCGGCTGGTCGTCGTCGGCGCTGCACTGCCACTGGCAAAGCCTGCACTGGCGGCTCTGCCGACTGCGCGCACCCTCGAACTCGATCACACCCATACCGGCGAACGTCTCTCGGTCGTATTTGCCCTCGGCGACCGCTATCTCCCCGAGGGGCTACAGCGTCTCGACTGGTTTCTGCGTGACCATTACTCGGGTGAAGTCGGCAGTATCGACCCGCAATTGTTTGACCTGCTTTTCCAGCTTCGGCAGGAACTGGGCTGCGAGCAGCCTTTCCAGATCATTTCCGGCTACCGTTGCGCCCAGACCAACGCCAGGTTGCGCCGCACCCGTAGCGGTGGCGTAGCGAAGCAGAGCCTGCACATGCAGGGCAAGGCCATCGATCTGCGCATTGCCGGCGTGTCCCTGGTCGATCTGCGTGACGCCGCAATGTCCCAGGGTGCCGGTGGAGTTGGCTTCTATCCGGATGACGAGTTTATTCATCTCGACACCGGCAGGGTACGTTCCTGGTAGCTGGACAGTCAGTCGCGCGCGGACTCGATACTGGTTGCGAGGGGGCTAATAACCGTCAAGGCGTTTTAGGCGAATCGGCACGAACCAGTTGAATCACGCCTTCCGCGTAACGGTGCGTGAAAGGCGTACTCGAATCGATCCCTTCCGAGTAGTCGAGGATACGGTATGCGGGAACGCCTCGTTCGCGCTGTAGCTGCAATGCCCGCCGCTTGAAAATCAATCCGGATTCCCCATCGCCACCGGTGCGAAAGCTCTTGGCGCGCATCGAAAGGCGGTAGGTATCGGCGTCAAGAATCCTTTCCTCAATCGTCCAGTTGGGCGCCAGAGGATCGTAGATGGCATAGGCCGCAACCGCAGCAGCAACGGCCAGTCCAGAATAAGCGGCATTGCCCGCATATTCCTTGACCGAATAAGCCACCGCTCCGGCAATGACGGCAGCCCGAAGTGGTGCCACGCTCGGCATCGGATTCTGCGCCTCTTTGAAGGAATAGTCGGACAAATGGCTGCTGTCCGGACGGGGTCGCAAGTACCAATCGACGTTTCCGCAGCCACTCAGCAGAATGACCAGCAAGAAACCTGCAGGCGAACGCATGGCCATGTCCTTGTGGATCAGAGATATTTGAAGAGGTTCAGACCGCTGATCTGTACAAAAGACTTCTGTGCAGCTTCCAGGTTGACCTGCTGCATCGTGAAGTCGGTGATCGCCTTCGCATAATCCAGATCCTGAAGATCCGACAGGGTCTGCGCATACTGAATATCCAGCGCTTCGGAGTTGCTGCTCAGGCCGTCCAGTTCCTGCAGGTACCCTCCCACGGTCGTGTGCACGCGGCTGACATTGACAAGCACCTGATCAAGATTGGTCAGGTGCCCCTGCAATTGGCCGGAGAAGTCCGTTCTGGTCGTCGCCGACGCCAGCAGCGGCGAACGCAACAGGCCAATCAGCTCCTGCATAGTCTGAAAAGCGCTCTTGTTGGCGCTCGGCCTAATCGTGAAAGTGTCACCGGCAGCAGGCAACCCATTGATCACCACTTGTGCGCCGAAGTCAACATCAGGAATGGTGGTGACCAGCGGAATAGCCTGTCCTGAAACAAAGGGCAGCACCGCGCTGACTGCCTTAGGAGCCAGGGACGTACCTGACGAGTCCGGCGTCGAGGCATCGAACAATTGGTAACTACTGACGCCTGCAACCGAGGAAAACTGCACCTGTAGCGAGAAATTTCCCGTTCCTTGCCAGGGGAAACCGGAATTCAAGGCGCTTTGCCATTTCTGGAGATCGAGCACCGAACCCGGCTCAATAATCCCTGAACCCTGGTTGGGAAAACCGCCGCCGCCAGTGGCTGCCGTCGAAAAGGTGCCATTGCCTTCCCGGATATTCATGAACAAATCGCTGCCGGCCACATTGCTTGGCATCTGTTGAGTTGAGGTCACCTGCAGCAAACGCTGGCCATCATCCCCTGCGTAAGTGACCGAGGAGTTTGCACTGCCGGCAAACGGAATCGTTGCGCCCTGGTAACCTGAAAACAGGTAGTCACCTTCGGCACTCTGACTATTGGCAATCCCGAGCAGGCCGTCAAAGCTTGCTTCCAGATCAATGGCAATGGCCTGGCGATCGCTGTCCGACAGCACCGTATTGCCCGCCTGAATGACCCGTTCACGAACGCTCTGCAGCAGATTGGTCAAGGCGGCGAGCTGGCTATCGACCAGGCCAAGCCGCGCGGTCGCGTCGCCCTGATTCTGTGCGTATTGGACGCCGATGTCCTTGGACTGCGAAACGGTAAGCGCTCGGGCAGCGGCGACGGGATCATCCGCCGAAGTCAGCATGCGGCGCCCGCTGGACATTTGATTCTGCAGCTTGAGGAGTTGATTCTGGCTGCGCTCGATGCCGCGCAAACCAGAAGCGTAGGCTTGATTGGTACTGATACGCATAGGATGCTCCTTAAGCCGACATTTGCAGAATCAAGTCGAACAGATCGGAACTGACTTGCAGAGCCTTGGCCGCAGCCTGATAGGCCTGTTGATAAAGAATGAGATTGGCAGCCTCCTCGTCGAGATTGACCCCCGAGAGCGATTCGCGGTTGTCTTGGGCCTGAATCAGCAGGGCCTGCTGCGCCGCACTGCTGACCTGTATCTGATTGGTCTTGCTACCGGTCTGGCTGACCAATTGCGCATAGGCTTCCTGGAAGGAGAAGGATTTCCCGGCCATCGTATGCTGTGTCTGGAGCTGCGTCAAAGCCAGCGCGTTACGCCCATCGCTGAGCGCACCGGAATTCCTGGCAATTGTAAAGGTGTCGCCATTGTTGGGTACGCCAGTGATGGTAAAACTGAAGCCGGGTGTACTCGTCAGCGGGTCGAGAAGAGCAATCGTCGCCCCGCTCGTGTAAGGAACGACATCCGTAGTCGCAGCAATCACCACCGGAGCGGCGCCATTGATCGACACCTGCGCACCGACCGGAAAGTTTTGCAGATTGCCGCCCTGGTACTCCAGAGACATCGGCATCCCTGCCACAGCCGCCACATAGCCTGTTCCGACACTGCCTGCCGACACCTTGGCCAATCCGGTATTGGTCGCCCCTGTCGAAGTGCGGACTGGCCCGGCCGCCGTAATCAGGCTGGCGTCCACCACAACCGCCGGATTGACCGAGAGTTTACGGGCAGAGTCGCGGGTCGGCTGAATCAGATAGCTTGAACCTTCCAACAGGGTCGGAGAAGGATCCAGCGTAAACCCCTGCGGATCACTTGCCAGATTCGTGTTGAGTTCTCCGAGATCAGCCCCGATCCATTGTTTGTTGTCGGAAAGACGCGTCAGCGTCACACCACTCGCGTCCGCGCTCAGCCGGTAATCACTGCTCCCGAGGTCGGTATAGAAGTTTTCGTTGAACGGGGGCGGGCTGACAAAAGTAGCGCTAACAGTCGGGCTACCCGGCGGATTGTTGATGTTTGCAATGACCTTCGGCGGTGAAACCAAAAACAGATCCGGTGTAAAACTGTTGGGCGCAGAAGAGAGCTGCGACTGACCGAGCAGGTCTTGCCCAAGAGCACTCTGCGCGTTGAAGGTAAGCGCCAACGAGATCGCGTTGCGGCCCAGTTCATTGCTCGCCTGATCGAGAGATTCGCTCCGGAAAGCCAGCAATCCGCCGAGCGAGCCGCCACTGAGCAGCGATTCCGGGATCTCGTGGTCACCCGTCACGCTTTCCTGGCCGACCACCCGCCGGGAAGGATCGCTCGGTGATGACATGGTCGCGAGATCCATCGTGATCGAACCGGCGACCAGTTGCTGGCCAGTCCCGATGAATACATTGTAACTGCCATCGCTGTTGGTCGTGGTCTTTGCCTTGATCATCTTGTTCAGATCGAGAACCAGCTGGTCGCGGGTATCCAGCAGATCGTTGGCGGGTTGACCGGTAGCGGCCTGGGCAACGGAGATTTGCTGGTTGAGCAATGCGATCTGTTTGATGTTGGCATTGATGCTGATGACGGTTGCCTCTATTTGGCCATTGACGCCGTCGTACATCTGTGCGAGCTGGTCACCCATCGACTGATATCGAGTGCTCAGCGTCTGTGCCGCAGAGACCATTATTTGGCGGCCCGCCAACTGTGAAGGATTGGCCGCAACCTCCTGGACACTCGAGAAGAAACCCTGCAACGCTGGCGACAAGCCGGTGGCCGGATCGGCGAACAGATTGTTGATCTGGCTGATTTGAGCGGCATAGCTGTCGAGTTGGCTCGTACTGCTCTGCGAACGATTGACCTGGTCGGTCAGAAAGCGGCTGTACATGCGTTCGACCGTCACCACATGCGTACCCTGCCCGAAAAAGCCGCTACCCGTCTGCTGCGCAAAATTGCTCGCCTGGATCGTCCGCTGCCGCGAAAAGCCTGGGGTATTGGCGTTGGCAATATTATGTTCGGTAGTCTGCAGGCCGAACTGAGCGGCCTGCAGACCGCTGAGAGCGGTACCGATGATTCCTGAGCCCATGGCGTGAGTTCCTCGATGACTATTCTGTAGACGGCACCTGCAGCGATAAATTTAGTCCCGGAGCGAAATTGCTCAGGTCATTATTGAGTGTCGATTGTACTTCACGCGGCACAGTTTTCAGTTCTTGAAGAATGAAGGGGTGCGAACGAAAGTGTTGGGTGGGTACCTGACTCCTCTCCCCCTCGTGGGGGAGCAACCGTGTTCCAAGTCAAGCAATTTCTGGATCCCACCGGGTACGAGTCTTCAACACCGCATTCATGATGGTCAGCAACTTTCGCATGCAGGCGACGATGACGACTTTGGCGAGCTTCCCGGCCTGCTGGAGGCGTTGAGCGAAAGCCTGGATAACCGGATTGCAGCGCATCGCCGTGATTGTGGCCATGTACAACACGGCGCGCAGATCGGCCCGGCCACCCCAGATGAATCGTTTCCCGTGTCGCTTGCCACTGTCGTTAGCCAAAGGAGCAACGCTGGCCAGCTTGGCGATTTCGCGACGGTTGAGGTGTCCCAGTTCCGGGCATTCCGCCAAGGCGGTTCGACTGGCCACCGGGCCTACCCCGGGGAGACTGCGCAGCAGATCGTCCTCGGCCCGCCAGAGATCGGAGGTGCGCAAGCGCTGCGTCAGATCGTCGTCGATCTCGGCAATCCGTTCGTTCAACCACGCGTTAGTTTCGGGGTAAGTTCGGGAGACAGAGAAAGCCGACGGACGTCCTGTAGCGACCATTTGGGCTGGTTGGGCATCAGGCCATAGGCGATGAGGCCGGTCAGCAGATTGACGGCGAAATGGATGGGCGAGTGATGGCGGGTGTGCTCGATCTGACAGAGATTTTTCAGTTCGTCGATGACGGTTTCGACGAGGGATCGCTGTCGTAGCATCGTTTGGTCGAAGGGATTGAGGGCAACAAGCTTCATGTTTTTTCTGACCTTGGTTACCAAGTCGATGCCGAGATCCTTCAGAAAGTTGGTCAGGCAGTCATGCTTGCGGGCAGCCAGAGCATGACAAAAAGCGGTACATTCTTGTTTTGAAGCGTCGTTGGGGGATCGATCGGAAGATGGGGCAGGAGCAGGAGGCGTGCAGCGCGGAGTTCTGGCACGTGACCCGCCTGGTCGCCGTGCATGCACCGCACGCTGCCGCAGGCAGAGACGCATGTTGACGCTGTTGCGCGCCTGGCGCGAGCGTGGCTGGACGCCGATCGATGCGGCGAGCTACGCGCAAGCCTGGCAACAGTACGGCGGCAGCGTCGCCACGCATCCGCTCGTCGTCGAGCGGTTGGCGGGGCTGGCGGCAATACCGGTGCGTTATCTTGGCTGGTTTGCTGGCGATCGGCTGCTCGCAGCGATTCCCTGCTGGGGATCTTATCTGGCGCTGTCCAAGGTGGTGCTCAAAAAGCACGGCCAACGCGGCCTGTTCGATCTCGGCAATGCCGAAATCATTCTGCCGATCGCCGCCGATGCCTCTGTACCCGTGCGTTTGCGGGTGCCCTACGTCTCCGAACTGAACGCCGCGCGCATCAGCACGCTGCGGCCGCAGCCGCAGGGCCTGGCGCTGGCGCGCCCACCCGAAGACTACGGCAAGAAGTTCCGCTACAACCAGCGCCGCGAATGGCGGCTGCTCGAGGAAGCGGGGGGCAGCGTTCGTTCGATGCTCGATTTCTCGCCGTCCGAGCAGGCTGCCATCTATGCCGATTTGTTCGAGCGCCGCTGGGGCTTTGCCGCGCGCGGCGCGGCGCACTTGAGCCAAGTCTTTGCACTGCTGCGCGAATTCATGACCGGTGCGGTCCTGTTGCGCAACGCGCAGCCGATCGCCATCCAGATTCTCTACCGCGTTGAAGCCCCACAATGGATTTCGCTCGAATACATCAACGGTGGTGTCGATCCGCAATGCAGCGAGTTCAGCCCTGGCAGCGTCCTCAGCTTCGTCAACACGCAAGCCGCCTGGCAGGATGCGCGCGCGCGCGGCAAGCCCTTGCGCTATTCCTTTGGTCGCGCCGATCGTGAATACAAGGATCGCTGGTGTCATCGTGTGCCAGCCTATCAAATCTAGACAACGTGTCCTCCGCGACGCCAGCGAATTCCTCCCCGAGGCCAGCCATGCTTTCACGCAAACCCCAATTACTTTCGCGCTACCGCCGACAGAAGCGCTATCTGATGCTCTTGGCCGCACTTCTGCTCGTCGCACTCGGCGTTTTCGTCGCCTGGTGGCTGCTGCCCGGCCTGCTGCTGCTCGGCTGGATCGTGCACGAGGCCTGGCTGGCCGACCATCTTTTCTATTCGCCGCACGATGACTACCAGTACCGGTTCCCACCCGATACTCCCAGGCAGCAGGTGTCGCTGCGCGATGGCCGCGTGCAGTTGAGCGAGCCGCTGGCGGCTGGCGAGACCTTGATCCTTGAAGTCGAGCTGCGCAGTAGCGGACTCGGTCGTTGGTTTGATCCGCAGATCCTGCTCGGCGATGACCGGCAGGATTTCGAGCGCGGCGTCACGGGCCGGCGCTATCTGAATGTCTCGGGGCAGGCGGCAGTGCTTGCCCGCAGCGAGCTGCTGATCCAGGGGCGGCACTGCCGTCTGCCGGCGACCGCGACGCTGTACACGCTGGACAACCCGGACTACGCACAGCGACGCGTCATGGTGCTCGCGCCGCACCCTGACGACGCCGAGCTGGCAGCGTTCGGCGTCTACAGCCGGGCGTCCGAAGTGCTCATCGTGACGCTGACGCAGGGCGAAGTCGAGGCCGAGGCATACCAGCGTTTCGACCTTGATGCCGTGCAGGCGGCGCGGCTGAAAGGCCGCTTGCGCAGTTGGGACAGCATCGCCGTGCCGCTCTGGGGCAACGTTTCGCAACAGCGCTGCGTGCAGCTCGGCTACTACTGCCTGCAACTATCGGCGATGCTCAACGATCCCGCAGAGACCTTTGCTTCCCGCGCATCGGGCGAGTCCGACATCCGCAGCGCGCGTCGCCACAATCCACTGGCACTGCCCGCCGATGCCGATGGCCAGCCTTCGGGGAAGAACCTGCTCGGCGACTTGGTTGCTCTGCTTGAACGCTTCCGTCCGGAAATCGTCATCACGCCGCACCCACAGCTCGACCCGCATCCCGATCACTACGCGACCACCCTGGCGATTGATCTGGCAGCCAAACTGGCGAGTTGGCAACCGGAAATCGCCCTGCTCTACGCCAATCACCTGCACGACAACGACCGCTGGCCCATGGGGCCGGCCGGTTGTGGCATCGCCCTGCCGCCGGCACTCATACCGTTGCCCGCCGATGCGCTCTGGAGCCCGACGCTGAGCGAAGCGGTGCAACTCGACAAGGCCATGGCATTGGCCATGCAGCACGACCTGCAGGGCCGCCTGCCGATCAAGAAACGTCTGCGCCGGCGCATTCAGCAAATGCTCACGGGCCGTTCCTGGCCGCCCACTGGCGAAAACGAATTCTTTCGCAAGGCTGTCCGCCGCCATGAACTGTTCTGGGTACGTCGCTTCGACGCCTGAGTGCCGGAGGCGCCGGGTAACTTCCGAGACAGCTCATCGATTACCATTCGCCAGAATTTCCCTGCAGGAGTGACGAAGGAATGGCATGGCCACCGCAGTGAATCATTCTCAACGCTTTGCGCTCAACTACGAGGCATCTCCCGCAGCTCCGACCGATGCTGCGCGATGTCCGAGCTGTCAGGCAGCGATGGCAGTTCATCGATTTCAGCGCCAGCTCGGCGGCGAGCTCACTTTGGACCTCTGTTTCGCCTGCCAGGGCATCTGGTTCGACGAATATGAGAGTGCGCAACTGGCGCTAGCCGGGGTCCTCGAACTGTTCCGGCTGCTGCACCAGCACGCCGACCCGCGCCAGCCCTGGCGCCAGCCGCTGCGCTGCCCACGCTGCCAGGAGTCGCTGCTGGCCTGCCTCGATAGCACGCGCGCCGGCCGTTTTGCCTACCACCGTTGCCCGCAACGGCACGGCCGTTACACCGGTTTTGCCGCATTCATGATCGAAAAGGGCTTCGTTCGTCAGCTCAACGGCGCCGAAATCCAGCAACTCGCGCGCCAGGTGCAGACCATTCACTGCTCCGGCTGCGGCGCGCCGGTCGACATCCGTCGCGACCCGGTCTGCAATCACTGCCATTCGCCGATCGTCATTCTCGACCCCGACGCCGTGCAGAAAGCGCTCGATGACTTCGGCAAAAAAGCGAGTCGGCAGGCAACCCTTGACCCGCAGGCCCTCGCCGATGCGCTGATCGCCAACGAGCGTGCCAGATCACGGGCGAAGCGGCAGGAGCGCAAGGACTGCTTGGAACCCGACGTCGTGGATCTCGTGCTTAACGGCATTGAGGGCGTGTGGCTGTTTCTCAAGGAGTAAGCACGTGGCTTCTCACCATCAAACATGCTTCTGTTTCTCGAAAACGCGCGCAGGCTTGCAT
>WBZU01001678.1_pt1 | contig 16313 bp, 11 predicted proteins | sample 5204311 | NCBI WGS metagenome assembly WBZU01 (sample SAMN12344359, study PRJNA552823) | activated sludge metagenome | biome: Activated sludge suspended growth; feature: Nitrification reactor; material: Wastewater; isolation source: activated sludge from nitrification reactor of wastewater...
AGGGGCACTCTCCGGCAATGGGCATCGCTGTGTCCAGCGGGCAGTGCGTGTGCGGGTTGATAGGTCACGGATCCTTCCAATTCTACAGCGCGCTCGGTGAGGCGCCGGAGTTCAGCCGGCGTCTGTGCAACATGAATGGTGTTTACGGCAGTGTGCTGCTGATCTCCGCCAGCACCTTCGCAGCCGTCAAAGACGCCGTGGAAGTGCGCCCCATGGAACTGCTGGCCGCACCGGGCCACACCGGACTGCATGAGGTTTATGAACTCCTTGGCGGCAAAGGCTGTCTGAGCGATGGCGAGGCATGCGCACGCGATGCATTCTGGCAGGGCGTGGTGGCGCTGCGCCAGGGCGACGCTGAGGCCGCGCTCGCACACCTGCGTCAGGCGTTGGTTGTGGGCAAAGACGATCCGCCGCTGAAGTATTTCAAGCAACGTGCCGAAGCACTGCGGAAGGGCGGGCAGTCGCATGTTCGCCAGAGCGTGCATCAGGGATGAGGACCTGCGCAAGACGCCGCGCGCCGCTCTCGTTAGTCCCGGTGCATGAATCATTCGATCCGTCTTTCCTTCCTGGGCCTGCTTTGCGCCACCGCTGCCGGCGCGGCCGAGCCTGCGTTCACCAAAGTCACGTTGACCCGGGAGTTCTGGGCCGAAGGCGCGCACTTTGCCGACTTCGACGGCGACGGTGCGAACGATATCATTGCTGGCCCGTTCATCTGGTGGGGGCCTGAATTCAAGCAGCGCTCAGCGTATTCCGCGCCCAAGCCTGAACGCGGCAAGCCCCTGACGGATGAGCAATACCTGCCGAACTACGAGGCCTTCATCAAGAGCCCGCAGAAGCCGTATGATGGCGAAAAGGGATACTCCGACTACTTCCTGAACTACAGCTACGACTTCAATGGTGACGGCAAGCCCGACATCGTTGTGTTTTCCTGGCCGGGTGAAATCACCGCGTGGTATGAGAACCCCGGCAAGCGCGACGGAGGCGCATGGAAGCGCCATGTCGTATTTGACGTCACCGACAATGAATCGCCGCAGCTCGGCGACATGAATGGTGATGGCAAGCCCGAGTTGATCTGCCATACGGGTGGCCGGCTGGGCTACGCCTCCCTGGACTGGAGCGATCCGGCCAAGCCCGCGACGTATCACCCGATCACGAAGCCCGCGGTCAAGATGTTCGATGCCAAGGGCAAGGCTTTGCAGGACAAATACTTCCGCTACACGCATGGTTACGGCTATGGCGATCTCAATGGCGACGGACGGCCCGACATCATCGATCAGGAAGGCTGGCGCGAGCAGCCTGCCGCCCCGTCAGAAGACTGGGTGTTCCATCCCGTGCCGTTCTCCCCTCCGGGCGGGAAGCATGGCCCGTCTCAAATGCAGGTTTATGATGTGAACGGAGATGGTTTGAACGATGTGATCGCCAGCTGGGACGCCCACGGTTACGGGCTCGCCTGGAACGAGCAGAAGAAGGACGGCAGTTTCGTGTCGCACCAGCTCATGGGCAGCAAGCCGGAAGACAGCCCGCATGGCGTGAAGTTCTCGCAGCTCCACGCGACCGACATGGCCGACATCGACGGCGACGGCGTGAAGGACCTGATCACCGGCAAGCGCTTCTGGGCACACGGCCCAAACAAGGACGAAGAACCCGGCGCACCAGCCGTGCTCTACTGGTTCCAGATCAAGCGTGATGGCAAAGGCGGCGCTGACTTCATTCCGCATCTGATCGATGACGATAGCGGCGTCGGCACGCAAGTTTCAGCTGGAGACGTGAACAAGGACGGCAAGCAGGACGTGCTTGTCGGCAACAAGAAGGGCGTGTTCGTATTCCTTCAGAAGTGATCGAATGCATCGCGTCGCACTTGGCGCTCACTGCCTCACGTTTTCGGTGGTGATGCGCTGAGGCGGCTAGTTCGCCTTGGTGCCGGGCGGGGCGTCCGCGGTCTGCCAGCGAATCATCTCCGTCATCTGCGCGGCTGCAGGCACGGGCTGCGCGTTTGGTGCGATGCCCTTGAAGAACCAGCCGTGCGTCTCACCGTGGATCACCACCGTGCGTTTCATGCTTTTCCCGTCCGCGTCGGGCTCAAGACGATCCTCCACCTGCAGTCGTTCCACGTCGTAGAGCAGTGTCGGCACGCCTTGCTTGTCGAGCCGGTAGCCTTTGAACTCATATGCTTCATGCGATGAGGGCCATACATCGCCGGAACTTCGCAGCTTGGCCAGCGGCGGCCCGGCAGGCAGCTTCAACACGTCATCGCTCAAGGGCTTCGCAGGCGGCATTGCGCGATCCTGCCAGGTTCCGAAGGCATCGACAAAACGTCCGCGCCAGGCGAGCGCCCAGCGCATCCGCAATGCGTCGAAGGCAGCATGCACGCCCTGTGGGTAGCCGATGCAGATCGCGTGTGTGCCCACATCCTGCATGAATGTGCGGAACACGATCGCGCGACCTGCTTTGTCCGGCTTCAATTCATAGTCGTCAGTCTTGAGCAAGCCTTCAGGCAGCGGCTGCTGATCGAGTTCCTTCAGATAAGTCCAGATCTGTTCGATCTCCTCGTTCGCCTTCTTGTGACCCGCGAACAACGGCGGCATCAGCGTGCGCGGCTGTGTTTCAGCGGGATTGAGCAGCAGAGCTTTGAAATAGGTCGGATTCAATCGCTCCACCGTGTGCGAGAGATTGATCACCGGCACGCCCAGCGATTTGCGATCCTTCAGTCCGTGACACGTCACGCACCCCAGTCCGGTGATGCCCATGAGCTTCCGGCCCGCCTCATATCGATGGTGTTTTGCGAGGCCGCTCGTATCGATCGCGGGCGGGTTCTCGGGCTTGTCCGCTTCCACCAGCAAATCAGGAAGCGCTGCCGTGTTCGCCTCGCCGAAGTTTGGCATGCGCACATTCAGGTAGTGTCGCACCCCGCCGCCTTCACCGTGCAGCACGCGATGCAGCCACGCAGGCGTGAGTTTCCAGCCGGCCTTGTCGAGCGTGGGCGGAAAGCGACCGAAGTCGCCGAGTGACTCCGCCGTGCTGTCCGACGGACTGAAATACTGTGCGCGAGGATCTTCCAGGCCTCCCTTGCCATCGCGATCGTGACAGGCGTAGCAATTCAGCCGCAGCATCTGCCAGTCGATGCGCTCCTGCGTGGTATGTGCCTCCGGTTTGGAAGTCTGCACGGTTGCGAGTGCAAGTGCGAGCGCACGGCGTTGCAGGGGATTGAAGTCGAATCGCGGCGTGCCGGCAGCGGGCTTCTCCGCCATACAGCTTTTTGCGCTGCCGGCGCGCAGCTCCGACACGGGCGGAGCGGATCTGCGCTCCAGTTTCTCGCCAGTGCTGTGGCATACCGAGCAGCGATGCTCCACGAACAGCTTCCTTCCGGTCTCTGCGGTCTGCGGCGCGATGTGCAGAGCTGTGCGCTCCACTGCCTTCTCCGCGGTGCGGCCGATGTGCAGATACGCGGCGATGTCTGCGGCCTCTTGTTCGGTGAGATGCATCGAAGGCATCCGGCCCGCAGGACGATTCTGATGCGGATTCAACAGAAAACCCGCGAGCGCATTCACATCGTAGGCGTCCGCGAGCGCGATTGGATTCGAGGCATTCCCAGGCTTCTCCACATCACGATCCGCGGGCACCGTCGGCGGACGATAGTCGTTCGCGGGCTCATGGCAGGCCACGCAACCGATCGTGTGGTAGAGCTGCTTGCCGTGCCCGGCGTCACCAGCAGGCATGGCCTGCAACGGTTGCTTCAGCGAGACGAGATACTGCGTGAGCGCCTCCACCGCCTCCGCATCGCCGTCTGCGCCGCCGAACATGCCGGGCATCAGCGTGCCACGCTTCCGATGCTGCGGACTGCGCACCATCAGCCAGATCGTGTCCGCATCCAGGCGCGATCCCACGCCGGACAAATCGGGGCCTGGACGTGGTGCCAGCTGATCATGCCAGGCTTTCGGCGCAGCATGACAAGCCAGACAATTGGTCTCCGCCATCAGCAACAGGCCACCCTGAGCGACAGATTCATCCGGGTCCTCGTTCAGATGAAACTGATCGAAGGTGAACACATACGGATGGTTGATTGGCTCGGCCTGGAGAGGGTGCGCTCCTGCGTTTGATGCCGCACACAGGCCTGCCAGCACGCCGATCCACCATCGATGGCAGGCTCTTACGCGGACGGTTTGTTCGGGTTCCATGACTCGGTGACGGGATCCCCGCCCAGCAGCTCCAAGACTCCATTTGTCGTAGCAGGATCGAGCGGCCCGGAGAGCGCTAGCTTGGCTGCGGCAGCCTCGAGGAAAGCGTTCAAGGCTTTCGGAAACGTCTCTTTCAAATGACCCGACGCATCAATGACTGCGGCGTGCGGGCTCTGCTCCGCCAGCTGGAGAAAGATCTGGCGCGACCGTGTGAGGGCCGCTTTGCCCTCAAACGAATTGGGCTGATCTCCCCGCATGCGTATGCGCTGCAGTCCGGCATCCACATCGATGTTGAGCAGCAAAACCAAGTCAGGACGCGGGGCGAACTTTTCGTTGTCGCTCACGATGGTGAGAAAGTCCGCTCCCCGAGCGCCTTGATAAGCAGCTGACGACCAGTAGTAGCGGTCCAGGATGACAATATTGCCCTCCAGAAGGGCCGGCCGGATGGATCGCTCGACGTGGTCTTTGCGATCGAGTGCAAACAGCTCCAACTCACGTTCGAGCGTGAGTCTGCCGCTCTTGGCGGAGGCGCGCAGTTCCTGGCCCCACTTCAAACTGGTCGGTTCCTTGGAAATCATGCAGCCCAGCCCGTGCTCGCCACACCACTGGGCTAGGAGTGCGGCGACAGACGTCTTCCCGGCGCCGTCGATTCCCTCGACCGCGACAAGCAAGCCTCCTGGAATTGGGCGCTTCAGCATCATAAGAAGCCATTGCTAGCCAGAAGGGCGGATGCCTGCCAACTTTTATCAAAAATAATTACTCACAACCGGTGCCCGCTCTGGCATCATCGGAACTGCCTCAAATGCCCATCTTCGCACGCTCGGCATCCAGTGCCTTGATCCACGGGCCGATGAACTTGCCGCTGTCATGATACGTGCGGCCGCTGAACATGTGCTGGTCGATCACGCTGGCTTCGTTCACGTAGATGCCGCCGCAGATTTCGAGATCGAACTTGCACTTCGCCACCGTGGCCATGCGCAGGCCCTTCACGATGCCGGCACGCGCGGGAATCTCCACGCCGTGGCAGACGCTTGCGCAGGGCTTCTTGTGCTCCCAAAACCATTTCGTGATGCGGATGAGATCCTTGTCCTCGCGGATGTATTCCGGCGCACGCCCGCCGCTGAAGAAGATGCCCACGTATTCCTCGGGCTTGATCTCTGCGAAGGTGACATCGGCCATGATGCTGTAGCCCTCCCATTCCTTTGTGATGGTCCAGCCCGGCTTGATTTCGTGCAGGACCATCTGATAGCGGCGCTTTTCCGGTGCTGCGATCACCGGCGTGAACCCGCCTTCGATGAGACGATAGTAAGGATACAGGGTGTCCACGGTTTCCGTGGCATCACCGATGATGAGGAGGACTTTGGCTTCGGGCATGAGAATGGGAACGGTGGAGAGCGGCATTTGTCGCATTCTTCCGCGGCGCGCAAGCATCTGATGCGCGAGGTCAGAATTGGAAGTATGCGCCGCCCGAGGATGCCCGGTGGTCGCTTCTGCAAGCCCTGGACAACAGTCGCGAATGCGCTCTGCTAGCCCTGATTGCACGCACCTGACCAATGAATTTCGCCCAGCCATTGCATATGCCCATGGGAGACGTCATGCCAATGAGCGCTAGGTGGCGTGTTGCTGGTGCGTGCCTGGGTGGACTGGAACCAGAGCAGGGTTTGCACATTAGATCGCAGGTGGGATGACGGAGAGAATTCACAGATCCCGCCTCAATCAGGTGATCGAAGCAGCGCGCCAACGTTTGCTTTCATCGCAGAGGGCGGGCTCCTTCTGGCACTTTCCGGCGTATTTGGGAACCATGTTTTCCAGCCAATACTTCCTGACGCTGCGGTGGCTGGGAATGGAGAATCGTTCGGTGTTCGATGCCGAACGTTTCAAATTGGTCCTGCTCGACACGCAAAATGCCAATGGTTCGTGGGACACCGTTGTGGATGTGAACAGAGAGCGAGGCGATCTCTCCAGCACGGTCATCAACTACCTGGTGCTGAAAATGATGGGCTTGTCTGTCGGTGATGCGCGCATGAAGGCCGCGCGGGCATACATCCTGGCAAAGGGTGGCATCGAGCAGTCCATGTTTCTGGCCAAAGCCATCCTTGCGTTGTTTGGCCTTTATCCCTGGTCAAAACTTCCTGATCTTCCCTGGCAGACCTATTTTACTCTGCTGGGGGACACCACCAGCGATCGGGTGACACAATGGGCGGACCCAAACATCAAGCCTTTGATCTATTTGCGAAAGCTGATGCTGGCGAAGGATCCCGGCCAAAGCTGCCGGCTGGATGAACTCTGGTCCGCCGCCAGGCCGTCGATCAAGATTCATGACGAAGCGAAACGAAACCGGATCGCTGCCCGGGCACGGGTTCGCGATTACGTGCTCAGTCTTCTGGATGATCAGCAGCCGTATGGCACCTGGGGCGGCATGAGTCTCGCATCATGCTTCTCGATCATCATGCTGGAGGACTATGGCCTGCGTGCCATCGCATCTGGCTGGGAGGCGGGCAATGCACCGGCACGCGAAGCTCTCGATGCAGCCATCACTGCCGCCATCCGTCGGATGGACTATCTCCATGCCGGCGACCATGCCGCCGCCTACAAAGGAGCCGTGATGGATGGTCGCTATTGGGACACGTATTTGTGTGTGATGGCGCTGCACGAGTCGGGTGTCCGGACCGGCGAGATCGCTGGCGCGGCCTCTGTTATGAAGGCGCTCCAGCATGAGAAGGGCGGATTCCCCTTCGGCCAGGACTACGAGTATGCTCCTGACAATGACGACACTGCACTGGCAGTGCTGGCCTTGCGAGGCTTCGGGCTGAACGGTAATCTGCAGGCGTTTCGAAAAGCCGCACAGTGGTTCAAGTCGATGGAAAACAGCGGCGGCGGCTGGGGTGCATTCTCGAAGAATCGCGAACGAAATCGCCTCATCGAATTCTTTGCCGAAGGCTTCATCGCGGATGTGAGCGCGGACGCCACCGCCGCGGACATCACCGGGCACGTGCTGGAAGCGCTGGCCGGAATCGGGCACGACAAGAACAACTCGGCGATGGTGAAGCGCGCCATTCGCTTTTTGCGGCGCTCGCAGGATTCACAGCTGGGATGCTGGCCGGGCAAATGGGGCATTAACTACATCTACGCGACAGGCGCGGCGATCATGGGTCTCCTGCGCACTGGCGTCAGCGTGGATGATCCCCTCGTTGCATCGGGTCTGCGCTGGCTGCGCTTCGTCCAAACCAATGCCGACGGTGGCTGGGGCGAATCGACCTTGTCCTACAGCGACAGGGGCTGGGCGGGCAAAGGTCAGAGCACTCCGACTCAGACCGCGTGGGCGCTGCTACCGTTGATCGAGACAAGCGCGGTGACGGATGAACTCGTCGTGCGGGGCATCAATTACCTCCTGAACTCGTTTGCCCAAGAGGATCGATGGATGGATGCCAGTTGCGTAGGCACGGGCTTTCCCGGAGTTCTTTTCATGGACTACCCTGCCTATGCCAGTGCGTTCCCTTTGATCGCGCTGGCTCGCTACCGGACGAAATTGCGGGAGGCTCAGGTGCGGCAAGTGGCGCGCGTCTGATCACCGCGAGGCGGAAACCAATGCATCCAGATGCTCCCGCGCTCGCACGATTTCCGCCGTGACCTCCGCAGCCGTGGGCAGGATCGGGATGCCGCGTGGAGTGGGATGCATGAAAATCTCCGTGGGGCCGGTGAAGTTGATTTGCTTGAGCGCACTTAGCAGCGGCTTCCAGTCCAGCTCGCCGCGGCCAGGCATTTGCTGGAGTTCCTCGTCCTTCGGCATCGGCTTCATGCAGCCCATGCCATGCTCCCACGCATAGAAGAGCATGAGCTTCTTGTCGGTGTGCACGATCAGATCGCTCAATTGCTTCGTGTCCTGCGGCAGATGGTAGGGAGCCAGCGCGGTGCCGATGCCGGCGATGTCCCGCGTGAAGTCGGCGAGCCAGAGCAGCGAGTCCGGCGTGTCGATCAGGCTGTTCACGTGGTTCTCGATGCCGATGGTCAGACCATGCTTCGCGGCGAGTGCGGCGTGCGGTTTCATCTTTTCAACAAAGTCCTTCACCTCGGCCTTGAGCGCATCGCCAGTGAGTTTGTAGTTCCCTGACGCACCAGTGACGATGAACGTGCCGCCTAGTTTGCTGACCACTCCGACTTCCTCTTCGAGCTTGAACGGGCCGAGATCGTAGCGCGTGGTGCCACCGAAGCTGATGCCATGCTGCTTCAGCATGGCGGCAAACTTGGCATGCCCGATGGCATCCATCTCCTCCCGCTGCGTGCCATGCTTCTTCGGCCAGAGTTCGATGCCGGTCGCGCCGGTATTCTTCACCTCTGGCAGAATCTCGGCCAGCGGCAGATTACCATACATGCTGGAGGCGAGCATGTAGTTTAGCTTCCACGGGGAGTCTGCGGCGATAGCGTGTGCGAGCGGCGCGGCGGCGAGCGAGCGAAGAAGATGACGGCGGTTCATGGCGCGGAGTGAACGCAGCTTTGTGCGTGGCGCTTGCCTTTGCTTCCTTTTTTTGAAGCTGGTGGAGATTAGGGGATTCGAACCCCTGACCTTCTCATTGCGAACGAGACGCTCTACCAACTGAGCTAAATCCCCGTGACTGGTGCACGGAATGGGTGGCAAAGGTTGCGGCGCTTGTCCAATCCTAACTGGCGGCAGGCCCGCACGGTGCGGGGAGTGCGGCGCGCGCGGTGATTTGCGCCGAAAGGTTGCGCCGGTCTGCGCCTTTGTGAGACATGCGTTCGATCTTACGACCATGATTCCGCCAAGGTTGCTTCACCTGTGTGCTTGCCCCGCGCTGGTCTGGATGGCCGCGTGCGGTCTAGCGCTCCATGCTGCGCGTGCGCAATCGCCGCTGGCCGACTTCCAGCGCATCGTCACGGCCGACGAACCGTGCAGCGTGGAAAAGGCCGCGGCTGCAGAACTGGCACGCTGCGTGAAGGCCATCGCAGGCAAGGACTTGCCAGTGACTTCGGTGACGGCGTTCGCGCGTTCGGAGCCTGCCGGGCTCAGCTTCTTTGTTGGTAGCGCCGCCGCTGGTCTGGCGCTCCATGCAAATCCAGGTCCGTGGCAGAGCGAAGAGTATCTGCTCAAATCCGTGCCGCAGGGCCTGGTGCTCGCGGGCGATGACGGAGCGGGCGATGCATGGTCGTCTTCCACTGCGGCCGGCACGATGCTCGCCGTCTATACCCTGCTGGAGGATCATCTGGGCGCGCACTGGTTCTGGCCGGGCGAATTTGGCGAGCAACTGCCGCAGCGGCCTGACGCCACGATCCCCGCGCTCGATGTGCGTGCGGCTCCGTGCTTTGCGATCCGCTCGGTGCAGACCGGCTACTTCGCCTACCACACCAAGGCCTTTGGCGAAGAGGCACGGAAGTGGGCGCGGCGCAATCGCCTGGGCTGGGTGCGCTCCGCGGTCTTCGGCCATTCGTGGGAGGCCGCGTTTGATTTGCGCCACGGCACCACGTTCCACGACCACCCCGACTGGTTCGCGCTAGTGCACCGTCAGCGCAGACCGCCGCAGATGTGCACCACTCATCCCGATGTGCTGGCGCGCATGGTGGATTATGTGCTCAAAGGCAGGCAGGACATCATGAATATCTCGCCCAGCGATGGGGGCGGCTTCTGCGAGTGCGAACGGTGCCGCGCGCTCGACGTGCCCGGCGTGCTGGCCTACGATGGCAAGACCGTGCAGCTCAGTGACCGCATCTTCACCTATGCCAACGAGGTGGCCCGGCGCGTGCACGAAGCCGATCCGGCAAAGGGCTGCGGCATGTTTGCCTACACCTTCTACAACAAGCCGCCGGTGAACCTCGCGAAGCTGGAGCCCAACTTGTATTTGTCCTTCGTGTTCCAGAGCGCGGCACATCGCGATGCAGACAACCTGCGGGAATGGCGGGAGTCCGTGGCCGGCTGGCAGAAGCTCGGGACAAAGCTCGTCGCCCGCGAAGGCTGGGGCAATCACTACTACTTCGACATGCCTGTGCTGCACCCGCGGCAGATCATCGCGAATCTCGCGGAGGCGAGCCGGCTGGGCTTCATGGCGGTGTATGGCGAGGGCAGCAAATCATTCGCCACCATGGCTCCGAACTACTGGGCCATCACACGCATGATGTGGGACCCGAAACGGGACACAACCTCATTGATGCGCGATTACTATCAGGCCGCTTACGGCCCCGTGGCTGATGAGATGCAGTCGTTCTTCGAAGCCTACGAACATGCGCTGGATGCAAACTGGGCGAAGCGCGATCGCGTGACGGATACGAGCGGAGTCGCGTATGCGAACTTCATCGGCGCGTGGAACCGGCTCATCCCGCCGGAAGCCGTGGCCGAGGCGGAGCGCCATCTCCAGGCCGCGGAGGCCCGGGCGCCCGCCGGCACGTATGCAGGCCGCGTGCGGTTTCACCGCTTCGGCCACGACTACACGAAGGTCATGCTCGGCCTGCTCGACGCGTATGCGCAGCTCAGCGCGCTGGGCGTGCCGCTGCAGTTCTCCTCCTTCATCAAACCCGGGCAGGACGATCCGGCCCGGCGTGACGCGCTGCTGCGGCGTGCCTTCGATCTCGGCGAGCAGCGCGAACGCATCCTGCTCGAGCATCGAGACTGGGCTGGACCCGACGAGGGGCTCTACGCCTTTACCAACGATGCGAAGATCCGCCAGTGGCATGCCGCAGTGAAAAAGGCGCTGGCCATCGCGACACCGAGCGCGTTGACCAAGGCCGCACTGTCCGGCCAGTAGGCGCGATCACTTCAACGGCATGCGCTTGTCGAGGCACTCGCTGAGCCAGGCAACGAATTCGCTGATCGCGGGATGCTTTTTGCGCAGGATCGAGAGTGTGGCCCAGTCCAGCACAGAGCGCTGTGCCGCGGCGGTGATGCGGCGCGTGGTGAGGTTTTTTTCCACGGCCTCGAATTCCGCAGAGGTCATGCCGAGGATATCTTCGCCCACGGGCATGTCATCGAGCTTTGCCAGATCGATGCCGAGCGTGCTGATGCCGACGCCGAACTGCTGGCCCAGGCTGCGCAGCGAATCGACGAGCGCTTCATCGGTGATGGACTCGGCAATGATGAGTTCGCCGCGCGTGGTCCAGCGTGTGGCGCTGAGCGCCTGGAAGAATCCGGCGGGGAAGGCTTCGTCTGCGATGCCAAGTTTGATCGTGACGCCGACGATGCCGACTTCGGGCGCGCCGAGATGCCGGCGCAGCGACATCATGGATTCATCGAAGCGCGGTTGTTCGTCCGCGCCGGTCTCGACATCCCAGTCGGCGCAGATCAGATCGGGCAGGTCCCATTCGCCATCGAGCACGAGCGGCTGGCTGTCGCGGCCATTGAGCACAAAGGGATACTGCTGCTCTTGCAGGCGCAGGCGCTCCACGATGGCGCGCACGCGGAGGTATTGCCTGCGGCGGGCATCGCCTTCCGCTCCTGACTCAAAGAGCGTGTGGCGGCCATTCGTGCCGGACTGTGCGGCTCGTTTGATCCGCAGGAAGTAGCCCTGGCCCTGATCGACTTTCGCGATTGGCGAGGATGGATCGTAGGACAGGATGGAGAAGTGATAGCGCAGCGTGGCATCGCTGTATTCGTCTCCGAGACGAAAGCGCACGAGGCGAATGAGTTCGGTGCCCTTGATGGCATCCGCCGGGTTGCCGGGAAGGATTTCCGGTAGGATGTGGCGGAGTTGTTCGCGGAGGTTCATTCAGTCCGTTGTGATTTGCGCAGCGGCGGAGGCAGCATGGAAAATGCCGGGCGCAGCGTCAAGATTTACGTTTGCCCGTTTTTTAGCGAGTGCGCGACCGTTTCGCGGGCGTGCAAACAAAAACGCAGCATCGGCGGATGCGGCGTTTCTGAAGGTTCAATTCGTGCTGGATGCGTTTCCGCTGCGATCAGTCGGGGACCACAAGACGATCGCCCGGCTCCATCGCGGTTTCGGAGTCCCGGTTTGCTGCCTTGCGCAAATCGAGAACGAACTCTTTGCCGGATCGGATGAGCTTGGTTTCACGCAGCTTGCCAAATGGCGTGGCACCGCCGGCGGAGTCGAGAGCGGCACCCGCAGTCAGCCCTGGGCGATAAGGAATCGGGCCTGGCTTGGTCACTGCTCCACCAACTGTCACTACGCGTTCGATGCCAGTGGTATCCACGTTCACCGTGACGGTGGGATGCGTGTAGATTTCCTGTCCCTTGTAGAGCGAGACGATCTTGCGTTCGAGTTCAGAGGGCTTCATTCCCGACGCCTGCACTTCATTCAAATACAGCAGGCTGATGGTGCCCTGGTCGCTGACCCGATAGTTGTGGCTGATTTGGGAGACTTCTTCAGGCGGGATGCCGCTGATTTGAAGAGAAATCTGATCTCCTATTTTCAAGGCAATTTCCGAATTCTGTGCCTGCAGCCTTGGTGTGAGGGCTGTCAAGCAGAGCACGGTGCCTAGCATGAGGTGTAGCAGATGTTTCATACGATATCTGAGTGTGGGTTGAGTGCGGGATCAAAAGATGTCGCCACCTTGTTGCCGGTTGGCGGCGGTTGCTGGAGCGGGGGAGGCCGGTGTGCTGTTCTTCTTGCGTTTGCGCTTTTCTGGTGCGCCGCCTGGGATGTTCGTCGGCGAGTAGTAGGTGTAGTAGCTGGTGTAGTAGGAATACGAGGAGTCGCTGCGCACATCGACGTTGTTCAGGACGACGCCGAGCACGGTGCCGCCGACGTTTTCCACCGCCTGCTTGACGCGTTGCAACATCTGCTTCGGCAGCTTGCGATGCTGAACGACAATGATGGTCATGTCGGCTTCATTGGCGAGCACGGAGGCATCACTCACGCCGAGGATAGGCGGGCTGTCGATGAGCACGAGATCGAAGCGCGATTTCACGTCCGCGATGAGATCGGACATGCGCTGGGAGTTCAGGATGCCTGCGCCATCAGCCGGCAGCACGCCGCTGGGCAGGAAGTAGAGATTGTCGATGGGCGTTTTCAACACGACGTCCTCAAGCTGGACATCGGTGGTGAGGTAGTTCGTCAGTCCGATGGCGTTGCTGGTGTCAAAGAGCGTATGCAGGCGCGGGCGGCGCAGGTCCGCGTCGATAAGCAGCACGTTGTAGCCTCCCTGAGCGCATACGAAGGCGAGGTTGGTGAGAGTGGTGGATTTGCCCTCGCCCGCACCGCCGCTGACGACGGTGATGCAGTTGGCGTTCGCGTTACGCCGGTTGAATTCGATGTTGGTCCGCAGAATGCGATACGCTTCGGCGTCCGGTGTGAATCCGTTGGTGCGATGCAGCACGCCAACGTTCTGCGGGATCACGGCGAGAACGGGCACTCCCAGGAAGCGCTCCACGTCATCGATCGTCTTCACGCTGGTGTCCATGTATTCGAGCGCGAACGCCAGTCCGACACCGAAGATGAGGCCGACGATGGCGCCCAGCGCGAGGTTCAGCATGACACGGGGCTTTGCGGGCGCGGATTCGATTTCGGCTTTTTGTCCGATGTAGCCGACGTTCTTGGTGAGTTCGAGAGCGGAGCTTTCGCTTAGGTAGCGTTCGCGCTTTTGGAGCAGCGAGGCCTCCATCTGTTCCACGTCGCGTTTAGCGGTCTGATAAGTAACCGCTGCGGCTTGTTTGTCGATCGCCTCGGAGCGCTGATCTTTGTTGTAGGCGGTCAGGTCGGTCTGCCGCTTTTCAGCGGCCTGCAGCTTGTCTTTCAGACCTTGGATGTGTGAGGTGGCCTCTGCGACAATAATCTCCCGATTCTTGCTGATCTGGCTTTGCAGGCCTTGCACTGTGGGGTGTTTCGGCCCGAGGCCACTGTTCAGCGCCCCTTCCAGCGCGATGCGCGCCTTTTGCATTTCAGGCACGAGCGAGGCGATGACGGCGTTTTCCAGCTTCAGTGCCGAGGCGCGTTCGACAATCTCATCCGGCGTGAGCTTCTCCAGCGTGGCGAGATCTGCCCGGTAGCCAATGATATCATTGTTCAATCGCATGAGTTCGGCGGCCCGCAAACCATCGAGGCTGCCTTCAGTTGTTCGCACTTCCACACCTGCAGTGCGCGCGCCGCCTGGTGAGCCAGCGAAAGCATCGTCCACGATGCCGGCATCCTTCTTTGCCTGGAGCATCTTCTGCCGTGCCTGAGCGGATTGCTGCTCAAGTTCGGTGATTTGACTCTTTAGAACGGCCAGCGCCTTTTCTTTCGCCTCCCGATCGATGGCGACGCGCTTTTCCATGTAGCTGGCGGCGATGGCGTTGGCGATCTTCGCAGCCCTTGCGGGATCTTCGTCGAAGAAGTCGATCGTGACGTAATCGGATTTGATGGCGGCTTGCGGCTCCAGGTTGCCCAGAAGTTTGCCCAGCGCCATGCGCCGGTCTGGAAGTCCCCACTCACGGGCCAGATCGAGCTTGTCCACCACCGGGTAGAGAGTCTCTGCCATCGTCAGGCTTTCGAATTCGGTCTTGAAGCCGGTGTCAGTGAACAGGGTGGGATCGTTCTTGTCGGCGAGCTGATCGGTCTTCACGATGTTGGAATCGCGCTCGATCTTCATCTTCACCTGGCCACGATACTTTCGGGGCATGATGTAGGTGATGATGGCGGCAACCGCAAAGACGAGGAGGAACGAGAGAATGATGGGCCCGATGCGATTCTTCAGCACTTGCCAGGAATCCATGGCGTGGCGCTGCATTTCCGTGTTCATTTCATTCATAAGCAGTGAGGATTAGAATTCAGGATGGGTTAATGATTCGGAGCGGAAAAGAACCCTCGAGCGGGATCATCAAATGAGCAGCCTCGAGGGTGGTGCTGGGGCGGGACGGGAGCGGAGACCTTTTAGAAGTTGGCACTGAGACCGAGCGAGAAGCGGTTGCGATCGTATTCGCGGAGGATGTCGTCGGAGGTCAAAAGGGTGTAGCTGTAGTTCGCATCCAGGCTGATGTTATCCCAGAGCATGTAGCCGAGGCCGGCCGTGGCACTGACTTCGTGCTCGTTCACATCGGCTGCGCCCCCGACGCCCTGGAAGGTGCTGTAAGCATAGTTCACGCCGCCATTGACCGAGAACCGCTTCGAGAGCTGATGCTGGGCCATCACCCCAAGACGGTAGGAGTAGCGCGACCCGTAGGCGCCGAGTTCAGAACCATCGAAGCCAAGGGAGGTGAAGGCGGTGAGGTGCGTTTTCTCGGAGCTTTGATGGTGGAGGGCGGCTTCAAAGTAGGGCGCGGTCTCGCTGCTGCGCGTGCCCTTGTAGAGTTCGGCTCCCGCGCGGAATGATCCCGTTGTGCGCTCGCTCCACGCCTTGTCGATGCCGGCGAGAATATAATGCGAAGAGAAATCTGTGTCCGCGTGCTGATACCGCACCGTGCGGTAACGGTATTCGGCCACGAACTTGGAAGTTTTGGTCCAGTCCCACGCGAACTGCTGCGAGGCGACGTGCGACATGCGGTCTTCGAAGTTGCCGATGCGGGAGTCGTCATACTGAATCGCATCAAGCGTGTAGGACGTCGTGGTGCTGAAGCGCTTTGACCATGCATAACTCACCGCGAGGTTGTTATAGCCGTAGGCATACTGGCCGTTGCGAAGTGCAGTGGATGCGCCCAGGCCGAAGTTGGGTTCGACTTCGTAGCTGATGTAGAAGTTATCGACGAGTTTCAGCCGCTCCGAGAAAGCGTGCGAGACATCAAACACGAGCCGGGCGCTGTAGTCCGTGTTATCACCGCGGTGCGTATCGTCAAAGTAGTTCACGATGCCGAGATCAACTCCCAAAGACCATGGAGTGACTCGATCCTTGTCGCTGAATGTGGCACCCAGGCCTCCTTGAATGAATGCGGAGTCGAAGTCCGAGGAGTTGGATCCTTTGTAGTTGAGCGAGTCGTAGCCGCCGGCAACGCCCACTGTGTAGGCCATCGGGGCCGGGTCGCTCATGTCGCTCCGGCTGCGAATCGCTGACAATCCCTGGGCGGACGCAACATCTGCGCCGAGCAGCAGAAGGACGAGGGCGGTCAAGAAAAGGTTGAGGCGCATGGCTTATCAGGAAGTGGGAAGTGTTGAACCGTGATCGCAGGCGATGATGAAGGGGAAAGCTGCGGGTGTGGCGCTTTGGTGCAGCCAGGATCAGCCCGGAGTCGAATTCGATGGTGAGATCGGCACGTAGATGATGCGCCGC
>WBZU01001679.1_pt1 | contig 16302 bp, 16 predicted proteins | sample 5204311 | NCBI WGS metagenome assembly WBZU01 (sample SAMN12344359, study PRJNA552823) | activated sludge metagenome | biome: Activated sludge suspended growth; feature: Nitrification reactor; material: Wastewater; isolation source: activated sludge from nitrification reactor of wastewater...
ACCCACTACGTACGGGCTGCTTGGTTGAATAACAAATTCTTTGGCAGATTGTAAAAATGTTGAATTGCATATTACTTGGGCATTACATCCGGCAGTGTAATAGTTGGTATAACTACTATTTGAGCCATTGTTTTGCATGCTAATATTGCCATCACTAGTAATACTACCAGTAACATGCAGGTCACCATTAATAAGAGCGCTGCCATCAACGGTAAGCTGACCAGTAGTAGAAGACATGCCCTCTTTTAAAAACTCACCGGTATCAATTTTTCCAGAATAATTTCTCGAGCTCAGCTCGTCAATTTTGGCAGTATACTGTCGCCACCAAAAAAACAGGATTATTAGAATAATTCCTGTAGTTATCAGCAATAACCAAGTGGTTACTTTTAGCCAACTCGGTGTAACAATTTCTGCTACTTGTTCTTCGGGCATAAACTCCACACTTATCTTATGTATACAGTATAGAGGTTATGGTTATATGGGGTCAAGAGACGAGTTATGGACTGGTTACAGCAGGCGCTGGGGTAGGTGTGTTAGTTTGCTGTTTCTTTAATTGTTGAACCTCGGCTTCGAGAGCCTGAATACGTTGTTCGTGATCATCAACTACACCACTCAGTTTTTTTAGGTCAGTAGTAAGCGTATCGAGTTGCAGGCCCTTATCCACCAACTGTTTATTAACATCATCTAATCTGCCATTTTGTTCTTGTATAGCAGTTACAATGTAAGGAATCATACCTTCTTTGTTGAGATTGAGATATCCATTAATATCTTTACCAACTAAATCTGGAAGAATTTTTTGCACTTCTTGCGCTACAAACCCAGCAATAGGAGTTGAATCTGGACTAGATTTAAAGTTATACTTCACGCCGCGCAGTTGCATAATTGCGTCGAGCCCGCCACTAAGACCAGCAATATTTGTTTTTAACCGCTCGTCAGAAGTACAGTTCCAACCACCAGGACCCGAAGTGTCTACTATACACGTCTGTGTGGTACCGGTAAATGCTGCTGTCTGATCTGTTGAGGTATCCGTTACTTCAAAACGGTGTGTTGGGTTAGTGTTGTTGACCCCTACCTTACCGCCATAAAAACCAATTACGTTAGGATTGCTCATAGTAACAGGTGTAGCATCGTCAACATTAAGCCCAAATGAATTATCAGCTGATGTATCAAGTGTTAAACTTTGACCTATTCCAAATGACTTATCACTGTCTACATTTATATCAACGCCTATACCTAGTGAGTTAGTACCAGTAACTCCACTATTTTTACCAATTAGTGCTGCAAAGCCAGTACCACTAACTATATTATTTTCTCCCATTGCAATAACATCAGGTGCTGTAACAGCGTTATGATTGCCTATAACAAATATATTAGCTTGGCCTACACTTGAACCTACAGTGTTATACTGACCTATTGCCGTAGACTGGCTTGCTACCAGGTCATTACAAACACCGACATTAAAACTATTACTACCTTCAGTACTCGTAAAACAAGTGCCTGGACCAAAAAAATTAAGGACACCAATACCAAGGTTTATAGAATAATTGCCGGTCATCTGATTAAGTCCACCAATTGCAACATTACCCGTCCCATTCACTACATTAAATGCGCCAAGAATAGAATTAAAACTACCCTCGGCGTCGTTTATCGCACCAATAGCCGTAGATAAACCACCTGCAGCAATAGTGTCATAACCAATCGCCATTGATCCAACACCGATATTTGCATCATCCCAACCGGTACCTGCAGCATAGTTGCCACCTCCATAAGGGCTAAAATCGAGAGCCAATGTATCAATTGCTCCAGCACGTAAGGCCATTTTTTTTGGATACCAAATAAGTCTTTCTCCTGGGCCACTAATTGCTAATGGGTTGCCTGGTCCGGGTATATTACTAAAAATATTCGGGACAGTACTCGGATCACCAACCGCAATAAAACTACCATTGTTAACAGAAGCATCTAGATACAGATCATTACCTCCTTGAGGTACGTATGTGTCATGTAGCAGTGGGTTTACACCTAACTCTAACGTTGAACCAGAAAGCACTACGCCATTTTGTGCCAACGCCACTCCACTCGAACCCTGCGCGCCACTTGCACCACTAACACCAGGTGCACCCTTGCTACCAGATGCTCCTTGCGGTCCTACTGTTGGCTGCAATTGCGAAGCCATGTTGTTAAATATTCCACTCAAATCCACACTATTCCCATTAGTAAGTGATAATTCTGTCCCATTAAGTTTTAGGTCTTGTCTCTTAGCAGAAGAGTTAGTGTCATTATTGATATTGTCTGTTTTAAATACAGAGAAATATTTTTGCCACCAAAAAAACAGAATTACTAAGATAATTCCAGTGGTTATAAGAAGTAACCATGTTGTAACTTTTAGCCAGCTTGGTATAACCGTAGTAGCTACTTGTTCTTCGGGCATAAACTCCTGACTTCTCTTATTTGTACAGTATAAAGGTTATGCTTCTAATAGTAAACTACGCTAAGATTTTTTGCGGGCAGCTTTGTCTATTGGTGCAAAAAGTTTTTCAAAAGCCGATCCTTCGATAGTTTCTTTTTCAATCAGGGTAGTGGCAATAAGATCAAGCTTTTTACGGTTTTTACGAATAGTATCTTCGGCCTTTTTACTTGCTTCGTTAATAAGCTTGGCAACTTCACCATCAATAACAGCAGCCATTTCTTCAGAATAGTTTCGTCCTTCAGCCATACTTCTACCTAAGAAGACTGAGCCTTCGCCATCACCAAAGAAGCGATTTTTTAGTTTATCACTCATTCCATATTCTGTTACCATTCGCTTGGCAAGCTCGTTGGCATGCTTAAGATCGCTTTCGGCTCCTGTAGTGATATTTTCTTCCCCAAATACAATTTTCTCAGCACTGCGTCCACCAAGACTCATAGCAAGATCGTCTTTAAAATCAGCGATAGAATGAAGATGTTTGTCTTCTACTGGCAAACTCCAGGTAACGCCGCCGGCCATACCGCGACTGACAATTGAAACTTTGTGTACCGGGTGACACTTTGGTAGTAAATGACTTAATAGTGCATGGCCAGCTTCATGGTATGCTGTAAGTTTTTTCTCATCTTCGTTAAGTATGTGACTTTTGCGTTCTGGGCCGAGGGCGATTTTTTCAACAGCTTCATGAAAATCTGACTGCGTAAGTTTTTTACGATTGGCCCGAGCGGCAAAGATAGCTGCTTCGTTAGCAATATTAGCAAGATCGGCACCAGACACACCGGGTGTTTTACGGGCAATCTCACCGAGCTTTACGGTATTATCAAGCGGTTTATTCTTGGTATGTACTTCTAAAATTTCTTCGCGGGCTTTCATGTCTGGAGCATCAAGCGTAATGCGACGATCAAATCTACCTGGTCTTAATAAGGCTGGATCGAGTACATCTGGTCGGTTGGTAGCAGCCATTACAATAACATTGGTACCCTGCTCAAACCCATCCATCTCTACCAATATTTGGTTGAGAGTCTGTTCACGCTCATCATGGCCACCACCCAAGCCGGCACCACGTTGTCTGCCAACCGCATCAATTTCATCAATAAAGATTATACACGGCGCGTTCTTCTTGGCTTTACCAAAAAGATCTCGTACGCGGCTCGCGCCTACACCCACAAACATCTCTACAAATTCAGAACCTGAGATAGAAAAGAACGGCACATCGGCCTCACCAGCTACAGCTCGGGCAAGAAGTGTCTTACCAGTACCTGGCGAACCAAAGAGTAGCACCCCTTTTGGGATCTTGGCACCAAGTGATTCAAACTTGGCTGGATACTTAAGGAATTCAACAATTTCTTGTAGCTCAGTTTTGGCTTCTATTGCGCCGGCTACATCGCTAAATTTTACTTTTTCTTTTTCGAGACCAAAAACACGGGCCTTACTTTTGCCAAAACTCATTGCTTGATTGTTGCTACCCTGTGCCTGTCTCATAATGAAATAAAAGAAGCCAATAATAAGAGCAATTGGTAGGACCGTTAGTAAGAAGTCAAAAATTTTGGTTAACCCACTATCTGGGCTTTTAGCTTCAACTTTTACCTTAGTATAATCAATACCATAATCTTTTAGGTTAGTATTCGATTCTTTTATACTTTCTTCTTTGGTACCATCTTTAAGAGTAATAGTAAGATTGTCACCCGACACTTCTATTTTGTCTATTTGTCCGGCATTGGCTTGCTCTATCATTTTACTAATACTTACTTGAGTTGTTTTAGGTTCGCTAAAATTTGCATATGCAAGGAGACCACCCAAAATAATAAGAGCAGCTACAATATAAAAAACTTGTCGTGGTATCTTTTTCATCATAATTAATTCTTCTTACAGACTATCTTTACACTTTTTTTTGAGTTATCTACATGATTCCGACTAGCAGTAATAAATGGCACCCAGACCACTTCGTTGCGACTATTTACAATAATTGGCCAGTAAGTTCTTTGCTCGCGAGGAATTTTTTTATCTACAAAAATATCTTGTAGTTTTTTGCTTCCCTGTAAACCAACAGGGGCAATTCTATCACCACTCTGGCGCAAACGTACATAATATTTTGCTGGCTTGAGACCGACAGACTCGACCCCCTTTGTAATTGAATCTGTCACTTCTAAGCGAAAATGTTTGTTTTGATAGGGGCTAGAATAAGTAAGCAATCGCGCAGTTTCTTCGGGGACAAAAGGAGTTTCTTTGGTATGATATGCGATTCTTACCGTATCATATCCTATCGAGAGTTGCAAGCCAGCTTTGAGGTTTTTACTACTACCGCTTTTGCCAGTCTGCCAAAATCTTAAAGCCTCTGTAAGATTGTTCTGACTAAGACCAATCCCCGGGCTAAGTTGTTTAGCCAAAAGTGCAACTACATTCAAAGCGACAGTATCTGGTAAACTGCGGAAGCCATCTTTAGCTAGCTCAATACTATCTTGAGATGAACTAATAGTTAGATCATTAATAACGTTCTTTAGCCCAACAGAAATTTTTGTATTTAACTCTTCTAGATGATTTAAAACGGTATGAAAAGAATGGCGAAAATTGCGATACATAGTACTCCCTAGGGGCAAAAGCTCTTCGCGTACATAGTTACGACTAAAGCCAATATCAGTATTAGTTTCGTCAGTTACAAATGGTAAACCTTGTAAATTCGCATAGGTAATAATCTCAGCTTTACTAAATGGCAAAAGCGGTCGTACAATGTTGCCACGTTTTGCTTTAAGTGCTGTAATTCCTTCCCGCTCGGCACCACGAATAGAGTTAAATACAGCTGTTTCTATTCGATCGTCACCATGGTGAGCGGTAACAATCATATGGTAATTTAAGTCATCACGTAATCTTTCTAAAAACGCATAGCGAGCAGCTCGCCAGGCAGCTTCTGTTTTTGCAGTGTCGTTATTAAGCTTCTCTAGATAAAATGGTAGGCTGTATGATTCGGCTAGACCACCAACAAACTCAGCATCTCTCGCACTAGACGACCTGGCATTATGATTAATATGTGCCACGACCATTTGCCAACCATAAAAGTCCTGTAGTTCTCTAAGCATATTAAGCAGAGTAACAGAGTCGACACCACCCGAAACAGCCACCACTAATTTAGATTGTGGGGGTAAAAGTTGAGTGGTTTGTAGGTGGTCGTGTAGCCGAGTAGTGAGCATTACTATGTATTATACCTGCTTTTGGTTATCTGTATAAGCAAAATGGATGCTTATTGGGCATGTTGTGTTGTTGAGTAATGACAAAGTTTGAGTAAGTTTTTGTTATCTAGTTTATTTGATAAATTTATACTCTAGCTTAACTTTTCTAGCTCTTTTTGGTGTAATAACATCTTTGCCGTTATGTAAGTAATAAGTGAATTTATACCGAGTGCTAGTAAAATATAGATGATAATTGCAAATAAGGCAGACGTACTAAAGTAACCCGTCTCACCTACTTGATGGGCTGGAAATATTCCTCTAAATGGCTGCAAGAATTCTGCTGCTACCTTATAAACAAATTGGGTAAAGCCAACATTTGGGTTTGCACCAAAAAGTAATAAGAAGAAACCAACAGATAAGAATACAACGGCTACCAGCATAAAAGCATACACTATGTATGTAAGTGCCCTGGCTGTCTTCAAAAAAAGTAACTTTGTATCATTATTGTTAGTTGAGCTAGCCATACATTCTCCTTCTTATTATTACTACCAGATTAACATAATAGAATAACCAAGACTAGTGCTAAAGAATAGGTGGTATCATTGCCGGTTAATTGTATTACCTACCAAGATAAAAGCCCAACATTGGTTGGGCTTTTATCTTGGTAGCGGGGGCAGGATTCGAACCTGCGACCTCCGGGTTATGAGCCCGACGAGCTGCCACTGCTCTACCCCGCGTCATTTCATTTTAAGTACTTGGAAATTATACCCGAAACAGCCCAGTTTTTCAAGACCCAAACAGGAATTCTCGCCATTGCTGCCAATGTGGCTTTTCGGCTTCTATTTCTTCTTTGGTTTTTAATTCTACTTGTTGAGTTGGTTGTACAGTAGTGTTTGTAATATCAGTTTTTTGCACTATTACTACTTGTTCGCCCGGTTTTTGCATGCCCAACTTATCACGTGCTACTTTTTCTTTGTAATCACTAGTCTGATAATACGTTACTTTATAACCCAACTCTTCTATTTGCGACTGAAGCTGGGTAATTTGATTATCTAGCTCGTCTGTTTTGGCCCTTAGATTATAGTTCTTGCCCGTTTCGTTGGTTAAAACGGCAAACATATAAATAATAATGCCCAGACCAATCCAAAATGCTAAACGTGTAAAATCAAAAAGCTTACGCATACAAGTATTTTAGCATACCTGAAAAACAGCAAGCTACTAGCGAACTACTGAATCTACAGTAGCAGCACTAGCATAGAGTACAAAGGCCATTCCAGCTAAAGCAATACACAAGATGGCTACCAATATGATGGGGTCAAAATATCTTTTTTTCTTCTTAGTGAGGGTCGATTTACCGGTTCTGCTTTTTGTTGCCATTAAATGTTCCTTTTTACTATTATTCTTATGGTAACGAATTATCAAGTAATATTCAAGCTGCTTAGTTTGGTTGCAATTAGAATCTTTACTACATCTCTTCTATCTGGTAAAATAAAGCGGTTAATTACGTAATTTCTGGCTGGGTAGCTCAGTTGGTTAGAGCGCGGGACTCATAAGCCTGAGGTCGCTGGTTCAATTCCAGCTCCAGCCACCAGTATAAAAAGACCACTATTGTGGTCTTTTTATAATTCAATAATTAGGTGTTTATGTAAGCCAACTGGCTGCTCGCTATGTCGTTTCTGCGTTATCGCACGTTCTAAGCGAGTCTGCTCACCCACAATGTGCGACCCAGCAAAGAGTTTAATATCTAGGTTACTCATATAGGTAAGCTCGAGCCAACTTAGCTGATTCTTGGCAATATATGTCTTGGGTAGACCAAATTTTGCTTTACTAGCCATAATCATTTTTGTACCACAACCACTATTTGCATAAAACCCGTGTTCTATCTTTGTAAGCTCAGGTCGGTGGGTATGTCCGGTAATAACACCCAGGTTACCTTTCTGAATCTCTTGCTTAGCCTCATCACGAGGTGGATCGTTATGATGCAAACCAGCTCCTTGACCAGGTATTCCTTTAGCTCTTTTGAGAATATTCTGTAGAATGAGGGCAAGTACCAAAACAATAAATGCCACATTTATAAAAACTGCTAGCTCTGTAAGAATAATAATTTCGAGAATATGTTTTGAATCAATTCCAGAAATTTGATAAATGCCAAGGCCAATAATTATTCTGCCAATGAGCGTAACCAGAATTGGTATTAGTAGCCACCAACTACGATTTAGTATCTCTCGATACATTACTCTACTGGCCACAAATTTTGGAAATTGATGCGGTTCGGCTAAATGGTCAATTCCATTTAGAAGCTTACCCTGGCTCTCTTTTACTAGCGGGAGGGCTTGCTGCACAAGATACTGACCAAATGGCTTGTCATACGGATCACGTGGATCTTCAAAAGAATTATCTGGATCAAATCGGTGTCCATGCTCGAAAATAATATTACCTTGTGACGAAGTTAGTTCGAGAGTAAAGCACAGCTTAGCACCAAGGTACTTTTTCACGTCACTTTGGCTGGTCTTATCCCATCCTAGCTTGCCGTCGTGATTACCAATAACAAAAAATACTTGGTGATTCGCTAATTCTGCAAAATTGGCAATGGCTTTTGTGAGTGTAGGATGTGCCTTGAGAGCTTTGGCTACACTCGGGCGTTCGCCTGCCCACATCTCTATAATATCGCCATTCAACACAATAATTCCGTGTTGATGCTTGCTACCCTCATTAATTGCCCGACTGAGCTCACGCTCGACTGTTTTGCTTGCCGATGTAGTATGAGCTGCCAAATGAATATCCGAGGCAACCAACACCCAAGTATCATTAATAAGCTTACTGCTCAGTTTATTCGGGACTGGCCTTATTCCCATTTGAAGACTTTAATAGCCACAATAAACATCACAACTCCCCAAATAAGTAGGCCAAGAATATCCATTCTTACCTGCCAAAGTGAGTATCCCAAAGTAGAGACCGAGCGCATGGCATCGGCCAAAAATGTTAGTGGCAAAATACCGGTTACTTTTTGTAGCCATATTGGCAAATTGTCACGAGGAATAAATGTGCCAGAAAGAAATAACATTGGGAATGTTATTAAGTTGGCAATTGGTGCAGCTTGATTTTCGTCTTTTGCCCAACCAGCAATAGCAAAGCCAAACATCAAGAACACAATTATGCCAATAAAAGCCAAGATAAACATATTTAAAATACTGCCCACTACATGCACCTTAAAGACCAAGATGCTTAGTGCCAATAACAGTCCTATCTGCAAAAATGCAATTAAAAACCGGGCTACTGACTGTCCAAAAATAAAACTAATAGGGTGAGTTGGGGTAACAAATAAGCGACGTAAGGCACCGGTAGATTTAAAACTTACAAAGGCAAAAGCAATACTAAAGATACCTAATTGCATAATTGATAAGGCTAAAATACCAGGCACCAAATAATCGAGGTAGCTTAGATTATGGGTATTAATTCCTTGCGAGTTAACACTATAAATAACTGGCGTTCGGGTTATTTGATTATTAAACCCGCTTACTATCTGACCAATTACTAGGCTAGCTGCCTGACCAGCTTGTGGTTGGCCTTTATTGTAGTAAGTAATAATTTCTGCATTCTTTAGCTTTTGCGTTGAGTAGTCTATAGAACCAAACTCGGCTGGTACCACTATTATTAAATCTGTTTTACCTTTATCGAGCAGATCTTTGGCATTATCGAGATTGTTTTGCGAAGCATCAAAGACGTTTTTATTATCCTCAAGTGCTTTGGTAAATTGTCCGGCCAGCTCAGTATTACTATTATTTACAATGGTTAGCTTAAAGCTACTCTGCTTGGTTGTGTTAAAGGCACCAAAGATAAGAATAAACATTACTGGAATAAATAAGGTAAAGAATACCGCGCTACGGTTGCGAAAATACATCTTAATACTTGCAACAGTAAGTGTCTTGTACGCCAACCAACGTTTGTGATGGCGAGGATGTTTCTTTTCCATCTCAGTCCCTAATAGCCTTTCCGGTGAGATCGATAAACACATCCTCTAGATTAGCTTTATTGGTAGGCATTTTCTTCTTAAATCCCCGTTTTAGCAATGCATCAATAAGATTTTGTGGAGTATCAAGAGCAATAATTTTTCCATTATCCATAATAGCAATTCTGTCACAGAGCAATTCGGCCTCATCCATATAGTGCGTAGTAAGAATAATTGTTTTGCCTTTGGATTTTATTTGTTGCACAAGCTCCCATAAGTTACGTCTGGCCTGTGGATCGAGACCAGTGGTGGGCTCGTCTAAAAATAATACTGTTGGGTCGTTTACTAAAGCGGCCGCAATACTAAAGCGTTGTTTTTGGCCCCCAGATAATTCTTTCACCTGAGCCTTAGATTTTTTGCTAAGCCCCACTTCTTTTAATAACTCATGTGGATCACGACGAGTACTATAGAGATCGCGAAACACCTTGAGTAATTCGGTGAGGCTAAGGTGCTCAAAAAACGCACTACTTTGCAATTGTACGCCAATAATTTCTTTTACATCATCTGGATTTTTACAGACATCGATACCGTCAATGTTAATACTACCGTTACTAACATCACGCAAGCCTTCCATCATCTCGAGTGTAGTTGTCTTACCAGCACCATTGGGCCCGAGTATGCCAAATACTTCACCTTCTTTTACAGAAAAGCTGATACCGCGTACAGCCTTAACCTTGCCATATTCTTTTTTTAGATTTTTCACCTCGATAATCATTACTATTACTCTAGCAACTTTTCAGGTAAAGAAAAAGCCCTTCGATAAATCGAAGGGACAACTATTTACCTAAGCAACAATTTTGTGGGATAGTTAGGCCGGTTTGCAACCCAGTTTTTACCCTTGCCCAGAGCTTCATCGACCACCATTGGTCTACCCTCGGCACACAAAGGGCATTTTTCTGCCTCATACTGAACCATATTAATATCGATTAATGGATCAAAACGTGGCACGCCCAGGCTCTCGGCAGTGGCGCCAGCTCGACTAACAAGGCAGGTTACTCCAATCACCTCGCCACCCGCAGCTTCTACGCACTCAATAACTCCGCGTGTACTAACACCAGAATTAAGAATATCTTCAACTACCAATACCTTTTTACCTTCGCATTGCCCGGCAAAGCCAGTACGTGATATTACAAACACTTCTTCTTCATTATCACCAGTTTTATCTTTTTCTGCGAAGATATGCATCACCTGCTCGGGATATTGATCACGCATTTTAGGGTTTGTAGCAAAGTCATCAATTCGCTCATTTATGGCATGGGCTGTCATTAACCCAAAACTAATACCACCCACTGCTGGGTCAGCCACTACATCTGGCACAACTCCGCAGCTTCGCAAACCTGCAGGCACATATGGTTCGGCCAACTTACGGCCAATACTATATAGTGCCCATGGCTGATACAAAACAGGGTCGACGTTGATGTAGGCAGGGCCATGCATACCAGACTTATATACAAAATGCTCATCATCAAACACTCTGCAGCCATAATTGGTAATCATTTCGAGAACGTCGTCGGGCACTGTCTGTCCTTTCAGGTCAGCTCGAGGCCGAGATGGGTACGGATTGCGTTGTGCATAGCCAAGCCAGCCTTGCGGGCAGCCATCTGAAACTGTGCAGCACCAAACTCTTCATCCTTTTGATAGGCAAAGATAATGCCGCGTGAGTTGTTGATAATCATGCCCTGGCCGAGACTGTTGCGACCAGCGTCAATGGTAGCTTCGAGGTTGCCACCCTGAGCTCCGATACCCGGAAGAAGGATTGGCATGTCGCCAACAATACGACGAACCACTGCAAGCTCGGACGGCGCGGTTGCACCTACCACTACACAGCAATTGTCGTTGTAATTCCAGCGGTGAGCAACACTGCCGGCGATAAATTGATAAAGCGGTACTGTTGGATATCGCTCATTGAGACCGTTGAGATATGCAAGCTCGGCCTGATCGAAGCTCATCTCTACAGCAGTCTTATAGTTAACGGGCACTGGCAGATCCTGAAACTCACCGGCACCAGGGTTACTCGTCCGGCAAAGCACGATAATACCCTTATCAGATTGATTTAAGAAGGGGCTCATTGCCTCCATACCCATGTAATTGTGTACAGTCACAGCGTCGGCGTCGTAGTAGTCGAAGTCGTCAGCCACGTAGCCATCGTTGGTGTTGCCAATGTCACCCTGTTTGGCATCGAGGATTACTGGCTTACCGGGCGCTACCTTTTGGATATAGCCGATGGTGCGCCTCAACACTTCCTTCCCCTTCTTAGTGGAGTAGAAGGCTAAATTGGGTTTATATGCACCGGCGAAATCGCAGGTAGCATCGATGATGGCTCGGTTGAAATCCTCCTGGGCAGCGTGAGGCTTACCAGTTTTCAGAAGATGTTCAGGAAGCTTGGTGATGTCGCTGTCCAAGCCAACGCAAACGAAGTTACCTGCAGCCTGTTGGGCCTGTAGAAGTTGCATAAAGTTACGGGTCATTGTTAACCTCTTTTTGTTGGGAAGGTACCCGAATGATTTTGGCCTAAGTTTGGCAATTTTACAAGCATAACTACTCTTTTATACCTCTCGTGATTGCCAATTAACACTCAGGTTCTTACAATAAAGGTATGAACAGCGAGGGACAAAGCCGAATTAGCAAGTTTGCACCAGCGCGCTTGGTAACACCAGCCGATTATGAGTCGGTGGTTGTCGACTCGCCAAAACCACCTACCGATACCGCTACCAAACAACATATGCAAGAGAGTGTGGCAGCAAAAAAAACCTATGAGCTACAGCAAAAGATAAATGCTACCAAAGGCAATATGCCTCGTTATTCTGAGGTAACAGATAAGGGCTCTATTGGACATACCGCTCGCTTACAGCTTGAGGTAGAAAAACAACGACTTAATACTCAAAACTAAAAAGACCCAGATATTGGGTCTTTTTTTATAATTACTGGTGGGCTTTTCCTTTAAGTTTTGGAACCAGATCAAGAAAGACCTGTTTTAGCTCTATTTAGATTGCACAGCGAAAAGACATCGCAAAGTGCCATCTTTGATTAGAACTTTTCTATTGTACCGTTTAGGCAACATAAACTGCGAGTAAACCCTTATCGATTGGATAAGATTTTGGCACCAAAATCTCAACTACTCTTTCTTCAGTAGTCTTGTCTGAAAAAGAATTCATCAATTGGTCATCTTCTCTGAAAACATCCTTTACAACTTGGCTCAAGTTTTTTGTGATTACATTTGGTTCAACAACTTCACTTTTTAGCTGCTCACTCAATTTACTTTTTAGCTCAGTAGATAACATTGCTAACTGTTTATCAAAAATATATGCAGTTGAGCCAGGTTCGTCTCCAATCAACAATGATTCTCCTTTACCCACTGCTTGCCAGAATTTTTTTTGTTCTTTTTTAGAAAGATTGTCACCCATTACTTTCTCAAATTCTTGTTTATGTTCATTGCAAAAACTTTGCAGTAGCTGAGTACCGTTGAGAGTGTACAATAAATCATTCATAACCATTGCTACACCAGCTGACTCTACAATTATAAATGGATCATATACGAGACCTATAGAATCTTTGCTTTCAAGATAGCCTTTGCCTAGTGCAAAGAATACATTATTAGTAGTACCAAGCAGTATATCAATATTTGTCGTAAGATTAGTACTGTTTAACTCATCAGAACTCATTAATTCTGTAGCACTGAAATTAAAGTTAGGTTCCAGAGCGTGGGTTGCAAAGTAGTTCGGAAATTCGGAGTAGCTATTCAAAATTGGTATGCCATACTGCTGGGCAAATTCTCCTAAATTATTGGTCATAGCTTTATCATACCAAAAAGAAGCCATAACGGCTTCTCTAAACATAATTACTGGTGGGCCCGCCTGGACTCGAACCAGGGACCAATCGGTTATGAGCCGACTGCTCTAACCACTGAGCTACGGGCCCTCGTCAAGCTAATGTTTTGATTGTTGAATTGAATTATTTTATTCAATTCTGTAATTGTTACATTAGCTTTCCTCTTCGGCCAAAACCATTCTCGCTTTTGGCCGGGATTATGAAAAAATTGTGGTTAACGAACCTATTCTATCTGAAACCGCTGTATTTTTCAATTACCTGTAGTCTGGCCTAGTATACGCAAAAAGCGCCCATTTGGGCGCCTTTGCGGTAATTCAGTAAAAATCTACTTGTTAGATTTTTTAAGAATTGGTAGACCAGTACGAGTGTTTTCTACTACTTCGTAACCTTCTGGTAGTGCGTCGATAGCACCATCTTTAACTTCGCGTGCAAAAAAGTAAATTGTTTGCAAGCGTCCACCTTTGAGAGTTACTTCTCTCTGGTGAAGAAAATATTTTTGACCTCTAGAATTAGTGTGTTCGTAAGTCATTTAACTCCTCCTCAATTAATTTTTACTTATGTTCTTAAGATTACGAAACCTGTAAGGTGATGTCAATAGGCAAATTCGAAGTTTTTTGTTTGCCAACCCGTCAAAACCCGTTGCTAAGCACGAGCGATATGGTTAGAATAGAGTAAGTAAAAGGTTAGTAAAGTAAAGGAGTTAACTATTATGGAATCTCGACCTGGTCGTCCTGCTGGTATCCCACCTAGTATGCGGGCCGCCGCCCGACCACACCCGGCAACCCGTCCTCAATCTGCCCCACCACCTCACCGGCCTGCCACCCCGCCGCCACCAATGCCACCTAAGAAATCTAAAGTACCATTTGTAGTTGGTGTTGTTGCCTTGGCTGTAATTGCGATAGTTATGGTAGTGGCTGCACTTACTATGGTATGGCGATCGGTAAGTATTAATAGTGCAGTTAACTCTAAAGAATATCAGGCCGTATTTTTGAGTAATAATATGGTCTACTTTGGTAAGCTCTCTAATATCAACGACGAATACGTTAAAATGAGCAATATTTTCTACCTACAAGTACAGGGTCAACAAAATGGCCAAACCCAAACTAGCACAACTCAACCACAACTCTCACTGACTAAGCTTGGTAATGAGCTGCATGGGCCAGAAGACAGTATGTATATTAATAAAAAAGAAATTCTTTTCTGGGAAAATCTTAAGCCAGATGGCAAAGTAAGCCAAGCTATTCTCGATTACCAAAACAAGAATGGTAAATAGACTTCTATAATTGTTAAACTTTATTGAGCAAAATGCTTGACATGTTCGTATGCTGTTCGTTATTATAATAGTAAGTTAATTTTCAGGAGGGTCATTCATGAAACAAGCACTTACTAAGAAACAGCGCAAAACACTCGACTATATAACCACGTTTATCGAACAAAAAGGTTATTCACCAAGTTATCGAGAAATTGCTAACGGGCTCAAGCTAAATTCTGTTGCTACCGTAGCTCAACATATTGATACACTAGTTGCTAAGGGGCTTCTGCAAAAAGGCAACAATTCTGCTCGCTCGCTTATTCCGGTAGAAGACGTACAAGAACAAGTTAACAAGCCGGGTGTTGGCTTACCTATTCTTGGGCTCATTGCTGCTGGTAGCCCAATAGAAACAATGACCGGCCATGCCGAAACTTTAGAAGTACCACCGTTTATGGTTGGTTCTAAGAACTCATATGTCTTGCAAGTAAAGGGTGAAAGTATGATAGAAGATGGTATTCATGATGGTGATTATGTCGTTGTTCAAGAAAAAGAAGTACCGAGTAATGGTGATGTAGTAGTTGCATTAGTAAATAACTCAGAAGCCACGCTAAAGCGTTATTATAAAGAAGCTCGACGTATTCGTTTGCAACCAGCCAACTCTAGTATGGAGCCTATCTACGTAGAGCCAGGCACCCCTCTTAAGATTCAGGGTGTAGTTATTGGCCTTATTCGTAAGTATTAGCAAATAATCTTCTTATTTACTCTAAATATAGCGACCAGTTAATAAGAATTTCAAATAAATAGACATTTATTGCTAGTCCTAAAAGTGAGGCAAATAAATACAATATAGCCATAATTGGTGTAGAACGAATACCTATAATAAAGTTTTCAAACCAACTATTCCATAATGGTACTAATACTCTCAGGCTAATTAAGCCAAGTATTATCATGGCTGCAATAATACCCAGTGCATAAGCTGAACCTTTAAGTCTTTTTTTGGTTTCTCCTCTATTTACATATTCTTCTTCTACCACAACTTCGTTTTGAGCCTCGGTAGCTAAGCTATAAATTGCATATATAACAGAATAAGCAATGAGCCCAACACACACCCAAAATATCACCAGAATAGCTAAGTTTAAGATTGGTGACGATGTCCACGATTGAAGTTGAGAAATAATACTATCTTGTACGTCGCTTTGTGCCAAGATTGTATTTGAGGTAGCCTGTAATATTATTAAGTTAATATTAATTATTACCAGCAGCGCAAGAGCAATACCAAACGTCCAAGCAATTCTTTTGCTGCTTGGTTTTAAAACTGCTTGGACGTCGGCGCTATTAATGCTCATCTTTTGTTAACAGGTAAATTATTGACCGCTACTGGTTTTGTTAACATAGGTGATACTTACTGTGGTCTTCTTGCCATTTGTCGCCTTAGAATCACTACCTATAAGTAGCTCTACTTGGTTATCTCCCTTACTGTAAGATTGTACAACGTTAGAGTTAAAGACCGCGCCGGTATCATCTTTAGTCCAGCCATTACTAGGCATCTGTGATTGATAATAGTCAGATACCTGCTGCGCGCTGTCAT
>WBZU01001680.1_pt1 | contig 16296 bp, 11 predicted proteins | sample 5204311 | NCBI WGS metagenome assembly WBZU01 (sample SAMN12344359, study PRJNA552823) | activated sludge metagenome | biome: Activated sludge suspended growth; feature: Nitrification reactor; material: Wastewater; isolation source: activated sludge from nitrification reactor of wastewater...
CGCCCAGCAAAACGACGTGCTGGCCGGGAAGCAGATGCACGAGGTGCCTGAACGTGGCCACCCGCCAGGAGAGTCGCTCCGGTAGAATGGGATCCTTGGTGTGCCAGTAGGATTGCCGGTGCGCCTGCCTCTCCCGCAGAACGTGCAGGGATGTTTGATCCTCGATGGACAAGTCCGCGTTCATTGAGCCGCACCTGATGAGGCGGTCTCCCCAGGCCCTCTCCCAACCAGCAGAGGCCACGCCCAGAAGGCGTAGATCGCGCAATTGAACACGGACGCGATGATGGTGGTGTCTACGTGGCCAAAGAAGGTCCGCGGCACGCGAATCCGTGTGATATGATGCAGGGTGGTCCCGTCCCCGCCGTAAAACAGGTAGAGATTCAGGTTCAGCATCACGATCAGCCACACCGTGAATTCGATCGGTGCCCGCGAGATGGCGGACAGATAGAGCGCCAGGAGAACCGCGACAAAGAGGTGATTCTCATGCACGCCTGTGTTGAACATGAAATACGTGAGATAACCCGCCAGCGCGTATTGGATGGTGGTGACAAAGGTCTGCCGCTGCTGGCGCCATGCTCTCCACAGCAAGGTCAAAAAGCCCGCATAAAACGGCAGCCGGATGCACATCACAGCGATCGCGGACTTTGGGAGCGCCAGCACCGTGCTTTCGCCTTCGGTCAACGGCAGTCCTGGGATTTGGCCCAAGGCCTGCTGAACGTAGGCAATCACCCATGGAAAATTCAGTGCATTCCCGCTGTAGATGTGGTGCTTCGAAATCAGCGTGAGATGGATTGCGTGGAAGATGGGTGCAGCTCCAAACACCAGCAGTATCAGGCCGAAGACTGCCGCCCCCGGCGCGGCCACAGCTGCAAGCCGTTGCAGACGGCTTTTCATGTCGGGCATCTCCTGGCATATCGCCCGGATGATGTGAATGGCGAAAAACGGACCGATGATGGCCGGCGGCCATTTGAACATGCATGCGAGGGCGAACAGCAGCGAAAACCAGCCCCACCTCCCGGCACGGAATGCCTCGATCGCGGCCAGCAGAAGGGGCGCGTAGTAGATGTCCAAATAGCCGTCGATGACCGTGTTCAGGAACAGGGCGGCAAACATCAGCATCGCTCCCCAGTAGTCCCTCGTGGCCCACCAGAATACGAACAGCGTCAGCAGCAAGGCGATCGCCAGGGAGAGCTTAATGGAAAAGATCGGATCGACATAATCACGTCCGCCGAGATGGATTTGCACTTTGGTCGGCGACTCCGCGAGTCTGGCGGCTGGCGGGCCTTGTTCCCCCAGTGCGACGGCCGCCGCCATTGTCGCGACCGTCAGCGGCGGATAGTCGTCGTTCACCTCTTGATACCCCTTTACGAGCCCGGCACTGAGGACCTTGTCCACCCAAGGCAGCCACGAATCAATCACGTCCACCGTGCCACGCGTGTGCGTGGCTACCGCGCAGGCGAGAAACATGAACACAAGGATGGCTGCTCGAAGAAGGTATTGTTCGCGAACATTCATGGAAGCGGAAGGCGCAGCCCGCCGCCCGTTGGACGCAACACCGAGGGGGTGCTGGCCTGAGATCTTTGCGCTGCGACCCGCGAACATTCCAGGCCGCATACCGGCATGACTGAACGGTCACGCATGCCGCACAGAACACTACAATCAATGTAGCCATTGCCTTTACGTAAATCAGGCAGCGCCTGACCCAGGACCGTCCATTTCTGGCATGCGGCTAGTCAACTCCGGCGGACTGCGCTGCGATGATGCGAACACACCCACCGGGCCCGCGCCATCTCCACGGATTGCGAGCAGGGCGAAGTCGATGTGGCCAGCAGTCCCTGGTCGCCCTAGCCAACGGAGACGCAGTGAATGCGCTTGATGCCTTCAATCTTCTCCAGTTCCGCGATGACGTCACTGGACGGCGTTGAATCGAGCGTGAGAATGGTCAGCGCCGTGGCGCTCTGCTTGTCACGCGCGAGCGACATGTCCGCAATGTTCACTTTGTTCTTGCCGAGGATCGTGGAGTAAGCGGCGATCATGCCCGGACGGTCGAGGTTTTCGATCAGCAGCAACGTGCCTTCCGGCGTGGCCTCGATGCGGCGGCCGTTCACTTTGACGATGCGCGGCGAACCGCCGAAGAACGTGCCCGCGATGCTGGCTGTTTCGCCATCGCTCCCCGCCTGCACTTCGATCAGATCGTGCCACTCCGTGGGTTCGTTCAGGCGGCTCTCCGTGAAGCGGAGCCCCAGATTCTCGGCGACGCCGCTGGCGTTGATGTAGTTCACCTGCTCGGCTCCGACCGGGCGCTCAAGGAATCCTTTCAGCACGGCCCGCGAGATCAGCGTGGTGTCGCCACTGCCCACCTTGCCGCTGTAGTTGATGCGCAGCACACTGGCACGAGCCGGCGAAATTTGCGAGACCAGCCGCCCCAGCAGTTCACCGAACTTGAGGAAGGGTCCGATCTCGGCGAGCACCTTCGGATCGACGTTCGGCATGTTCACTGCGTTTACTACCGTGCCCTGCAAAAGGTGCGCCTTGATCACTTCCGCGATTTCGATGCCGACGTTTTCCTGCGCCTCCTCCGTGGAAGCGCCGAGGTGTGGCGTGAACACCGTGTTCGGCGCCTTCAGCAGCGGATAGTCCGCAGGCGGAGGTTCGGTTTCAAACACATCCAGGGCGGCGCCCGCGATGGTGCCGCTGGACAATGCGTCAGCGAGCGCGGCGTCATCAATCAATCCACCGCGCGCGCAGTTGATGATGCGGCAGGTCTTCTTCAGCGAGGCAAGCCGCTTCGCGTTCAGCATGTGCTTCGTATCCGGCGTGAGCGGCATGTGCATGGTGATGAAATCCGCCTGCACGATCGCAGCATCGAGATCCTCGCACAGTGTCACGCCCAGGCTTTCCGCCCGATTCTTGGACAAATACGGATCGTAGGCGATGACGCTCATGCCAAAGGCTTTGGCGCGCTTTGCGAACTCGGCGCCAATGCGGCCCATGCCGAGCACGACGAGCGTCTTGCCATAGACTTCCGTGCCCTGAAAACTCTTCCGATCCCATTTGCCCGCTACGATCGTGGCATGGGCTTGCGGTGTCTTGCGCGCCAGGGCCATCATCAGGGTAAAGGCCTGCTCGGCAGTGGAGACGGTGTTGCCTCCAGGTGTGTTCATCACCACCACGCCACGCTTTGAGGCGACCGGCACATCGATGTTGTCCACGCCAACACCGGCACGGCCCACCACCTTCAGGTTTCTCGCCGCCTCCAGCACTTTCGCCGTCACCTTGGCACCGCTGCGCACGATGATCGCATGGGCATCGCGGGCCGCCTCGATCATCTTATCCTCAGCCTTCAGATCCATGTTCACCATGACATTGAAGGACGGCTCGGCTTGAAGGAGTTCGATGCCTTTGCTTGAAATGGGATCGTTGTTGCCGGCGATGAGAATGTTGAACTTGGCCATGATGTCGGGGGAAAAGGGGCGCGCAGGATAGACGCGATGCACCGCCCGGCAAGCTTGTCTTGTCAATGGTTGTCAGCAGCCCAAGCACCATCCATATTGCGAGCTTCCGAGCACCAGCGCATGAGCAAGGCAACCCAGCCAGCCGTTTCGTCACGCAAAGCGGAGGCCGTGTCCGCGAGGCGCGCCCTGCCGTGGTGGCGGCGTATTCTTCCCGGGGGAAAGGCACCGGAATCCCACGGCAGCAGCAGCATCCTGCCCGTGCTGATCGAGGTCTTTGCCGGGTTCAGCAAGCTGGATGGGGATGTGGAGGAGGAGGACATCGATTCCTCGCTCGGCTACCTGCGCTATGATTACCCGGATGCGACGTATGCGGATCTGCGGAGGCTGTATTTCGAGGCCTTGCAGCGGCATCACGATCTCACCCAGAGAGCAAAGGAGCTGGGCCGCACATTATCGATGGAGCAAAAGATCCTGCTCTGCGTGCAACTCTATTTGCTGATCAATCGCGCCCGCCAGCACCGCCGGCAGATGGTGGAATTCTACCTGTTCATGACGAACCTGGGCATCGCCGCCCAGTCGATTGATATCGTTTATCAGCTCACCGCCGGAGACCCGGGCACACAGGCTCAGGCTGCGGCAAAGGGCGCCCAACCCCTGGATACGCTGCGCATCAGCGGAGCACGGCCATGTGATGTGCTGCTGCGCTCGCTCTCCTCTGAGTGCGCGGTGACCGCCTATCGGTATCAGAATCTGGTGCTGCTGAAAAACACGGGCGAGGTGCCGATTCTAGTGCGCAGCCGCCGGCAGCCGCCTGGCGATTTCAGCCGCCTCTATCCAGGCGAGCGCGTGGTGCTCGAGGACGTGACCCTGGATTACAATGACCTGATTTCCTACTTCAACGCGAAGAAGACGCTGACGGGGACACAGCTCTACCTGACGCTTACCGACCAGGGCGATGCGGAGATCGCCCCGCAGCGGGCGCGCGGCACAAATTTGCGCATCAGTTTCGGACTGAGTGTGGTGGTGGAAGCGCTGCGAGACACCGATGCGACCATCAACGGCACGCGGCTCACGGCGGGCACCGTCGTGGATGCATCAATCGAGGACGCGATCATCGCCAAGCGTGAGGTGGAGATCTCGCTGCTCGATCTGCGCCGCCGCGCCCGCGAGTTTGGCGGCCAGTTCCGGCTGGAGGGCAGCCGGAACACCTACCTCGTGTCGAACAAGCCTGAGCTTCTGGAGGCTGGAGATATTCTCCTGTCAGAGGAGACTGAGGGCGAGGTGCTGTTGCGCATTGAGTGTGATTACGCGGAGAAGACAGGCTCCGTGGAGGTGCTGCGCAGCACGCGGCCCGTGCATGTGGGCGGGGCGCCCGTGCGGGATCGTGCAGCGCTGCAGGACGGCGATACGATCACACTGGGCGAAGGGCAGTTCCTGCGCTGCCACTTTGCCGACAGGATCATCGAAGAGGAACGCAACACGGTGAGGCTGCTGGAGGTGCGCGATCTTTCCCACCGGTTCGATCAGCGGGACACCGCGCTGGATGGCCTCGGCTTCACAGCGCGGCGCGGTGAGATGATTTGTGTGATGGGTCCGAGCGGTTGCGGGAAGAGCACCCTGCTGCGCGTCCTCGGCGGACATTTGCGTCCAAGAAGCGGCGAGGTGCTCATGAATGGTCTTCCTCTCTATGACCATCTGTGCAACCTGCAGCCCTACGTGGCCTACATTCCGCAGGAGGACGCGTTCGATCCATTGCTGCGCGTGCAGGAGAATCTGGATTTCAGCGTCGCGGTCCGCTGCCCCCACCTGAAGGCAGATGATCGCCGCAAACGGGTGGATGCGAAGCTTGCCGAACTCGGTCTGGCCGAACTCCGCCGTCGCCTGGCAGGCACACCTCAGCAGAAGTTTCTGTCCGGCGGAGAGCGCAAGCGGCTGAATGCCGGCCTCGACATGATCGGCATCTCCGACGTGTATCTCTTTGATGAGCCCACCAGCGGCCTGTCCTCCAAGGACAGCGAACACGTGCTGGAAATCATCCGGTCGCTGGCCCGGAACAAGATCGTTCTAGCGTCCATCCATCAGCCATCGATGCGGCTGCTGCAAATGTTCGACAAGGCGCTGCTGCTGGACAAGGGCGGGAAGATGGCGTTCTTCGGCACACCGCAGGCCATGCTGGAGTATTTCTGGCGCGTGTATCACGAAGAAACCGGCCAGCCCGAAGAGGCGGAGTCGATGGGCAATGTGACGCCCGACTTTGTTTTCGATGTGCTGGAGACGCCGCTGCGTGACATCGGCGGAGACATCATCCTGGAGCAAAATGCGGAAGGGCATCTGGTGCCCGCACGCCGGTTTCCGCCGAATTTCTGGCGGGATCACTATCAAACCCATCGCATGATGCAGTCGATGGCTGCGCCGGAAAACGCCACGGGTTACCGGCCGCGAGAAGAACCGCTGAGCGAACATGACGGACGGCCAAAAAAGATCCCTCAGCCTCCGCGTCACAGTCTGAGGGAGGAGTCGATTCTCTTTGGCACCATGCTCAGGCGCGCGTTCCTGAGCAAGCTGCGCAACCGGGCAAACCTGCTGACGACGGTGCTGGAGGCCCCGATGCTGGCCCTGCTCATCAGCATGGTTCTGCGCTACTCGGAGGAGGATCACTACACCTTTGCCACCGCCTTCCACATTCCTACCTACCTGTTCATGTCCCTGGTGGTGGCCATGTTCCTGGGCCTGACCAACAGCGCCGACGAAATCATCCGCGACCGTGCCATGCTAAACCGGGAGCGGAATCACAACCTGCGGACATTCTACTATCTCACCGGGAAAGTCATCGCACTGGCCACGTTTGCCCTGCTGCAATGCGTCATCTACTTGATCATTGGCAACTGGATGCTGGAACTGCGGGACATGTTTTTCATCCATCTCTGGTGGATGTTCGTCACGGCGCTGTCCGGCGCGTGCCTCGGCCTTCTGGTGAGCTGTCTCGTGCATGATTCACGCACCGCGCTCAACACGATCCCTCTGCTGCTGATCCCGCAGATCATCCTTGGCGGCGCGCTCATCAAATACGAGGAGATGAACCGCAATCTCGATTTCGTGTATTCGATCCAACGCCGCATGAGTCCCGAAGCGGGAGAGAAAGCCAGCAAGCTGAAGGTGCCCTTCATTTGCGAATTCATGCCCCTGCGCTGGTCGTATGAAGCGGTGCTGATTTCACAGGCCAAACTCAATCCCCTGACCCGGAGCCAGGATTTGCTGGAGGATCGCATCCAGGAAATCGTGGAGAAGCCCGGCGACCTCACCAACGCTGAACGGTCCTCTTTGGAACTGACCAAACAGGCGCTCGCGGTGATTTCAGGGCTGGTTGCCCGTGATCCCGATGATGTGCCGAAGCATCTCGCGAGCGTGCGAGATCACGCACTCAACGGCACGCTCACCACCGATTTGCTCGAAAGCGTGCAGCGCGAGCACAAAGGCACCACGGCCGAAGATCTCTATGTGAACCGGAAAGTGCTCGACCTGCTAACAAAGGCCGAGATGGAGCGTGAAGACTATCGCCGGAAGGCCTTTCCGAATGTGTTCTTTGGCACTACGAAGAACCTGGGAGAGTATCCCTGGCCGGGACGATGGAGTCCACTGCTCACCGGCCTGGGGGTTGGGCTCGTGCTGCTGATCGAAATTGCCCTGATGGTTCACCGCATTCAGGCCGGGCGCGCGCCCATGCTGGTGCGCACTGCGGTGCGAGGCACCCTGACTGCAATTGCCGTGATCACCGCATCCGTGATCGGCGCCGGCCTGGTCAGTGGGTGGGGGTCGGAGCGTGTGCTGGCACGCACGGTCTGGTTGAACGCCGCCGTAATGGTCTGCGCGCTAGCCATCATCGGCATCGTGATTCAAATGTCGCTGAAGCGGCAGCTAACGAAGGTGTAGCGGTCCCGTTCCCCCGGAAAAAGACGCGTCCACAAAATTGCCGCGCAATCGGGAGGGATGTGATCGGACTACTTAAAGCAGACCGCCATTTTCAGCGATCATGCAGGGCCAATCCGAAGGCATGCACGGGCACTGGAAGCGTCGGTCGAAAATTGCGATTCGGTAATTGATTTGCATCGTTGGCATTCTTAGCCTAATCAACATAAGTTCGGCGCCTATCAAGTCTATCTGCCAGCTTGCCCCGCCCCCCCACTTTTTCCCGAGAGCCATGTATTCTTGCTTCCACTTGCTGCTTCTCGCCGCTGCGGATTTGGACGAGCGGACCCGGGAGGAGATTATCCGCAAGGCCCACGGTGACCTCACTTCTCCGTCCTCCGGCCAGGATTTTACCCTTGGCGCAGCCGTAGCCTGCATTGCGATCGTTCTTGCGATTGCTGTGGTCCGGCTGAGGAGCTGAGCGAGACACATCTGGCAAGATTCCTGCTACTCACAAACTTCCCCCACATGAAAAAGATTCCTATCGCCTCCCCCGTCAGTTCGGATGCAAGCCCCGGCGCACGGTCGCACTACGATTCCTCTCAGATCATCGCCCTCCTGCGCAAGCTGATCGGCAGCCGGCCACCGGAAGGGTCCATCCGCTGGACTCTCACCGACCTCGCAGCCGCTGTGCGCTCACAGGTTCCTGGCGCAGGAAGGATTAGCAGCGAATACGTCCGCCGGCTCATGGTGCATCAGCTTGGCATCCGATCCGTGCGAAACATTGAGCCCTACTGGTTGCAGCGCGTCCGCGCCGCCCGGCATCGGAAGCATGGCCTGCCCATAAAACAGGCCAGCTGAGATTTCCCCAGTCGGCTGCCATCACAAATAGCCTGCTAGACAGGAGGTGGCGCGGGCGTTTTCCGAAGATCCCCGATGAGAATGATCGCCTGCCTCTTGTCTGCTTTTGTCGCAACCGGCGTATCTGCATGGGCCGCCGACCCCTCCATCAAAGTCGCTGTGGGCAATTACCCACTGAAATACTTTGTCCAGCGTCTGGCGGGTGACCGGGCAGACATCTATTTTCCCGTGCCCAAGGACGAAGATCCGGCCTTCTGGCAGCCGAAGGACGATGAAATCGCCGGCTTCCAGCAGAGCACGCTCATCCTCATGAACGGGGCAACCTACTCAAAGTGGGCGGACAAAGTCACGCTGCCGCGGGCCAAGGTCATCGATACCTCCGCCGCGTTCAAAGACCAGTTCATCACCATAGCCAGCGCCACCACGCACTCGCATGGTGCGGCGGGCATGCATTCCCATGCCGGGACGGCCTTCACGACCTGGATTGACTTCCATCAGGCTGCCACCCAGACCCAGGCCGTGCACGATGCGCTCTTGAAGAAGCTCCCTGACGCGAAGGACGTTCTCGACGCGAACCTCGCCAGCCTGCGAGCGGACATCGAGGCGCTGGATGCACGCATGCTCGCCGCCGGCAAGAAGATCGGCGCGCGGCCCCTCGTCGCATCTCATCCAGTGTATCACTACCTCGCCCGTCGCTATGGCCTGAACATCCGGGAAGTCCTCTGGGAGCCAGAGGAAGTCCCCACCGATGCCCAGATGCAGGATCTGCAGAAGCTTCTGGCCGGTCATCCCGCGAAAGTCATGATTTGGGAAGGCGCGCCCGCCGCGGCATCCGTGGAAAAGCTCAAGACCATCGGTTTGTCAGGCCTTGTGTTCGACCCCTGCGGCAACAGCCCTGACGCGGGTGACTGGCTCACCATGATGCAGGCAAACGTGACTGCGATCGAGACGCTCGCCCGCTAACCCTGCGGCTACTGCAACTGCACGCGGGCAAGGTAAATGCACGCCTTCCCGCCCTCGTGAGAGGAGTAATAGCTCACGTAAAGCACGCCCTCATGATAGCCGAGCCCGGCGTAGCTGCAGTCGCCCCCGCTGGGCAGTTCCAGTATCGGCGTCAAGCTGTCTGGCTTCATTTCAAACAACGCCAGGGCAGCCCCGGCCTTCCCTCGGGCGCGCGATGCGGCCACCATCCGCCCGTCCGGTAGCTCGATAAAGTTTGGGCCGCCCAGCGGCACGCCCAGTTCCTTCCAATGCCACTCCCGATAGGGTGGCGAGGCCGAACCGATCATCCCCCGAAAACCCACATCCGGCGCCTGGGACTCCCGGCGGAGCAGCGCCATCATCGTGCCATTCTTCAGGACACGCACCGTCGCTTCGTTCGGCATGCCTTTGACATCGAATGGCGCCACCATGGACCACGCCTTTGAGTCCTCGCTCGTGTAAAGTCTGGCCGTCCATTCCTTTTCAAATTTCGGACCTCCCGTGGTCGGGTAGCAATTGTAGGCCACGCCGTAATACTTCTTCTCCGCGGGGTGCATGATGGCACGCCACAACCAGTCCCCCTCCCCCAGCGCCTTGTCCGGCACCGACCAGTGTTTGCCATCGGTGGACGTGATGATTCGCGGCCTGCGCCCCGTGAGCGTGGTGCCTTGATACACCGATCCACCGGCCACCATGAAAAGCCGGTCCTCTTTGGTTGGGCAGAACTTGGGGTCTCGCAGATCCACGCCAGCCTGCTCCACCAGCGCCACGGGCGACCACGTCTTCGAATCGTAGGACGCCAGCACCCGAATTTTCCCATCTCCGCCCACATGCGCATCGGCTTCCCGGAAACAGCAATACCAGAGGTTTTGAAAGCGAATCAGATCCGTGAAGGCATTGTGCTTCCCGCGATCCCAGATCTTGTCCACCGATTCCAATTTGGCAGACAGGGCGGGCGCTTGCGCAGGCGCGCACAAGACAACTAGGGACAAAATCGAGAGGACAAGGCTACAGGTCTTCATGGTCGGATGAAACGTGGCAGGCGCTGTTCCAAACGCAAAACTTTACGATCGGTTTACAGACAGCGCGTCCACATGACATTCTCTGTTCCGGCCATGCAGCCTCGCACCATCCTCGTAGTCGAAGACGACGGCGCCATTCGCCGTGGCGTGGTGGATGCCCTGCGCTTCGCGGGCTATGAAGTGCTGGAAGCCGGCGAAGGCCGGCGCGGCATGGAGCTGTCTCAGCGGGCCACCTTCGACCTGCTGCTGCTCGACCTCGTGCTGCCGAACCACGACGGCTTCGAAATTCTCACCGCGCTACGTCAGCACCGCCACGGCACACCTGTGATCATGCTGTCCGCACGCGGAGAAGAGGCCGATCGCGTCAAAGGACTGAAGCTGGGCGCCGATGACTACATCGTGAAGCCCTTCAGCGTGCGTGAGCTGCTGGCACGCGTGGAGGCCGTGCTGCGCCGGACGCCGGAGCGCCCCGCAGCCGTGGCCTCCATCACCTTCGAAGGCAGCGTGGCGGACTTTTCCCGCCTCGAACTTCGCTACCCGGACGGCGGCCGCAGCGATCTGTCCGAACGCGAAGCCCAGGTGCTGCAATACCTGGCCGCACACCGCGGCCGCGCCATCTCACGCGAGGAACTGTTGCTGCGCGTCTGGCGCATCCAGCCCGAGCATCATCACGACACCCGCACGATCGACATGCACATCGCCCACCTGCGTGCGAAACTCCGCGATGACGCCTCCGCTCCGCGCGTCCTGCTCACCGTGCGAGGCAAAGGCTACATGCTGACCTCTGACGTTCATTGATCGACGGACTGGACCGCCTGTCATTCACCCGCCGCCACCACATTGCCTGCCCGACCCATCATCAAGTGGCTCATCTTTGGTGCCTGCCTCGGCCTGTTCGCGCTCGCCATGGCATGGGTCACCCAGCGCATGATGCGCATGGAGGATGCACGACGGAAGACCGAAATCGACTCTCAGCTTCAGGAGCGCATGCGTCTCGCCCTTTGGCGCATGGACTCGCTCATGAATGCTCTCCTGATTCGCGAGAACGCCCGCTCCGCTGACCAGTTCCTGCCTTTCCATTCGCCGGCCGTCCTCTACCTCAATCGCAGCCAGGCTGTGGTGCCGCAAGGTGAGGCCGTGGTGCCCTCACCGTTGCTTGGCGAACCTCCGGAGTTCGTCTTGCTGCACTTCGAAGTCATCGGCAGCAGATGCACCAGCCCGCAAGTTCCCTCAGGCAGCGACCTCTCTCTGGCCAGCAACTGGTATTCCGTCGCCCACCTTGACGCCGCCCGCCAGCGCCTCGCACAGCTTCAGCAGATGATCGATGCCAAGCCTGCAGCGCTGGGTGGAGTTCCGATCAAATCCATGTTCGACAAGGCACGCAACGACCAAACTTCCACGCCGGCACCCGCCTCGCCAGGCCAGGCCCTGGCAAATGCGCAAGACCTCCAAAAGCGCGCCGCTACGCTGCAAAACGCAGCCGCCAACGCCGCCTCACCAGCCGCGCCCGCGCCGAGAGATGAAGCCTCATTCCGTCTCCCCTCCCCGCCTCAATCAGGCGATTTGCGGCCCGTCTGGCTGAAGGATCACCTGCTCTTTGTGCGCGATGCACAGCTGGACAACATTCACCGCATCCAGGGCGTATGGCTGGACTGGCCGACGCTGCGTGGCCGCCTCACCAGCTCCGTCAGCGACCTGCTGCCATACGCGCGTCTCGAGCCCACGATGACCCGGTTGGAAGATGCGTCATCTCTCGTGTCGCTGCCCGCACGCCTTCTTCCAGGACCGCTGCCGCCGCTGCAGGTGGAAAGCTTCCCGCTCGCGCGCATGATGCTCATCGCGTGGACATGCTTTGTTGTCGCGGCCATCGGAGCCGGGCTCGTGCTGCATCGTGCCACCGTGCTCAGCGAACGGCGGGGTGCCTTCGTCTCCGCAGTGACGCACGAGTTGCGCACGCCGCTCACCACCTTCCAGCTCTACAGCGAAATGCTGGCCGATGACATGGTGCCAGATCCCGAGCAACGCCGTGAGTATCTGCGGACGCTCGCCAGCGAGTCATCACGGCTCTCCCACCTCGTGGAAAACGTGCTCGGTTGGTCGCGCATCGAGCGCGGCCGCGCCTCCGCACGCATCGAACAACTCAATGCAGCCACACTGATACAGCGCTGCGAATCGCGGCTCCGTCAACGCACCAGTCAGGCAGGGCTCGATCTCGAGATCGTGCTGCCGGATCACACTGCAAACATTGTCGTTGTGACCGATGCCAGCGCGGTCGAGCAGATCCTTTTCAACCTCGTGGACAACGCCTGCAAATACGCGGGCTCACAAAGCGACCCGCGCGTCGTTCGCGTCGCAGCCATCGAGGACAGCCTGAGCCTCTACATCTATGTGATCGACTTCGGCCCAGGTTTGTCGGGTGCCCAGTTGAAGCGCCTGTTTCGCCCGTTCGAAAAGTCCGCATCCGACGCCGCACACAGCGCGCCGGGCGTGGGGCTCGGCCTGGCATTCAGCAGGCGGCTGGCCCTTGAGCTGAAGGGCAATCTGGAGTGGCACCCTGGCGATCAGGGTGCCAGTTTTGTGCTGACGCTTCCGCGCCCGCCAGTCGATGCATGACCTGCATCAAGCCTTCGCCAGATGGCATTCGATCGCATCGACGAGGGCTTCCCATGACGCATCGATGATGTTCGTGCTCACGCCCACCGTGCCCCACTCGCGCTGGCCATCCGTGCTGGTGATCAGCACGCGTGTCTTCGCCGCTGTGCCGCTGCCGCTGTCGATGATGCGCACCTTGTAGTCCTCCAGGCGCATGGATTTGATGGCGGGGAAGTTGGGGGTGAGCGCCTTGCGCAGGGCATTGTCGAGCGCGTTCACAGGGCCGTCGCCTTCGTCCACGGTATAAACTTTCTCGCCATTCACGATCAGTTTCACCGTGGCTTCGCAAGTCTCGTTGCCGGCACGATGCCGATGGCTGACGTGGTATTCGAGCAGTTCGAACGACGGCTTGTGCTGCTTCAGCAGCTTCCGGATCAGCAGCTCAAAGCTCGCTTCCGCAGCCTCAAACTCGTAGCCTTCGCTTTCCAGACGTTTTACTTCGGCCAGTATCTGCTGCACCTCAGGCGCGCCTTTGGCGAACTTGAAGCCCATTGCCTCCGCCCGCACGAGCACGTTCGACTGGCCGCTCATGTCGCTGATGGTGATGATGCGTTCGTTGCCGACCAGCGCCGGATCGATGTGCTCGTAGCTGCGCGCGAGCTTCTGCACGGCGTGCACGTGCAGGCCTCCTTTGTGCGTGAATGCCGCGACGCCGACATACGGCGCTCGAATCTCGGGCGGAACATTCGCCATTTCGGCCACGAACTGCGATAGCTCGCGCAGGCGCGTGAGGTCGATGCCGAGATCGATGCCCATCTTGTAGTGCAAGTTAGGCATCACGGTGATGAGGTTGCAGTTCCCCACGCGCTCGCCGTAGCCGTTGATCGTGCCTTGCACCTGGTTCGCGCCGTTGCGCACGGCTGCGAGCGCATTTGCCACGCCGACGCCACCGTCGTTGTGCGTGTGAATGCCGACGGGTTTGCCGAGATGCGCGACGACCTTTGCCGTCACTTCACCGACGAACTCCGGCAGCGCTCCGCCATTCGTTTCACAGAGCACAATCAAATCCGCGCCTGCGTCGCTCGCGGCCTTCACCGTCTTGAGCGAGTAGTCGGGGTCTTCTTTGAAGCTGTCGAAGAAGTGCTCCGCATCGTAGAGCACCTCGCGCCCATGCTTCTTCAAATAGGCCACGGTGTCGGAGATCATCGCGAGGTTCTCCTCCAGCGTGACCTGGAAGACTTCCGTCACATGCAGCGGCCAGGTCTTGCCGACGACAGTCACCACCGGCGTCTTCGCATCGAGCAGCATCTGCACCTGCGGATCGTCTTCGACCTTGAGCTTGCCGCGACGCGTCATGCCGAAGGCCGCGATTTTCGCGTTCTTCCACGTGCGCTTGGCGGCTTCCTCAAAGAAGGCCGCATCTTTGGGATTCGAGCCCGGCCAGCCGCCCTCAATGTAATGCACGCCGAAGTCATCGAGCCGCTCGGCCACGCGGATCTTGTCGAGCGTGCTAAAGGAGATGCCGGTGCCCTGCGTGCCATCGCGCAGGGTAGTGTCATAGATGGTGACTGGAGACATGAAGGAATGTGAGATGTAGAGAGGTGAGAAGGAAGAAGAAGCAAGGCCGATGAGCCGACTGCGGGCTTTGACGCGGTGCCCCCAAACGCTTGGGGGTGACGAGTATTCACGGGTTCAACACAACGGCATCAAGCGCGGTGGAACCCGCGGCTAATTCGAATGCTGGTGATGGTGATTGACGACCTCATGCAATAACGGTTCCAAGCCTACGCGCGCCTGCCACCGGCGCAAGGACGAAGGTTTGCCACCAAAGGCCACATGCCCTGCCTGCGCCTGTTTTGCCTCCCCCGCAAACACCCGAAGCACGATCAGGCAAGTTCCCGTCTCGCCGCAACGAATGATGATGCCCATGCTCACCCGTCTCCTCATCCTCTCGCTCGTCAGCGGGGCTGTGCTCGCTCAGGCTCCAAATACTGTGGTCGCCGCATTGCAACCCTTTGTAGATCATCACGAACTGGCCGGCGCAGTTACGCTGGTCGCCGACAGAGACCACGTGCTTGATGTCTCCACTGTTGGCTTCTCCGACATCGCGTCAAAGCAGGCCATGAAGCCCGATGCCGTGTTCTGGATTGCATCGATGAGCAAAGGCATCACGGCCGCTGCCTTCATGATGCTGGTCGATGAGGGCAAAGTGAACATCGATGACCCGGTGGAGAAGTATTTGCCGGAGTTCCAAGGCCAGATGGTGAAGCAAGGCGACAAACTCGTGCCGCCCGTGCACCCGATCACGATTCGCAACATCCTCAGCCACACGAGCGGCCTCGATTTCAAATCCCCCATCGAGCAGCCGACGCTCGACATGCTCACGCTCAAAGACGCAGCGGCCAGCCACGGCAAAAGCGCGCTGCTGTTCCAGCCCGACTCGGCCTACAAATACTCCAACGCCGGCATCAACACCGCTGGACGCATCATCGAGGTGGTGAGCGGTATGAAGTATGAGGACTTCCTGCAGAAGCGCCTGTTCGATCCGCTGGGCATGAAGGACACCACCTTCTGGCCGAATGATGATCAGGTGCGTCGTCTCGCCAAATCCTACAAGCCCAACGCCGCGAAGGACAATCTCGAGGAGACCACCGTCACGCAGTGCCACTATCCGCTCCAGGATCGCGCGCGGCAGCCATTTCCAGCAGGTGGACTGTTCAGCACGGCAGCCGATGTCGGAGTGTTCTGCCAGATGCTGCTCAATGGAGGCATGCACAAAGGCCAGCGTCTGCTGTCAGAGAAGGCATTCCGGGAACTCACCAGCCGCCAGACCGCGGCCACCTTGAAGGAAAGCTACGGCTTCGGCCTGCAAATCTCGCCCGATGGCTTCGGTCACGGCGGTGCCTACGCGACGAACATGAACATCGACACCAAGCACGGGCTGGTAACCGTGTTCATGGTTCAGCACGCAGGCTTTCCCGGGAAAGGCAAAGATGCGCTCGGTGCTTTCAAGAGTGCGGCGACCGCGAAGTTTGGCAGGTGATTCAGCACACACGCCCGGTGTTCGCGCTTTAGCGTGATCCGCGCGTCTCCTCGCGAAGTTCCACACGGAAGCGCCCGCCATGCTAAAGCGCGAACACCGAACTGATCACAAAAACCGCGCCGTCCGGCTCTCCTTGCTCTTCTTCACCTGCTCCGGTGTGCCGGCAGCCACCACGCGTCCGCCGTGCTCGCCTGCTTCGGGGCCGATGTCGATCAAGTAATCCGCCTCGGCATACACATCGGGATGATGCTCGATCACAACCACGGTGTGACCTTCATCGACGAGGCGATGCAGCACCTCGATGAGCCGTGCGACATCCTGCAAGTGCAGGCCAATCGTGGGTTCTTCGATGAGGTAGAGGTTTCGCCTGCCCTGCTTGGTGATGCCTTTGAGCCGCTCTTTCGTGGTCTTGCCTTCGCCGCCGCGCAGCTCCGTC
>WBZU01001439.1_pt2 | contig 16285 bp, 7 predicted proteins | sample 5204311 | NCBI WGS metagenome assembly WBZU01 (sample SAMN12344359, study PRJNA552823) | activated sludge metagenome | biome: Activated sludge suspended growth; feature: Nitrification reactor; material: Wastewater; isolation source: activated sludge from nitrification reactor of wastewater treatment...
GTTTTCTGATCTCCCAAACCAAAATGAACAAAATATTCCGAACTGGATAAATATCCCCTCGCATTTCGCACTTCAGCATATTGAATCCCATCCGGTGTTTTCAAGGTAATTTTAGCTCCAATTCCGAATTTATTCTTCTCCGGTCCATCAAGAGCTAGTCGACAGTAATTTTGGTTTGAATTGTTCTTATATACAAATGCCGGATCCTGAATGTTATTGACAACCAAATCCAAATCTCCATCATTGTCTAAATCGGCTACAGCAGCTCCGTTTGAAAAACTAGGTTCCTTTATTCCCCAATCATTCATCACCTTTTTGAATTTTAGGTTCTTTTGATTTTGAAAAACATAATTTACAATTTTTGCTGCAGGAAGATTTGATAAAATTTCTTCAGTACTTTTCTTACTGTTATTGTGTTGTAAATCATACATTAGCTTACCATAAGAATCGCGGTCATACAAGTCTCTTCTTATCCCATTAGCTACGAAAATATCCTTCCACCCATCATTATCGAAGTCACTCAATAATGTAGCCCATGACCAATCGGTTTTGTCAACTCCAGAATATTGCGAAATTTCAGAAAATGATCCATTGCCATTGTTCAGTTGCAACGCATTATGCATATATTGTTCGTGTATTCCTACAATCCTCATGGTATCGAACTGTTTAGGATTCATGACAGGCATTGAGGTTTTGGATCGTTTATAATCTTCCGGGCGCATTTCTACAGTAAATATTTCTTCAAAGCCGTCGTTATTTAAATCTCCAAAATCAGTACCCATAGAATAAAAAGGTGTATGTCTCGAAATCTTCTTAATCGATTCTGTAAATGAACCATTTCCGTTATTGTGATAATAATAATCATTTTCGATAAAGTCGTTCGAAACATATATATCCTGGAAGCCATCCTGATCAAGATCCCCGGTGGTAACACTTAAGCCAAATCCATAATTGTTTGTGATCCCAGCTGTTTCTGAGATATCTGAAAATGAATTATCTCCATTATTCCGAAATAAATGATCTCCACACAATAAGCCGGGATTCTTTTTGCCCGCCATGACGGAAGGGATGTCGAGATAAAATTTATCCGGTCGATTTGCTACATACAAATCAAGATCATTGTCATTGTCAAAATCAAAAAACGATGCTGTCATTGAAAATCCCGGATCCCCAATACCATACCTTGTGCCCTCTTCAGAAAATGTTCCATCTTTCTTATTGACAAAAAGTAAGTTTGTATTTTTCTTAGGGTCATTTTTAAATCCTCCTCGACAGACATAAATATCCAGCCAGCCGTCACCATTCACATCCGCCATCACTACTCCGTTCTTCCAACCATCAAATGCTGCAATACCCGATTTTTGAGAGATGTCTTCAAATTTAAAATCACCTTTGTTCAAATAAAGCTTATCTTCTGCTCTATTACCTGTAAAATAAATATCTTGCAATCCATCATTGTTAATATCTCCAATCGCAACACCTGCTCCATTATAGAGATAATTAAAATTAAAAATGTGTTCATCGGGAACCTCAGTCAACTTATTGACAAATGAGATACCTGATTCTTTGGGATCTATAAATGTAAACAATTTACTACCTTCATTTGATTGTGGCGCTGAGGCATCTCTTTTACAAGAATAGACAACAATTAAAACAAATATTAATATATACTTCATTAAATGATTAAAATTGAATTTCATCCTATTTGAGATTTATTTTTTTATTTGGATACAATATTTGCATAGGTTCGTCATCATTTGAAACTAAAAGTGCATAATCCCCTGCAATATTAATTTTCTTCAGATCTTTAACATCTCTTGGAAGAAAAATACCTGAATCCGAATTATCAACACAATAAAATTTACCATCCTTATACTTCATCATTAATCCAATCGAAGCATCTGCCGGGGTAGTTTCAATTTCGACTTGAAAATAATTACCTGCAACTGCAATTTCTTTTTCACCATCATGATCAAAATCTTGGATGACGATTCCTTGTATTGTAGAAATCTGAGCTAATTTGGGCAGAGGAATAGACTCAAACTTTCCTTGATGATTCAGAAAAAGTTTGCTTGAAAAGGTTTGTGCTGAGTAGTGTACTCCAGATTTCATCTTATCGCCTAAAATGCCTTGCAAATTTGTTTCAGAAAAGTATTTATAAGTAGGGTATTTGATTTTTATAAATGGCATTTGTTCCTGGCTACATTGTTTACCCCTGATAGGTACCAATTCTGAGTTATTGTACTTGGCAAGCACTACATCATATGTGCCGTTTTGATCGAAATCATCGCAATAAACTGAAAAGGGTTTTTCTATCGAAGTTTGAAACTTATAATTCTCACCTAAATTTCCTCCAATCATATCAATGTCACCATCATTATCCAGATCATCTGCAATTATACAATTCCACCAACCGACTGAATTGCTAAATCCGTATTGACTAGCATCTATTTCCTTTAATCCGTCTGCTGAATAACTGTATAGTTTAATAGGCATCCATTCTCCTACAATTACAATCGTGGGTTTGTTATCAATCAGCGAATTCACTTGCATCGCGTCTGTCACCATTCCCAGATTCCTAAGCATAGGCGCCTTGGAAGTTGTTACATCCTTAAATTTTGCCTTTCCCTTATTCTCAAATAGATATGAATTGGGAGCAAACGGGTATTTATCAGGTATTACTCGGCTTCCTCTCAATATATCCATGTCGCCATCAAAATCAAAATCAAAATGAATACCTACTCCACCAGATTCCGAAATTGGTGGCAAACATTCGGAACACTTTTTGAAAACGCCTTTGCCATCATTGAGATAAAGTCTGTCTTGATAATACTTACCCTGTGGAAACTCGGTACCTCCCGACACAACATATAGGTCCATATTACCATCGCCATCTGCATCAAAAATATCAGACGAAATATCTTCATATGCCTTATCTTTACTTATATCAGGTTGTACGGATTTTTCAAAGTTACCTTGGTTTTTTTGAAAATAAACAGCTCCTTCAACATCCTTTGCATTACCTATATAGAAATCCTCCAGCTTATCACCGTTTAAATCTGCTACACTAATTTCCGTTCCTTGTCTAGATAAACGATGAGGCAACAGAATCTGCTTATGAAAATCATTAAAATCATTCTCCTTGTGCTGAAACACTGGAAATATATCTTCTTTACTCCTATCTACTAATAACACTTGCTTTGCAGGTACTTGTGCATTTGGTGCTTTGGACTTAGTATAAGAAATCAAATGAACCTTATTTGCATCCGGATCTTTAACCACCGAAACCCTACCATCAGGCCAGGTGACATTAATACTTTTTGCTTTTTCCTTTTTTGCTATCCCAAAATGGGTGTACTCCTCAGTACAGGACAGATATCCTCTCACCCTACGTACGGAAGAAAATTGATATTTATTGTCGCTCTCTTCCAATTGTATTCTTGAACCCAATCCGTCCTTATTACCGGGATAATCTACCAGTTTAACGCGAATAGAATTATTTTGCTCTATATTGTTATTCCTGTACAGAAAAGCAGCGTCATCCACATTGTTTACCACAAGATCCAAATCACCATCATTGTCCAAATCAGCTGCAGCAGCACCATTGGAAAAACTGATTTGATCCATACCCCAATCTTTCATAACCTTGGAGAAAGTGAAATTACCTGTGTTCTGAAAAATATAATTGGTAGTTTTTATGGTTGGGAGCTTGCTGAGCAGATCACCAATAGAATTAAATTGAGTTTTTGATCTCTTGAAATCTTGAATCAATGCATCCACGTCTCTGTCCATTACGTCCTTTTTATGGCCTGTCGCTACGAACAGATCCTTTAGACCATCATTATTTAAATCTACGATCAATGGAGCCCATGACCATTCCGTTTTATCTAAATTACACATATGGGCGATTTCGCTAAAGTATCCTTTACCCTGGTTGTATAATAATGTGTTATGCATAAATTGAAAGGCTATGCCATACATATTTTCAAACTATCATACACAGCAGGATTCATTGCAGGCATAGATGTTTTACTTCGTCGGTAATCTTCAGGTCTCATTTCACTAATAAAAATATCTTCCCGACCGTCATTATCTATATCGCCAATATCTGCTCCCATTGAACTAAACGAAATATGGTTCGCAATATTCTTCTCAAAATGTTTAAATGTGCCATTTTTTTGATTGATATAAACATAATCGTTCTCTGCGAAATCATTACATACATACAAATCTTGGTAACCATCATCATTTATATCTCCTGCGATTACATTCAAGCCGTAGGCAAAATTTGGTTGCAGTCCTGCTATCGCAGTAATATTCATAAATTTTTGACCTCCTTCATTTCTATACAATTGATCAGAGTTAAATCGATTGTTCTCTTCTTTGCCTTTAGCCAAACTCAAGAAACTATTATCGAATGTATTTGGCCGATTCGTAACGTATAAATCAAGGTCACTGTCATTTTCCAAATCAAAAAATACAGCGGAAATAGAAATTCCAGGATCATTGACACCATATTTTGCTGCACTTTCGATGAATGTTAAATTTCCTTGATTGATAAATAACAGATTTTCATTATCAGCTGTGTTCTCAAATGAGCCTCCTCTACAGACATAGATATCATCCAATCCATCACCATTCACATCAGAAATGGCGATACCATTTTTCCAACCTCCATATATGTCGATCAACGCACTGGAACTTACATCTTTAAATTTGAAATCGCCAAGATTTTGATACAATTTATCACCGCTTTGATTGGATGTAAAATATAGATCTTGCAATCCATCTTGATTAAAATCACTTATCCCAACCCTGCCCCCATTATATAGATATGCCAATTCCAGTTGAAAATCCTGAGGCTTTTCTACGATATTGTTCTTAAAGAAAATTCCAGATTCAGAGGCAGGTATTAAAGAAAACATTTTTTCAGATTGAACTTGTTTTTCAGGGCTGCATGATACACAAGCCAAAAAACAAGTAGCTGAAAAAGCGTAGAGCATCACCTTTTCCTTTTCCATGTTATAATGATATGTATTAATTTTAATCTCCAATAATTTAAAAATTGATTGATTCGTGAACTGCAAATGGATTTCGGAAAGTGGATTATTGTTGTTTCGTGAGGTAAATCCAACATGGAAATCCATATTAATCTGCAGAACGGCTCTAAATTATAATGTTTCTTCTGGAAATTTAAAAAGTGCTATATATAAAATTTTATGGTATCAATAAAACCCTGAATGCAATATTTTTATACATACAGACAAAAGAGTATATATTAAAGATAAGCCATTCCAAATTAATGGAATGCCTTGTATTTTGCTTTAATCTAAATTTTAGAACTCGGGAACAAAGTTGAAAGCTAAAATGCAAATACATAAGTTCCAACATTCGGCTATTGTATAATTCAGGCTAATCATGTGGAATAGATCATGCATCATTATTCACAAAATACATTCATGAACCAAATCATCTTTTTCCACATGAAATTAGAAGATTTCCTGCCGAATATCCTGTAAAAAATGAGCTTAAAAATCCATTAATCGGAGAACTAAATGAACCCCTAAAAAATTTTTTTTTACCATTAAATGGATTACTGGCTTGAATCCTAAAAAAAATTATTATTTTTCCATTGTAGGGGTTGCTGTTTCTGGCATTGATTCCTGCTTCATCATTTTCGGTTTCAATTTATATAAGTCAACCGAGAGTGTTAATTCGTGAGAACCATTGTTATATCCCTGGAAATCAGCATATGACTGATCATATGAATAGAAAAATTTGAACTTATCTAGTCTTACTCCTCCTAAAAACACAAGTCTGTGTGAAGAGGGACCAAAACTATAAGTAAATCCTCCGAATAATTTTTCGTCCAGCATTTTCGCAATGATATTTACATCTGTACCGAAAGGTACATCACTGATTTTTTTCAACCCTACAGACGGTTCAAGAACCATCCGGTAATCAGGCAATTTGAATCTCGCTCCCAGCAACGCGAAAAAATTCACAGGACGATCTGCATTACCGGTATTTGATGTGCTACTGGACTTATTGTCGAGTGCTGTTTCAACGATATGAGGTATTGCAACACCTAAAAAGTACTTTTGTGCTATATCGACATTGAATCCCAAATCTGCAGCGAAATATTTCTCTCCATTGAGTGCTTCGTTGATCGTCGGATCTGTTCCCTGATGCTGAGGATCAGTTATAACGTCATTATCCAGGCTATACTGAATGTAAGAACCGGCCAAGCCCAGAGAAAAAACATTTGATCCTGCCTTAAAATGATAAGCATAATTTCCTTGTCCAATAAATCGATTTGCGACACCATAATTCTCACTATATATGAGCCCCCCAATTCCCATATTGTTTACTGGAGCTCCATTGATGCCTAAGGTAAATCCCTTTGGAGAATTCGGAAATCCAGCCCATTGGTCTCTATAATTGAGCAAAATAGTAGAAACTCCATCTGCGCCAGTGGCTGCAGGATTCACAAGAAATGGATTCAAATGGTAGTGGTTGTACACAGCTGGTGTCTTGAGAGCCACTGCGTAATCTTGTGCAGAATATCTCGTGATAGCAGACAACACAAACAATGCAGCTATTCCTATATTTTTAAAATTTATTTTCATCGCTTTCGATTTCTGATGATTAAATTGTTTAAAATTATTTCACAATGGTAACAGTTCCTTTGTAGTACACATCATTTTTACTGCCCTCGGTGACTTTCATGACCCACATGTATGTTCCTTCGTTCAATTCATTTCCATCATTATCTATACCTTCAAACTGATCGGTATAATTTGATGTTGAAAAAACTAAATTTCCCCATCTGTCAAAAATACTGAGGTAGTTTACATAATCCTGAGCACAACTGATCGTCATTCGATCATTCAGACCATCATTGTTAGGAGAAATAGCTAACAGCCCTTTGAAGCAATCTGCTTTTGGACTTGTTACGCATACTACAAATGATTCAGAAGATGAACAACCATTTACATCCGTAACTGAAAGATCACATCTTCCATCTTCAAGAGCAATCGCTGTGTTTGCAGTTTCGCCATTGCACCAGGAAAAAGTATATGGTGATGTACCCCCGGATATTAATGCCTCATATTTACCGTCCGCTGTACTTTCGTCGGTTGCACAGCTTATCCGACGCAAGGAGATGGAGACTTTTCCTGGAGATGAGATGTTGATGCTGTTGCTCACAGCCGAACTTCCTGTGGCGTCCGTAACTGTCACTTTATAATTACCCGAACACAGCCCATCAGCGATATTGCTATTTAAGGTAGCATTATGCGACCACTTGTAAGAATAAGGAGTGACCCCACCTGATGGACTACATATAATTTTTCCATCACAAACACCGAAGCACGTCACACCACTTCCACCTGGTTTATTATCTACTAGAGGATTAATATTGATTGTGTTGCCTCCTCCATTTGTTTTTCTTGGAATGATAACTTCCAAACATTGGATACAGGAATTTGCATCAGTCACACAAAGAGAATAAGGGCCGGGAAATGCGTTTCTCAATGCTGAAGCCCCACTCACTACATTACCTAGTGAATCTCTCCAAACATAAGTGTAATTTGGAGTTCCACCGGAAGCTGATGCATCGGCAGCACCATCTGATCCACTGGAAGGTAAAATATTATTTGCAACTAAATTGATCTTAGGCGGAGCTGAAACAACAACGGTAGCTGTAATTGAGTTGCTTGCAGCGTCTGAAACTGTAACATGATAAGTTCCTGCACATAAATTATTGACCGGATTTGTTACAGAACCTGCGCTATCATCCCATTTGTAGGTAAGTGTTCCTGTACCTTTTGATACATATACCCTTGCAGATCCATTACATTCTCCAAAACATTTTATCTCAGATGTTACTCTGATAGAGTCCAAAGTCAAGACTTTTGATGCACAGTCCACTCTGAAAGTATCTCGTTTAACACAAGACCTGGAATCACTGACTTTCAAAGCATAATTTCCACAAGGCACTCCGGCAATATTTTGTGTTGTGTACAATACTGTAGAGCCCGGTAATTTTACCCATTCGAATGTATATCCCGGTATTCCACCGCTAGGATTCAATGTAATGGCACCATCACCACCAATATTCTCGTGGGTAATGCTTGCATTTGGCAGGATTTCTGTTGCCGCGCTGATCGTCACGATATCTGAAATAGCAATTTTTCCGTCAGCATCAGTTACTCTTAATCTATAGCTACCAGGACAAAGGTTAGTTGGGTCTTCTACATTCGAAACCGAAGATCCCCCTGTTGTCGGTATCCACTCATACTTGGCATATGGCATCCTTCCTCCGGTTGTTGTCATATTTGCCGCTCCATTGCAAGCTTTGTAGCACCTTTCTCCTGAAACTGAATTACGGGTAACAGTAAGTGGGGCGGAAGCGCAATTTATAGTGACCAATCCATCTGTTACACTGATATTAAAATTACTTCCTGCATTATCCTCAAACTCAAATGTTCCGCCGAAAGCAGTAATCCTTGGTGTAGTGTTGTCAGGACAAGGACCCTGGACATCAAAACATAAGCCAAATAAAGTACCTCCAGTTGGGATTGTATATGGATTTGCTGTAGCAATGTTCCAAACAATCCTCACGATATCCTCACCCGGTACACGATTGATTGCACCACATCCAAAATTAGGTAAGTTATTAGGTGACAAAACGCAAGGTTGTTTCATGATCAACTTTGTGGTATCAATACGGATTCCAAAAGCAAATGATTCCATATTGGTGAACCCATCAGCCTTAACTTTAATGCAAAATTCTGAACTTACAGCAGTTGTATCCAAAGAGGTATATATTTTTAATGGCTTCGAAGCCTGGGTAATCGTAAGTTTGCCAGCTGTAAGAGATACGGGAACAGTATTATTATTTACATCTACAAAATCCAATAAGGTAGGATTGCTTGAAAAATTAACATCGGTGCTTGCTCCTATGTTACCTACTGCTGTCAGACACAGTTCAAAGATTACTTGATTATCAGGTAAGCTCAACCCGGCGCCGGTAGCATCATCCCAGACAAATACAAGTCCCGAGCTATCAGCTAAAGGATTGTAAGTGAGATTGTTGAGTGCTATAGCCTGAAGTTTATTATACTTTGCTACATTCCGATCCCAACGGACTGATCCTTGGGCATTGAGGATACTTTTAAAGTTCTTGACAGTAAATTTGATGCAAGCTATTCCTCCGGTTCCGGTTGTTTCTTGAGAACCGGTGATGATGATCTCATTCCCTCCTGAGCTACCCGGACAATTAGGTCCTAAAATTTTAACTTTGCCAATTCCTGAAATTGAGTCCACCGGGACTTCTTTCTCGTTTTTATCGAGGATTTCTATCCTTGCAATGGTACCTGCAGTCAATCTGATTGCAGAACTATCACACTCTTTTCCGATTAATCTAAAACGAAGACCAAACAACTTATTACCATCCGCAATCGTAACAGGATTAAAGTTTGGATCATTCCAAGAAAAGGTTAATTGACCATTTTTAACAGCCAAAGCTGTCTTGTGGCTTGAATTTTCTATACTTCTCATCTCAACGGATTGATCCACTATGGTATCAAAAGCCAATACCAAGGAATCGTAAGCGACTCCAAACTGCGTGGAAATAATATCCTTAAAGTTGCGGGCTGAAACGTTCACTGTCACCAAATCACCTTTGTTACCGGTGGTTTGTTGAAAAGTAAGGCCCCACTGAGCAAAAATTTGAGTTCCGAAAAGTGCGGAAAACACTAAGATTCCTAAGATTCTCTTTTTCATAAATTACTGAATTTGGGAGACATTCCTAAGACAAAGATAGGAACAATCCACTAATAAACAATATGTATAAAATAAATATTTAATATTTAAAACACTATAAATTAAGATCCGAACAGGTGTAAGAGCTTGATAGATGGATTTGCTTTTGGATGGGAAACCAAGAGTATAATGCAAAAAGCCTGGAAATGTTGTCTCCATTTCCAGGCAAAATAACACTGCATTTACTCAGCCCTCATCATCTGATAAGAACCATTTTCTTGGTTTCAGTAAATTCATTAGTGTTCATTTGAATGTAGAACACACCTTCTCCTCCTAAATTTTGCTTGGTCAAATGTATCATGTTTGAGCCTTCTTTAAACATCTGAGCTGATTTGAAAACTACCTTGCCATTAGCCCCATATACAACAAATTCAACTTCCTGAGGCGTAGGAATCAAAAATTCAACGTTTGTTTCATCCGCAAATGGATTTGGACGATTCTGCATCAGTTGATACTTGTTGGTCGATTTATCTGCATTCCTGATCATTAAATTGAGATTCATCACTTCTCCAGATTCGTTGTATGCTTCAGCTCCAATATCAGATTTGCTCAAAGCAAGGCCGTATCCTTGGTTGAACTGGGATCCTAAAGATCTCAAGACTATTGAGAAGGCTTTTTCACCTTTGTTCAGCTCAACTGTACCTGGAGCAATGTAACTGATTCTCAACACACCATCAGCATAGTGATAAGTTTCATCGCTCATTGTAAGCTCTCCTGAATTTAATCCCAGGAATTCGTATTTGGCCGGATCAATTTGTATAGCCATTTGGAATCCACTGATCACCTGTTTTGCCATACTCATTACAGGCAAGCTCAACTCTGAATTTGCATGAGAAGAATTCATCATCAATTCCAGATCTAATGTCTCTGCCGTTCTTTGTTCTGCATGATTTCCAAAATTGCTTGCATCGGCATTTCCTGTCAAATCGCCAATTTTTATACCATAAAAATCTGCAGCAGTTTGATTTGAACTGATCCCTATAAAGTTGATTTTTTCAACAAATGGGAATGGATTCTTAGGATCAGGGAAAACATAGCTTACAGGAACAAATCTCCAAGAAGCTTGTCCGTTTGGATAGTCTTTGCTTACACCTAATATGATCTTTCTTATCGCTGAAATATCTGAAGCTGTAACCAGACCATTGTTACTGGCATCTGCTGCGATCATCTGATAAGGCGAATCAAACTCCTTGATACCTAAAATGTGTTTTTGAATTACCACGATATCGTGAGTAGTAACACCATTCAGAAAATCACCTGTTTTTTCTGCCCTAACTGCATAATCTTTGCCGGAACTGATATTTTGAAAAGTGTACAAACCCAGGGAATTTGTAGTACTTGAATTCGAGCTGATTGGATTGCTGCGTTCCCAGATCATTTTGGTATTATTTACTCCATTATGTGCTGTCGTAGTAACTTTTCCCTGGATGCTCAAGCCTGTTTGGCACACTCCATTTGGATCCTGAATTTCGATTACAGTCTCACAAAAATCAAAATTACCGGCCTCATCTTTCACATAAATTCTTACAGTATTCTTTCCGATATGAGAACAATCAAAAAGCATAGAATCCACGAATACCTGATTGACAAGGAAGTAGTATTTCAATTTATTCTTTGGAGTACAATTATCTTCACTATTCAAATTGTAATCTCTTGCCCAAATCGCAATGCTCTCGGTACTTGGCATCACTGTCGTTGTTATCGAACTCAAACAATAAGGAGTTGGCTTCTTAGCATCACGAACAGTCATCAAAAAACTACATCTGTTTTCATTGCTGCAGGCATCGCTTACTGAAATTGTCACTTTGTGAACACCCACAGGATAAATACCGCTGAGATTATTTCCAGGACCTGTATATAGTGGATCCACAGTACCGTCATTATTGATGTCAACAATGTGGTACCACTTCAAATTCGCGCTGTCAGTACAGTCATCTTTTGCATTGTAGATAAAGTTCACCTGACCTTGACATCCCGGACCGGTAACATCAAAACTTCTATCAAGACATCTTTCTGTAAAATCCGGTGGAGTGAGATTGATCAATTTGATCACTTGTATACCCTTCCAGATTCCTTCTGTTTCCGGATTGTGTGGATCGTAAATGCACCAGTCAATTACCGTCCACGAACGAATGATTTTGACACATGCATCTTGCTGTGCAACATAAGTTACATCATCTTTTGTGGTCATCATATTGTTGCAACGATCCGCACTATCTATTCTAGGTTTTCCGGTTCTATCAGGAGTCAATTCTTCTTTGGTTAGACAGGTCGTAGAGAACGTAATATCTGCAGGGAAAATCACCTTCACGTTACCTGGAGTAAAATCCTTGACTGTAATGATCTGGTAATCTGTTGCCGTATTTCCATTCACGTCTGTAGCCTCAAACTTTCTTGTAATCGTACCTTGACCACAAAGGAGATTTGGCGTATTTGTTACTTTGACGGTAACTTCACATCCATCGTACACATAGCCGTCCAGATTTGGATTACAATAGGATGCATATTTATCTTTGATCTTGATTGGTTGACGCATAGAAATATCTTTTACAACCTTTCCAAAATCATCATAATTTGTATAATCATATTCACAACTAATCGTTACACATGCTGGTGCTTTAAGGATTGGTGGTAATTTATCCTGCACTTCAACCTGTACCATACATGTATTACTGTTGCCGGCTTGATCCCATACCCTCAAATTTACCATCAAAGTCTTGCCATAATCCTCACAACAAAAATATACATACTCACTCCATAGATGGCCATTTTTGTATTGAGGTAAACAAGGAACGCCATCATCCATTCTCTTGGCTTCAAATCTTGCGATACCACAATTATCATGTGATCTGTCATCAAATGTGAATGCCTCTACTTTTGTCAATGTATCTATGGTAAGGGAAACTATGGTTTTCTGATCGCATACAGTTACCGGGGCAACTTTATCTTCAATAAATACTCTTACCGGACAATCTCTGTAATTGTTACAATCATCAGTTACTCTGAAGATGACCCAGGTATATCCTAGCGGTAATCCGGTGATGGAATAGAAACCATTTGAAAGTTTTACTACTCCAGCAATGCTTGAACCTTCGAATACAGGAGGTGTTGGTGACAAATATGGCTTGTAACCCACTTCAATTTTCACTTTATCGGAACATTCCTGAACAATATGCGGTGGTGCAATCACTGTTGTACCAGTACAAGTCCATGCATCTGTACTAAATGTTACGTCTGCTGGACACAACACGTCCGGTGCCTCATCATCAATGACTTTAATCACTTGGAAATGAGTAAAAATATTTCTTCCGGATGGCAAACACCAGTCCACATAAGTCCACTTTCTCAATACTTTAAATGAGTGTGCACATATAGGAATAACTTGATCTTCATAAGTGACGGCTATTTTGCAAATCGACCACTTTGGATAAATTGGTTGACCATTCACTGTAGGGTAACCTGCAGATTTTGGTGAAGGTACTGTATCCAGCTTGCTACAACCATAGATAATATCTAAAGGCCATACAATAGCTGCAGAATCAATTTTTCTGAAATACACCAATTGAGCGCAAGTGTCTGATTTATTACCTTTCACATCCTCGTAATAATATGTGATCGTCCGTAGACCTGCAAAATTTTCATTGCAGTCAAATTCTGTTACAACGTCAGATATTAATTTTCGAAATACCGCACCACCGCAATTGTCAGATACCACAGGTGCTGGAATGCTGTAATTCGTTTCATTACAGTAAACGGTGATCGGGTCGGGACAATCTATCCTTGGAGGATATTTATCTTCTACCAAGATTGTACCCCAACACTGATTTCCATTCAGGAAAACTGCAACCTTTAGAGTCTGACCCATTTGAGCTGCTCTGACGGTATCGTCTGGCAAAGGCAAGTTATTGATATTGTAAACGACAACGTCATATGGGCAACCAGTTCCCATATCTTCCAACATGATGTCAGGAGTGATAGCTGCTTTACAATTTTCATCAAGTGAAACTTGAACGTCTTTGTCGCAAGCTAAAGGACACTGTGCACGAGATGCTGACAGAGTCAACAATGACAAAATAATCACCAACAAACTTTCAGTGAAAATCCGTGTCAAGCTGGTTTTAAAATGTTCGAGAGTAAAAATTTCTTTTCTCATTGTAAAAATCGGTTTTGGACTGAGCAATACTTGTTTATTTTAAAATACAATTGTTACCAAAATTTAATCAGTATCTCAATGCATGAGTAGTCAGACTTATGCATTAAAATCATGAGTTTTACGAAGTTTTTATCCGATGAGATTCATCTCACCTGCTATTTTCATCAGTGCCGCTACACTAGTCGCACCCAACTTTCTCATCAGGTTTTTTCGATGTACTGACACCGTATTTTTGCTGATGTAAAGTGCGGCTGCGATGTCCTTATTGCTTTTGCCTGCAGCAATTTGTTCCAGAATTTCCTGCTCTCGATTCGTCAGATACATTTTTACATTATATCTGTTGAATGAACTCGCAGTTTTCGTTTTCTCCGTTTTTACTGTTTTAGAACCTACCATCACATCATCACCGAGATACACTTTACCTTCTAAAACCTGCTGGACTGCACTTTGAAGTTCGGACACTGAAGACCTCTTCGTAAGGTACCCGTCGGCACCTCGTTTCATGGCATCTCTCATCATTTTGGTTTCCAAATACATGGTAACCACGATGATTCGAAGTGCGGGAAAATGAGTTTTGAGTTTTTGAATGTAATCGAGACCATCGAATTCACCTAGATTGAGGTCCAGAAATACAACATCCATATCCTGGCCTCTATACATCAGTTTTTCGGGATGATCAGTTTCCAGAACAATATCTAGTTCAGACTTAAATTTGAGCCTCTTCAAGAGAAGCCCAAAACTCTGTAAGAACAAGAGATGATCGTCAACAATCCCAACTCTGATTACACTCATTGGAGCCTTGGTTTTTTTACTTCAGTAGAGCAAGTGCAAAACCAATGCCAAATCTTATAAAAATCTTTAATATATCCTGTAATTACGGTGCCTTAGTGCAACACATAATAGCTTTATAACAAGCCTATAGTATTAATTATCAAAATATTACAAATTATAAAATAACGTAATGTTTAAATTTCTAAAATTATTGAAAAAAACTTGGTGCATCTTTGAGAATGAATTTTCCGCTTTGGGCATAAGCATATTGAAATCCCGGTTGTAGACTATAAGCCCCTATAGCACCATTCTTAGTCAAGGCAATGTAACCCACCTGGAAGTCTTTGTGATTGGGTATGGACAATAACCTCATAATAGCCTCTTTGCAAGCGGCTTCAGGACCTTTACCACTTCGCATCATTTCCACTATTGAAAATGCCCCTAATTTTTTGGCAACCGCCTCACCCAATCCCGTTGCTGTAGCAGCACCGACTTCATTGTCCACATAAAGTCCTGCCCCAATAATCGGTGAGTCGCCGACTCTGCCGCGCATCTTAAAAGCGAGTCCTGATGTGCTGCAAGCTCCGCTGAGATCTTGCTCCTGATCCAGGGCAAGTATGCCAATAGTATCATGTCTCTCTGCATTGATTTTAGGTTGATACTCCGACTTGACGAGCCACTCTTCCCAAGCTTTTTTTGCCTCCGGTGAGAGCATATTTCTCTCTTTGAATCCATTCTCCAATGCAAATTGAAGCGCACCTGCACCAGCTAGATATACATGAGGTGTCTTTTCCATGACAAGTCGTGCTACAGAAATAGGGTGCAAGATATTTTCCAGAAACATTACAGCACCTGCATTTCCTTTATGATCCATAATGCTGGCATCCAGGGTCACTTTCCCTTCCCTGTCAGGCATTCCACCATATCCTACTGAAGTATCTTTCGGATCTTCTTCTGGGACCCTGGCGCCTACTTCAACAGCATCTACTGCTTTACCACCCTTTTGTATAACTGCCCAAGCTTCCTGAACGGCTTTCTTATTGTTCCAGGTAGCGATAGTGATTGGTTTGAACTTATCCTTACTACTTGGAATTAATATTTCTACATCAGTGCTTTTTGCAACAACCCCAGTTGTAATGCCCAATATTGCTGCTGATTTTACAAAGTCTCTTCTTTTCTGATTCATGATTATTGATTGTAGAATTAAAATTTTATCCATCTGGCTAGCTTCCTGTCTCCATCAGTTCCTTCAAAACTGAGGAAGTAAACTCCGGGAAGTAACTTATCCGATTGATCTAAAACTTCTTCAGATGCATATTTGCCAATCTCTGCACCTGTCAAGTTGAATATAGAAATAACTCCTGTATTTTCAAATATCGTACTTATCCATTGAATTTCTAATCTCTCTCCGACCCATGTGTAGCTTTTCCGTTCAATTTTACTTAACGGGTCAGAACTTGTAATGCTTTTACAAAGTAGTGCGTTTGCAGCATGCAACATATATTGGTCAACTGCTAACTGATCATGAACAGC
>WBZU01001682.1_pt1 | contig 16274 bp, 15 predicted proteins | sample 5204311 | NCBI WGS metagenome assembly WBZU01 (sample SAMN12344359, study PRJNA552823) | activated sludge metagenome | biome: Activated sludge suspended growth; feature: Nitrification reactor; material: Wastewater; isolation source: activated sludge from nitrification reactor of wastewater...
GGCGTGTTCGCTGCCAAGCTATTCGACTGCGGCTGATGCGCCACCTGTCCTGCTGGCGAATGTGTTTAGCGACAAGATCGATGTGTCGCGTTACATGGTCAGTGAAAAGCTCGACGGTGTCCGGGCGATCTGGGATGGTCAGGCCTTGCGTTTCCGCAGCGGCAGGGCGATCAACGCACCGGCCTGGTTTCTTGCCGGACTGCCGAAACAGCCGCTGGATGGCGAACTTTGGATCGGCCGTGGCCAGTTCGAGCGGGTTTCCGGGATTGTTCGGCGTGACGGGGTGGATGAGGCAGGCTGGCGGGAAGTGCGCTACATGGTTTTTGAACTGCCGGGCGCGCCGGGGCCATTCAGTGAGCGCGCGGAGAAATTGCGACAACTGGTTCGTCAAACCAATGTGCCATGGCTATTTGAAATTCCGCAGTTTTTCCCGGTAGACCGTAGCAGCGTGAAAAAGCGCTTCGATGAAGTGACCCGTGGTGGTGGCGAAGGCCTGATGCTCCATTTGGCCGAAGCACCCTACCAAACCGGGCGCAGCGATGTGCTGATCAAGATGAAACCCCAGCAGGATGCCGAGGCCGTGGTTGTCGGTCATCAGCCAGGCAAGGGGCGCTTTGCGGGCATGCTCGGTGCCCTGCGGGTGCGCCTGCCGGATGGGCGGGAATTCATGTTGGGGACAGGGTTTTCGGATGCCCAGCGTCGCGATCCACCGGCCTTGGGGACAACGATCACGTATCGCTACCGCGACCTGACCGCGAGTGGGCTGCCTCGGTTTGCCAGTTTCTTGAGGGTGCGTGAGGAGTAGGGGGGCTCCCCGACGACGTACAACTTTACTTTAGTCGTAATGTCCAGGTGGTGTTCGACTGGTAAAATCACGGCTTTGACTAGCGGCGAACAGCGATGATTCTCGTAACCGGCGGGGCTGGCTATATCGGCTCACATACCTGTGTTGAACTTCTCCGTGCGGGTCGCGATATCGTCGTTTTCGACAACTTCTGCAACAGTCATCCCGAATCGTTGAAGCGGGTCGAGTCGATCTCCGGCCGGAAAGTTATTCTGGTCGAAGGCGATATCCGCGATCAGGGCGCCGTCACAAATGTATTGCGCCAATACCATTGCACGGCTGTCATCCATTTCGCTGGTCTCAAGGCCGTGGGTGAGTCAGTTGAAAAGCCCCTTGAGTATTACGACAACAACGTCATCGGAACGCATCGCCTGTTGAGGGCAATGAGTGAGTGTGGCGTGAAGACACTTGTCTTCAGTTCCTCGGCCACCGTCTATGGCGAACCGCAACGCCTGCCACTGACTGAAGATCATCCGTTATCAGCGACCAATCCCTATGGTCGGACCAAGCTGGTCATCGAAGACATGTTGCGCGATCTCTATCGCTCAGACCCTTCATGGCGAATAGGCATCCTGCGCTATTTCAATCCGGTTGGCGCGCATGAAAGTGGCCTGATCGGCGAAGACCCGCAAGGCATCCCGAACAACCTGATGCCTTTCGTCGCACAAGTGGCCGTTGGCCGTCGAGAGCAGCTCATGGTCTGGGGCAACGATTACCCGACCCCCGACGGTACCGGTGTGCGCGATTACATCCACGTTGTCGACCTCGCGCTCGGCCATCTCAAGGCACTTTTGCGCCTGAACGAAGCACAATGTTTCGAGGTGAATCTTGGTACGGGTACCGGCTACAGTGTGCTTGAGGTCGTCAAAGCCTTTGAAAAAGCCAGCGGTTGTCCAATACCTTACGAACTGGCGCCGCGCCGCGCAGGGGACGTCGCTTCCTGCTACGCCGATCCGGCTTTCGCGGCTGAACTGCTCAACTGGCGCGCCGAGCGAAAAATGGATGCCATGTGTGTCGATGCCTGGCGCTGGCAAACCAATAATCCGAACGGGTTCCGGTAACAGATAGATAAGGTAACGAGTTACTTTTTGAATTCAATTAAGCAAATATGCAGGTTGTTAAGCATCTGATAGGCATTTAAAGTGCCTAAGCGGGTGCCCAATTTAACTGTTGAATGGGGTTGGTGTTTATGAAAGCTGTCATTCTAGCCGGAGGGCTTGGCACTCGAATTTCCGAGGAGTCCCATCTAAAACCCAAGCCGATGATCGAGATCGGCGGCAAGCCAATCCTCTGGCATATCATGAAGACCTACTCCCATTATGGAATCAACGATTTCGTGATCTGCTGTGGTTACAAGGGCTATGTTATCAAGGAGTATTTTGCTAACTACTTCCTGCACATGTCTGATGTGACCTTTGATATGTCCAATAACACGATGGAAGTGCATCAACGCTACGTAGAGCCTTGGCGTGTTACTTTGGTCGACACTGGCGAAGAAACACTTACTGGTGGCCGCTTGAAGAGGGTTCGTGAGCATCTGGGCAACGAGCCATTTTGCTTTACCTATGGTGACGGGGTCGCCGATATTGATATTCGGGCACTAGTCGCGTTTCATCGTGCACATGGCAAGGCTGCCACTGTAACTGCCATCCAGCCACCTGGCCGCTATGGTGCCTTGAACATGGACGGCCATGCCGTCACAAGCTTTCAGGAAAAACCTGCCGGTGATGGCGCGTGGATTAATGGTGGATATTTCATTCTCGATCCTTCGATTATCGATTACATCGACGGCGATCTGACCGCCTGGGAGGCTGAACCGCTGATGCGTCTGGCGAGGGAGGGACATCTGATGTCCTATTTGCACCGAGGTTTCTGGCAGGCGATGGATACGCTGCGTGATAAAACTCACCTTGAAGAATTATGGTCCAAGGGCCATCCGCCCTGGAAGGTTTGGACGTGAAGCTGTTCGACGATATCTACCGCGGCAGCAGGGTGCTACTGACTGGCCATACCGGTTTCAAGGGCAGCTGGCTGGCAACTTGGCTGGGACAGATGGGCGCTCAGGTTACCGGGCTTGCCTTGCCACCTTGCTGCTCTCCCAATCACTGGGATCTAGTGGGGGCGCCAGCGAAGGATATGCGTGGGGATATTCGTGATCTTTCCGCTGTACAAACGGCCTTTGAACAGGCGCAGCCGGAGATTGTCTTTCACCTGGCGGCGCAGGCACTAGTTCGGCGCTCCTATCGAGATCCGCTGGAGAGTTGGTCGACCAATGTGATGGGCACGGCCAATGTGCTCGAAATGTGTCGCCGAACGACTAGCGTGCGTGCAGTCGTCATCATCACTACCGACAAAGTCTATGCTAATAACGAATGGCCTTGGGGTTATCGCGAAAATGACAGGCTCGGCGGCCATGACCCCTATAGCGCGTCGAAGGCGGCCTGCGAACTGGTCGCTGATAGCTATCGCAAATCCTTCTGGTATGCGGACAGCTCGCCGTTAATGGCTACGGCACGCGCCGGAAATGTGATCGGTGGCGGTGACTGGTCGGAGGATCGGCTGATTCCTGATCTGATGCGGGCATTACGAGCAGGTACTTCTCTTGAAATACGTTCGCCGCATGCCACGCGACCATGGCAGCACGTTCTCGAATGTCTGTCAGGCTACCTGTTGCTTGGGCAGCGGTTGCTGGAGGGAAACAAGGAGTTTGCCGAAGCATGGAATTTTGGCCCAGGACCCGAAGACAACCGGACTGTAGCGGAGGTGCTCACGGTGTTGCAGCGCTTCTGGCCAGACCTTGCCTGGAATGTAGCGACTGTGCCACAGCCGCATGAGGCCAACTTGCTTTATCTGGATTGTGCAAAGTCGCGCAGCGCATTGAAATGGGTGCCGGTCTGGAGTCTTGAACAAGGGATAGAGATGACCGCAAATTGGTATCGCGAACATCACGCCACCGGTAAGGCCTGCACGATTCATCAATTGGAGCATTATCTTGAATCGGCACGTGCGGCCGGTTGTGGCTGGATCTTCTGATGCAGATTCGGTCGACAGATATTTCCGGTGCGCTAGTGGTTGACGGGCAGCCTTATGCTGATCACCGTGGTGCATTTTCCCGGCTTTTCTGCGAGCGCGAGCTAGCTGAGGTTGTCGGCGATCGCCATGTTGTCCAGATCAACCATTCGCGTACCCATGCTGTTGGTGCCGTGCGCGGCATGCATTTCCAGCATCCGCCTTATGCGGAGATGAAAATGGTGCGCTGCATTCGCGGCCGCGTCTGGGACGTACTGGTAGACTTGCGAGCGGGATCGCCTACCTTTTTGTGCTGGCATGCTGAGGAACTGAGCCCTGACACTTCGCGCATGCTGGTCATTCCCGAAGGCTGCGCGCACGGCTTCCAGGTGCTCGAAGCCGACAGTGAGCTGCTCTACCTGCATACTGCCTTCTACACTCCCGCATCCGAGGGAGCGCTACGCTACGACGACCCACAACTGGCGATCCGTTGGCCACTACCTGTAACCGATCTATCTGAGCGTGACAAAACACACGCCTTGTTATCCATCAACTTTATCGGACTTGATGTATGAACTGTCGACACTGTGGTGAGGTGCTGAAACACACCTTCCTCGATCTTGGTTTCGCGCCGCCGTCCAATTCCTATCTGAGTGAGGCTGAACTGAGCGCCCCGGAAATCTACTTTCCGCTCAAACTGAAGGTTTGCGACAGTTGCTGGTTGGTACAGACTGAGGATTACGCTAGAGCGGAGCTGTTCTTCTCCAAGGACTACGCATATTTTTCTTCAACCTCGACCAGCTGGCTAGAGCATGCCGCGCGCTATACCATGAATATGACTGAGCGCCTCGGTCTGGGTGCTGATAGTTTCGTTATCGAAGTTGCCTCCAATGACGGCTACCTGCTGAAGAACTTCCTTGCTGCAGGCATTCCCTGTCTGGGTATCGAGCCGACTGCCAGTACTGCGTCGGCAGCCGAGCAACTGGGTATACCGGTGTTGCGTGAGTTTTTCGGCGAGGCGCTGGGCAAGCAACTGGCCCGTGAGGGGCGTCAGGCGGATTTGATTGCGGGCAACAATGTTTATGCCCATGTCCCTGATATCAACGATTTCACACGTGGCCTGAAAGCAGCCCTTAAGCCAAACGGCACCATTACGCTGGAATTTCCTCACCTGATGCGCCTGATCGAACACACCCAGTTCGATACCGTGTACCACGAGCATTTTTCCTACCTTTCGCTCCATACCGTTTCACGCATTTTCGCGGCGGCTGGGCTGCGCGTCTGCGACGTGGAGGAACTGCCGACCCATGGTGGCAGCCTGCGCGTCTTCGGCTGCCATGCCGAGGATGCGCGTGTCGGTAGCGCCAGCCTTGCTGCTGTGCAGGAAGCCGAGTCGGATGCCGGGATGCAGGGCCTTGCTGTATATGAGGCTTTCCAGCAGCGCGCCGACGAGGTCAAGAACGGCCTGCTGAGCTTCCTGATTGAGCAGAAGCGTGCCGGCAAGAAGGTCGCGGCCTACGGCGCGGCAGCCAAGGGCAACACCCTGCTCAACTATGCCGGGGTGAAGCAGGATCTGCTGTCCTTCGTCTGTGATGCAGCTCCGTCAAAACAGGGCAAGTACTTGCCAGGAAGCCATATTCCGGTATTCGCTCCGGAAAAACTAAAATCGGAAAAGCCGAATATTGTTCTGATTTTGCCCTGGAATATCGCGGCCGAAGTCATGCTGCACACCAGCTATATCCGTCAGTGGGGCGGTCAGTATGCCACTGCGGTTCCAACGCTGGAGGTTAAATGAGCCAGCGTATTTACTATACGAAGCCCTCTATCACCGAGCTCGAGGTGGAGTACGCAACCGATGCAGCCCGCAACGGCTGGGGGGCTCGTTGCTATGAATATATCAACCGTTTCGAGGAAGCCTTCAAGAAACATCTGGGGGTCAAATACGCTATTGCTACATCGAGTTGTACCGGCGCATTGCACATGGGTTTGGCGGCATTAGGAGTCGAACGCGACGATGAAGTGATCCTTGGCGATACCAACTGGATCGCATCGGCGGCACCAATCACCTATTTGGGGGCGAAGCCGATTTTTGTGGATGTGCTGCCGGATAGCTGGTGTATTGACCCGTCTAAGGTCGAGGCGGCAATTACGCCGCGTACCAAGGCGATCATTGCGGTGCACCTCTATGGAAATCTGTGTGACATGGACGCGCTGCTTGCGATTGGCGCGAAACATGGCATACCGGTTATCGAAGACGCTGCCGAAGCGATAGGATCGATATGGCATGGACGCCGAGCCGGCTCAATAGGTCGTTTTGGGACGTTTTCCTTTCACGGTACAAAGACGTTGACGACAGGCGAAGGCGGCATCTTCGTTTCAAATGATGATGCACTTTACGAGAGAGTGCTTACACTGAGCAACCACGGGCGGGCACAAGGTCAGATTAAGCAATTCTGGCCGGACGTGGTCGGATTCAAGTACAAGATGTCCAACCTGCAGGCGGCTATCGGCTGTGCCCAACTGGAGCGTATCGAACAACTCATTGCGGCCAAAAGAAGGATATTCGCTTACTACGCAGATGCTTTGCGCGATCTTCCCCTCCGGATGAACCCTGAGCCGACCGGAGTGCAGAACGGCTACTGGATGCCCAGTATCGTGGTCAATGAGGGTATATCATTCGACCGCGAAGAATTGCTGGCAGCATTCAAGCTGGATAATATTGACGGACGAGTGTTCTTCTGGCCGCTCAGTATGTTGCCGATTTTCGCCAGGAAACCCGAGAATATCGTGAGTTATGGGTTATATGACCGAGCCATCAATCTGCCGTCATATCATGACTTGACAGACAATGAGATAAATCGGGTGGTGTCGCATATCCGGCATTATTTTGGCAGGCATCCCGGGAGATCTTAAATTAGGAGGAATTGTGAGTCTGGAAAATTTTTTGACAAAAGATCAGTTGGCCGAATTTCACCGAAATGGCGTACTGATACTAAAGGGGTTCTACAACCTTGATCGCGATATACGTCCGATTCAGCAGGCGATATACGAGATTATCGGGCTTGTCGTATCAAAATACGAACTTCCGATTTCCCGCCCGGCTTTTTTGCCAGAATTTTTCGATGCAGGATTCCAGCAACTGATCGCACTGAATCGGGCATACGGTTCGGAAATCTATGACGCGATTAAACAGATTCCAGACTTCATCAGGCTTGTTAGCCACCCGGTGCATGAACAACTGTTTCGCGAATTACGTTCCGGTTCAATACCTGCGATTGCGGCCGGTGGCTATGGCATGCGTATCGATAATCCAAATGAAGACAGGTTCAGGGCAAACTGGCATCAAGAATACCCGGCGCAGTTACGTAGCCTAGACGGACTGGTCTACTGGAGCCCGCTGGTGCCCATTAGGGAGGATCTTGGGCCGGTGGAATTCTGTCTGGGTTCGCAGGTCGAGGGGCCGATATCGGTGTATACCCAGGACAAGACCAATCCGGAAAAGGTTGGGGCATATTCGTTGACATTGAAGGATGAAGATGTGCTGCTTAAAAAATACCCTCACGTCAGCCCCCTGACCAATCCAGGAGATTTGGTAATTATCGACTTCCTCGTTCTACATGCGTCAGGACATAACAAAAGTCAGCGCTCCAGATGGTCCATGCAGACCAGATATTTTAATTTCGCAGAACCAACAGGTCGCTCCCATGGATGGAAAGGCTCTTATGCGGCGGGAGTCGATTTTCGCAATATTCACCCGGAGCTCTGTGCGGACTAGGAGATGAATTTGAAATGTAATTGTTGCGGCAGGCTGCTGACCGAAAAAATCTATGAATCTGGGGCCTACAGATCATTGACGTCACTTTGTACGGCATATGATGGCAAAACTGAAGTTTATTTTTGCCGAGGATGCGGCCATGTGCAGAGCGTGGAAATAACCAATATTGACCAGTACTACGATAGTGACTATGACATACTGGTAGAGAGTGAAGAAGAAGATCAGGTCTATGAGGTGGTGAACGGGGCGACCATATATCGAACCGAGCACCAGGTGAATACCTTGCTAGAGAAAGTCGGATTGTCATCCGATATAAGAATCCTCGACTACGGATGCGCTAAAAGCTCTACGATGCGTGCGCTTTTGAACAGGAGGCCTAGTGTAAAAATCTGCCTGTTCGATGTCAGTGACCGTTACATCTCGTTCTGGAAGAAGTTCTTATCAGAGGGCTGCTGGGCGACCTACGTGATCCCGTCAGCGTGGGATGGGCAGTTCGATGTGGTCACTACTTTCTTCTCCATGGAGCATATGGCTAGACCGCAGGACGCATTGAGCCAGATATTCCGGGTACTTAAAGCCGGAGGGACGATATATGGGATCGTTCCGAATGTGTTTACCAATACCGCAGATATGATAGTTGTTGATCATGTGAATCATTTCACTAGCCATTCTCTTGATTATCTGCTACGCAGCAATGGATTCAAGGTCACCGAGATAGACGACAGATCGCACCGCGGGGCATTGATTTTCAAAGCTGAAAAAGTGACCAGCTGCACCAATGAGGCGCCCGAGCAGGAGGGGATTCAAAGGGCGCTCTATGAGGCGCTGACGATTGCACGATTCTGGAAGGACATCAGACTCAGGGTAAGGGACTTTGAGCTCTCCATAAGTGACACTGAGAAGTTCGCTGTCTATGGTGCGGGATTTTATGGGGCATTCATTTCATCGTGCTTGCAACATCCCGAGCGAATTGCGTGCGTCATTGATCAGAACCCTTTTCTTCAGGGGCGAAAAGTGAACGGGGTGACCGTTATCTCCCCCAAAGACATGCCAGAATTCATCAAGGTCGTGCTGATTGGTTTGAATCCAGCGTATGCAAAGTGCCTGATTGGGGAGATCGCGGAATTCCGCCTTAGGCAACTTTCTTATTTCTTTTTGTGAGGCTATTGTCATGGTTATCGGCGAAAAAGTGATGCTGAGAGCGTGGTCGATAGAAGATCTGACTGCCTTGCAACTCATGCGTAACGATATTCAGTTGCAGCGACAACTCATGGCGAGGCCCAGGGGCAACTCAGCAGACCAGATTAAAGACTGGCTCGAAACCCGGACAAAATCGGCGGATGGATTATTTTTTGTCATCGCCAGCAAGGCTACGGATATGGTTGTAGGCTACGTTCAAGTCGTCGGTATGGACTTTATCAACGGCTTGGGCAAGCTAGGGATTTGTATTGCGCCTGAAATGCACGGTCAGGGATATGGTGGCGAAGCAATCAGGCTGCTTGAAGGCTATCTGTGGAACGTTTTTCATTTAAGAAAACTTACGCTGGAAGTGTTGGCTGAGAATTTCATTGCGATTGGCATGTACCTGAAAATTGGTTACCGAGAGGTAGGGCGCTTGCGCGAACATTTCTGCATGGGCGATAGGTATGAAGATGTCGTTGTCATGGAAAAGATGATGCTCCCATGAAAGTGGTGATTTCCCAGCCGATGTACTTTCCTTGGGTTGGTATGTTTGAGCAGATTCGATTGGCAGATGTATATGTCCATTATGGGGATGTGCAATTCTCCAAAGGGAGTTTCACCAATCGTGTGCAAATTAAGACAGCGCAAGGGATCAAGTGGCTAACCGTTCCGCTGAAAGATGTCTCGATCGGGCAAGTGATTGATGAAGTCAGGATCAATGCGAGCGTAGACTGGCGAAGGCAGCATATGGATATACTCAAACAGGCCTATTCGGGAACCCTACATCTTAAGGACATGTTGGGCTTGGTGGATTCGGTATTCCAACGACAGGCTGATTCTGTCGGGATGTTGAGCCGTTTCTCGATGGAGGCATGCTGCAGCTACTTTGGCCTCGATAAAGGAAGGCGCTTCGTTGATGTGCGGCAATTGGCGATTGGCGGATCAAGTAGCCAAAGAGTGCTTGATATCGTCAAAGTATTGGGGGGGAGAGGGTATATAACCGGGCTTGGTGCCCGGAACTATCTGAATCATCAACTGTTCGAGGATGCGGGTGTTCGCGTTGAATATATGGATTATCAGAAACTGCCGTATGAGCAACTTCACGGTGAATTCACTCCATATGTATCGATCTTGGACCTGATTGCGAATATGGGCAAGGAGGGTATTGAGGTCATCCGATCCGGAACGATTTATTGGAAAGAATATTTGAATCATGAATGAGATCGAAAAATTCAAATCTGAAGTCAGGCAGAACATTGAAGGCCTAAAGAACGACACTGATGTTCAGGCGTTGTCGCGCATATGGGTTAGGGAAATTACTCGCCACAAATATGCATATAACTTTTCCTGGATGGGGCGACCGATCATACAGTTTCCCCAAGATATGGTTGCCATGCAGGAGATTATTTGGGCGACAAAGCCGGATTTGATCATTGAAACTGGGGTGGCTCACGGAGGCTCGCTGATCTACTACGCATCGCTCATGGAAATGATGGGACTGGATGGATATGTGCTGGGTATAGACATCGACATTCGAGCGCACAATCTTGCCGAAATTGATGCACATCCGATGCGCAAAAGGATCGAGATGATCCAAGGGTCTTCTGTCGCGCCAGAAACAGTGACTGCCGTTGCTGGGCACGTAATAGACAAGAAAAGCGTGTTGGTGGTTCTTGATTCAAATCATACCAAGGATCACGTGCTTCAAGAGCTGAAAAGCTATTCCCCTTTCGTGACCCTCAATAACTATCTGGTTGTGTATGACACTCTGGTCGAAGATATGCCGGAAGATTTGATTGCTGATCGGCCGTGGGGAAAGGGCGACAACCCCAAGACTGCAGTTTGGGAGTTTTTGAAAGGTACGAACCAGTTTGAGATCGATAAAGCGATAGAGGCCAAGATATTGATTACGGTTGCGCCTGATGGATACCTGAAACGCGTTCGTTGACGTGAGCACCTGTAGAGCCTGAATGTCGCTTAAGCGCAACATCATTGCCAACTATTTTGGCCAAGGCTGGGCTGCTGTCATGGGGCTGGCCTTTGTTCCCTTGTATATCGAATATCTCGGGATGGAAGCCTATGGACTGATCGGGCTCTTTTCGGTGCTGCAAGCTTGGCTGGCAATGCTGGATATGGGGATGACGCCCACCCTCAATAGGGAGATGGCGCGATTTACGGCTGGCTCTCACAGCCCGCAGTCGATTCATAATCTATTGCGAAGCCTCGAGACAATCGCTGTTTTTATCGCTGCGGCTATTTTTCTGGCTGTTTGGAGCGCTTCCGGCTATTTTGCGGCCGATTGGCTTAAAGCGGAAAAGTTGCCGGTGGCGACGGTTTCACAGGCGCTTGCCATCATGGGACTGGTTGTCGCGCTGCGGTTCCTGGAGAGCATCTACAGGGGGTCGCTTTTTGGGTTGCAGCAACAGGTTTGGTACAACGTTGTAAATGCCGCCATATCGACACTGCGGTATGGCGGTGCCGTCATTGTTCTGGCGTGGGTAACAGCCGATGTCCAAACGTTCTTCTTATGGCAGGCCGCGATCTCGCTATTGTCCATCGTTATCTTGGCTCTAAGGGTGCACGGTACATTGCCGCGACCACCAGATCCGTCGAGATTCACGCTTGCTGCCCTCAAAGACGTCTGGAGATTTGCCGGGGGGATGATGGTAGTTACATTTCTTGCAGTGCTTCTCACCCAAATGGACAAGGTGTTGTTATCCCGCCTTCTTCCACTCGAGTCCTTTGGCTATTACACACTTGTTGCGACCGTCGCAGGAGTGCTTTATCTGGGCATCGGCCCGATCACTACGGCTTTATACCCGCGTCTAGTTGGGCTCTCGACCAAGCAAGACCACGCAGCACTTTCTTCCCTCTATCATCAGGGAGTTCAACTGGTGACGCTCTTGATCACACCTGCCGCGATGTTGTTGGGTTTCTTTCCCAGAGAGGTCCTGTATGTGTGGTCTGGAAGCACCGATCTTGCCGAGAATGCCGCGCCGATACTTTCGGTCTTTGTAATCGGTGTGTTCTTGAACGGATTGATGCATATGCCCGCACAACTGCAACTTGCCTACGGCTGGGTAAAACTGGGTATCCAGACAAACATCGTCGCGGTAGTCATCCTAGTACCGGCGATATTCTGGGTTGTTCCACGATACGGCGCCATAGGCGCAGCCTGGATTTGGGTGATTCTCAATGCGGGGTACGTCCTGATTGTCATCCAGCTGATGCACCGCAGACTATTAGTGAATGACAAGTGGAGATGGTATTTTTCGGATGTTGTCCTTCCGCTGTCCGGGGGGGGCGGGATCATGCTGCTGGCAAAACAGTTCCAGCCGACAAGCTTTAATGGCCGCTGGCAAGATCTCTTTTTCTTGCTGATCGCAGGGGGACTTGCGCTGGGAGCGTCGACTTTGCTGGCCGATCAGGTGCGCCCCAGAATACTGGCGCTGTTGTGGAACAAGTAATTTTATAGACAGAACTGAATGAATCACATACAAGAACGTAAACCATTGGCGCCTTGTCGATTGCACAGAACGACTTGCTGACTATGCATAATCTCCCACACATCCCCAAACCGACTGTAAGCATAGGCATGTTTGTTTATAACGGTGCAAAGACCCTCCGCGAAGCCATCGATTCGATGTTGAACCAGACCTTCCAGGAATTCGAATTAATCATTTCTGACAATGCCTCGACCGATGGAACAGAGGAGATTTGCCGAGAGTATGCAGAAAAAGATCCCCGCATCCGCTATATAAGACAACGAACGAACCAAGGTGCATCAGTCAATTTCCAGATCGTCTTTGATGAATCAAGGGGGGAGTATTTCATGTGGGCAGCACATGATGACATTAAGTCCGAGGATTTTTTGGAGGTTAATCTGAGGTTTCTTCAGTTGCATCCGGGTTATGTTGCATCAACCTCGCCCGTCAGTTTTGTGGATGATCTGCCGGATACTGTCCGCATGGGTGACAAAACCCTTGATCAGGAAACGGCTGAAGAGCGTTTCCTGGAATGCTTAGAAACATGGCGCGCATGTGGTCGTTTTTATTCACTGATACGACGAGCGGCCATCGCAGATAGTAAAGTCATCAGGAGTGCAACGTATGTTGGAGCAGATATTGCCCTGATACTGGAATTGGCGATGAAGGGAAAGTTCAAACGGCTGGAGCAGGGGTATGTCGCGCTCGGGCGTAACGGCGTCAGCGGAAGCGGGAATCTGTTCCGGGAATTCCGCAAGAGCATTAAGCATTGGCTGTTTCCGATGTATGAACTCGGCGCGGTGGTATGGGAGCAATCGGCAAACTTCTCTTTATGGAGCAGACTCCAGGTCGCACTGCTGATCGTAAGGATGAACCTGATGACTTTTTTGCATCAGTTCAAGATAGAGATCGTGCAGTGGGTTCAAAGAACAAGGGCAAAACCCGGTTTGAACCAGCTTGGCCGATGATGTTAATGCACTTGAATGAATCGACGGAAATCGTTTACCCAGAAAATAAATGAAGATGATCGCGATCACTGGTGCATCCGGCTTCATTGGGAAACATCTGGTTGCGCAACTGTTGCGGGAGGGCGGTTACGCGGTCAGGGTGCTTTCCAGGAATAGGCAGCGCGACCTGCGCGAGGGTAGATTCGGGAAAGAAGTGGAGGTTTTCGAGGGTGACATCAATGATCCGCATACATTGGGCGGTTTCCTTGTGCCGGGCTGCACGGTCATCAATCTCGTATACCTTTGGGACGCTGGAGAAGAGCGGAATCGGGCCTGTACGAGCAACCTGCTGGACGCATGCAAGGAGGCCGGGATAGCCAGACTCATACATTGCAGTACCGCTGCAGTGGCGGGGCGGGCGACGGACGACCTGATCGACGAAAAGACCCGCTGCCGGCCTGTCACCGATTATGGCCTGACCAAGTTGAAGATTGAACAAGACATCATCGGCGTCTGCAAAGGCGTATTTGAGGTGGTCGTGCTGCGACCGACAGCGGTGTTCGGCATCAATGGTGAGCCACTCAAGAAACTGGCGGCGGATCTTAGCCGCGGGAACTGCTGGAAGAACTATTTAAAATCCTGCTTGTTTGGTAGGCGCAGGATGAATCTGGTGCATGTTGCCAACGTGGTGGCCGCAATAGTCTTCCTGATAAGTAACACTAGGCATCTTGAAGGTGAGGTATTCATAGTTTCGGATGATGATGATTCTAAGAATTACTTCGTAGCGGTGGAGCGGTTTCTGATGGATGCGTTGGGGGTGAAAAGATACTTCCTTCCGCGCTTACCGCTCCCGTTGATATTGCTCAAATGGTTGCTATTGTCGCTAGGGCGGAACAACGTCAATCCGCGCTGCGACTTTGACCCGGGAAAGCTACGGGGGCTAGGCTTTAAGAGTCCAGTGACTCTGGTTGAGGGCCTTGCCGAATACGCTGCCTGGTATCGCGCCACGCAACTCTGCGAAAAGGGGCGAAAGCCTTCATGACGCTGCGGATACTTAATGTCAATGACCTGCTTGATCTCAAGACGGGCGGAGGGACGGCGGAGCGGACTTTCCAGATGAGCCGGTTTCTGACGCTACAGGGTGCGTGCTGCGAAGTGTTGACGATCGATACTGGCCATCTTGACGCACAACGGATCGAGGCACTTCAACCGGCAAGGGTTTTCGTGCTGCCGTGTCTGTTGCGAAGATTCAAGATTCCACGCTGGCGATCCGCCACCATTCGACGTGCGGTCGAAAAGGCTGACATCGTTCACCTGATGGGACACTGGAGCGTTCTGAATGTGATCGTCTATCTGGCGGCCCGGCGTGCCGGCAAGCCCTATGTGGTCTGTCCGGCGGGCGCTCTGCCCCTGTTCGGGCGATCGAGATGGTTGAAGCGCTTCTACAATCTCGCCATTGGAAACTCGATCGTCCGCAATGCATCAGGCTGGATCGCAGTCACCGAAGGAGAGTTTCCCCAGTTCGAGGAATACGGTGTGCCACGTACTCGGGTGACGGTGATCCCGAACGGCGTGAGCGCGGAAGATTTTCCGTCCGTGGACATCGCCGAGTTCAGACGCCGGCATGGTCTGCCGGATGCGCCGACCATCCTCTTCATGGGGCGGCTCAACCCGATAAAAGGACCGGACCTGCTGTTGCAGGCGTTCCTGAATTCGCGACAGGCATTTCCGGAACATCATCTGGTGTTCGCGGGTCCGGACGGAGGCATGTTGGCCAAGCTGCGTGAGGCTGCCGAGCGGTCTGGCATGGGCGGAATGGTGCATTTCATCGGTTATGTCGGCGGGGCCGACAAATCGGCGGCCTACCGCATGGCCGACCTGCTGGTGGTGCCATCGCGGCAGGAAGCGATGTCCATCGTTGCGATAGAAGCCGGCATCTGCGGTGTGCCGGTGTTGCTGACCGACCAGTGCGGTTTTGGCGAGATCAGGGCGATAGACGAACGGCTTGAAGTGCCGGTCTCAGTGAACGGCATCGCGGACGGGTTGGTCAGTCTCCTTGTAGAGCCCTGTGTTCTGGAGAAACTGTCGCCGACATGGGCGAGTTTCGTTGATCGCAAGTATTCCTGGATAGCATTGATACCGGAGTACCTCAAGCTTTATCAACATATTCTTGCGGGATCGGTACGATGAGGCTGCTCATCGTCTCCCAATACTTCTGGCCCGAAAGTTTCATCATCAATGACATCGTGCGCATGCTGGACGAGCAGGGACACGATATCGTGGTCGCTACCGGCAAGCCCAACTATCCGGATGGCAAGGTGTTCGAAGGTTATCGCGCCAGCGGGACCCAGCGCGAGCGTTATCTGAACAAGGTCGAGGTGCTGCGTGTGCCGCTCTGGCCGCGAGGCGAGGGAGGGGCTAAGAACCTTGTCCTCAACTATCTTTCGTTCGTGCTCGCTGGCCTGTTGTTCCTGCCCTGGATGCTGCGCAAACGCGAGTTCGATGCGATCCTGGTCTTCGCCCCTTCGCCCATCACCCAGGCGATTCCGGCGATTCTGCTCAAATGCTTGAAAAAGGCCAAATTGGCCTTGTGGGTTCAGGACATGTGGCCGGAAAGCCTGGCCGCAACTGGCTTTGTCAGAAATCCTCATTTGCTTAAGGCCGTGGGCTGGATGGTCAAGGCCATCTACCGCTGCTGCGATACCCTGCTGCTGCAGTCACGGGCCTTCATCGAACCAGTGGCGCGCTACGCCGAGCGTGAGAAAATTTTCTATTATCCCAACTCGATGGATGTTCGGCCCCCGGCTGCGCTGGTGCCTATCCCATCGGAGTTGAGTGAATTGCTGGAAAAGCATTTCTGCGTGGTCTTCGCTGGCAATCTGGGTACTGCCCAGGCCTTGGGCACGCTGGTTCAGGCCGCAGTGCATCTGCGTGATGATCCACAGATCCGCCTCGTGCTGGTCGGCAGCGGTAGTCGCCTTGCCTGGCTTAAGGCGCAGCAGCAGGTGCATGGGCTGGACAATCTGGTGATT
>WBZU01001169.1_pt2 | contig 16232 bp, 17 predicted proteins | sample 5204311 | NCBI WGS metagenome assembly WBZU01 (sample SAMN12344359, study PRJNA552823) | activated sludge metagenome | biome: Activated sludge suspended growth; feature: Nitrification reactor; material: Wastewater; isolation source: activated sludge from nitrification reactor of wastewater...
ATATACTCAACGTCAGTACGGGCAGGATTGCGTCACAACTGGAGAATCGGGAGATGGGACCAAAGACTGAAAGCGCTCGCCATTCGCTTGCGCTCGGGCTTCTCCATGTCACGCTCTGGATACTCTTCTTTGCGCTGATGGCGCTGGTGCTGGCCTGGTTTCTGGGCTGGCGCTCGGTGTTGGGCTACGTCAACGCGCTGGCCCTGGTTGCCCTGGCGCCGCTCGCGCTCGCCACGACGTCGGCCATTGGCGGCCGCGCGGCAGCGGCGGACCTCCGCTACCACTACAGCCGCTCGGTGATGCCCGATTCTCTGCGCGACCGGACTTACCAGACCATGCGCGACCTGACCGGCGCGCTCAACTTTAGCGCCAATGCGGCGGTCGTCGGGCTCACGTTATTGATCATGGCAGGCGCGATCTACGTGGGATACTGGTCGCTCCAACCCATGCCATGATAAGATGGGGGCACTATGTCGCAGGATATGTCGCCCGAATTGGTCCGCCGTCTGCGTGAGGCCGGCTACAAGATCACGCCGCCGCGGCTCGCCGTGCTGGAAGTCATCCAGCGCGAGGGTGAGCACTTGAATCCCAACGAAATCCTCGCCCAAGCCCAGGCCATCCACCCGCAGACCGGGCGCGCCACCGTCTATCGTACGCTGGAATTGCTCACCAATCTCGGCATCGTGCGCCCCATCTACGTTGGCGACAGCGGCCCGACATACATCCGTGCCGAGGGCGGGCATCACCATCTCGTCTGCTCACATTGCGGGCGCATCCTCGACTTCGAGCAGTGCGTCGCCGACAGCATGGAGCGCGAACTCGAGGCGCGCTTCGGGTTTCAGATCAAGAGCCACCTCCTCGAATTCTACGGCCTCTGCGCCGACTGCCGGCGCGACGATACAACGCCGGCCGGCTGAGGCTCATCTCGTCGCCCAAATCCACGTGGACCGCTGCGCGTCCGAGCAAGACAGCGTTCGAGCGCGCGCTGCGCTTGACAGCGACGCGTGCCGCCGCTACACTACGCCTCTAACTGAGAATCTGTCTCATTGAATAGCAAGGTGTCGTCGCTACGATGCCATTGTGCATGAACCTGATTGACGGGAGTGTTGTGATGATTCGCAAAATCTGCCAACTGCCTGTTTTCGCCCTTACCCTGGCCGCCATTCTGTCCCTAGCCGCCTGCACGACGCCGGCAGCTCAACCAGAGGCGGCACCGGCCGCGACTGCGCCGGACGCTGCGGGCGAATCCCATGCCGCCGTGCCGGATGCACTGCCGCAACTGACGCCTGTGGCGCTCGCCGGCGGCGAGAAGTTGCAGGTGGTCGTCACAACGAACCTGATCGGCGACGTTTTGCGCCGCGTCGGCGGCGACGCCATCGAGCTGACGCAACTGCTGCCCACCGGCGCCGATCCGCACAGCTACCAGGCCCGGCCCGACGATCTGCGCAAGCTCGATGATGCGCATGTCGTGCTGGTCAATGGCCTGCACCTGGAGGAGGCGATGCAGGCGGTTTTCGATAGCCTGGGCGGCGACATTGCGGTGGTTTCGATCAACACCGGCGTGCCGACCATTGCGTTTGCCGGTGGTCACGGTGCCGAAGAGGAGGGCGCGGCCGACCATGCGCACGCCGACGCCGACCCGCATACGTGGATGGATGTGCGCAACGTGCAGATTTGGACCGACAACGCCGTGACAGTCCTCTCTGCGTTGGATCCGGCGAATGCCGAGACATACGCCGCCAATGGCGCGGCGTATCGTGCCGAACTGGCCGGGCTGCATGACGAACTGGTCGCCGCGTTTGCCGCCATTCCAGCCGACCGGCGCAAGCTGGTCACCGACCACGACAACCTGGGCTACCTGGCCGCGGCATACGATCTTACCGTTGTCGGTTCGGTCATTCCGTCGCTCAGCACGCTGGCGTCACCGTCGGCGCAGGAACTGGCCGCCTTGCAGACGCAGATTTCTGACGAAGGGGTCAAGGCCATCTTTGTCGGCACCACTGTCAACCCCGACGTCGCCGCGCAAATTGCCGCCGATACGGGCGCCACCGTCGTGCCGATCTACACCGGTTCGCTCAGCGATGCCAATGGCCCGGCAGCGACCTACATCGACATGATGCGCTACGATGCGGCGCAGATCGTCGCCGCGCTCCAGAAATAGCGCGATAGCCGCACCTGCCAGGGACGCGCGCACTGGATTGACAAATCGCCGAGCGGGGGCATATACTCACTACGAACTGAATAGCGTTTCTGTACAGGTACCCGCTGCCTCGGAAGGGGCGGGTAGTAAAGGCGAAGCCGGTGTAAGTCCGGCACTGTCCCGCAACTGTGACCGGTCTCTGGGGAGGCCGGAAGTCAGGTCGACCGCCTGTACATTCTCGTGTCAGCCCTCGCGGAGTGGGGTGTGCCGTTGATTGACCGAACGATCACCAACACCTTCTCGATCCGCCGAGAAGGTGTTTTTTGTTGCAAAGGAGTTGGGAGAGGATGAAACGCCATAGCTATGTGTTGGCGGCTGGGGTTATTCCAGTCGCCTTGTTGGTTGCTGTCCTCTGGGCGCTGTCGCCCGTGGCAGCGGCCCAGGCCTTTCACGCGACGCGTGACACCGCCACGATTGCGGCGCATGGCGAGCATACCGGCACGGTCAGCACGGCGGCCGTCGTCGTGCAACTCGATGACCAGAGGAGCATCGTGCGGTGGGTGGACTTTACCGACACGGTGTCGGGGCTGGCGATGATCGAGGCGACGGGCCTGGACATCATCGTCGCCGACACGAGTTTCGGCCCGGCCGTCTGCGCGATCGAGGGCATCGGCTGTCCGGCCGACAACTGCTTCTGCAACGCCGACGAGTTCTGGGGCTACAACTTCTGGGACGGCACGGACTGGCAGGGCTACCCGGTGGGCGCTTCCTCGTCCGAAATCTCGGCGACGGGTGCGATCGAAGGGTGGCGCTGGGGCGCGTTTGGCAGCGCGCAGGCGCCGGCCGACCAGGCCATCGCTGCGGCCAGCGCGCTGGAGTGGCTGCGCAGCCAGCAAGACCCCACGACCGGCGGCTTTGGCGACAGCACGGGCGGCGCGATCGAGGTGCTGATGGCCTTGGGCGCCAACCACGAGGACGCCGCGACCTGGAAACCCAGCGATGGCCGCCGCGCGCTGGACAACTACCTGCTGCTGCGCGCCACGCGCTTCAGCCGCGACAACGTCGCCGCCGCGGGCAAGCTGGCGATCGGCGCGGCTGCGGCCGACGCCTGCCGCACCAACCGCAGCGTCTCTCCCTCGTTCTATTTCAGCGATACGCTCGGCGCCTATTCGCCGGACAGCGGCTTTAACGCCTGGGGTATCCTCGGCGCGGCCGCAATCAGTGAGACCATCCCGGCCACGGCGGTCGATACGTTGCTAGCGCAGCAACAGGAGGACGGCGGCTGGGAATGGCAGGCCGGCTTCGGCACCGACACCAACACGACGGCAGTCGCCACTCAGGCGCTGATCGCCGCCGGCCAGCCGGTGAGCGCTACGGCGGTTGTCGATGCGCTGGCCTTTCTCAAGAGCGCCCAGGTAGAAACGGGCGGCATCGTCTACGATCCGAAGACGCCCGAGTACGGCGCCGACGCCAATTCCACGGCCTACGCCATCCAGGCGATCTTGGCGGCGGACGGCGACCCGGCCGGCGAAGAATGGGCGGTTGATGGGCTGACGCCGCTGCGCTTCCTGCTCGGCCTGCAACTGGCCGACGGCAGCTTTGAGTGGCAGGCCAACACCGGCAGCAACCTGTTGGCTACGGCGCAGGCGGTGCCGGCATTGCTCGGCCAATCCTATCCGGCGACGGTGCGCGAACTGGAAGCCTGCGTCGCGCGGCGCGTCCGCGTGGCGCGCGACGCCGCTGCGTGCGAGCCGCCGGCCGCCGGCGATACGGGCGGCGCATGTGCCATGCCGGCAGGAGCCAACACTGAAGCACAGCCGTAGTTTTCGGGCGACAAAGCCAACCGGTGAGGCGCCAAGTGGCGCGCAAGATAATCCGCGCACATCCGCATTCTATCTCGCCGCCCTGCTCGCGCTTGCTGTCTTGCTGCTGAGCAGTGTGCCGGTCTCTGCGCAGGATGGTTCACAGGCCGGGCTGGTCATCGTACACGGTGACGGCAGCGTGACGACCCAGTGCGTCGCCTTTGCCGAGGAATCGATCACCGGCGCCGAACTGCTCGTGCGCAGCGGCCTCGACGTGGCGATGGAAGCGAGCAGCATGGGCGCCACCATCTGCCGGCTTGACGGCGAGGGCTGTGGCTATCCGGAAGAATCGTGCTTCTGCCAGTGCGAGGGCAGCCCGTGCATCTACTGGTCCTACTGGCGGCTGAGCGACGAAGGTTGGAGCTACAGCAACCTCGGTGCGGGCTATGCCACGGTGCGCGATGGCGACGTCGACGCCTGGCGTTGGGGCGAAGGGACGGTTGAACGGGCGGAAGCGCCACCGGCAGTGACCTTTGAAGAAATCTGCACCACAGAGAAGGAAGAACCTACCACAGAGAGCGCTGAGGGCACAGAGAAGAGTGGCGGCGTGAGTGTGACGCCAGGCGCGGTGGCCGCGGCAGATGGGCTCCCGTCGGCTGAACCTAGTGTTGTCGTAACTGCGGCTGTGTCCGGCCAGGCGGTTTCGGCGGCGCCGCCGGCGAGCAGTGGCATCGAGCCGGTGACGGTGCTGGGCGTTGTGCTCGGGGTGGCGGTGGTGTTGCCACTGGCGGCGCTGGCCGTTGCGTTGTTGCGACGGCGGACAAAAGGGGATCGAGCGTGAACCGCGCCATCACCGTGCTGACCTATACGCTGACCAGCTTCGTCGGTATTGCGGCCTTTCTCTATCCCTTCTGGCTGCCCGAAGTGGCCAAGGACGCGTCCGGCACGCTGGCCCATGCGGGCGACAGCGCGCTGATGGTGACGCTGCTCGTGGGGATCTGTTTTGCCGTGTTGCTGCTCGAGGTGCAGCGCGAGGCGGTGAGCACCAAGGCCATCGCCCTGCTGGGTGTGCTCGTCGCCATCAATGCCACGCTGCGCTTTGTCGAGGTGGCGGTGCCGGGCCCGGGCGGTTTCAGCCCGATCTTCCCGCTCATCGTCTTCGGCGGCTATGTCTTTGGCGGCGGCTTTGGCTTCTTGCTCGGCGCGCTGACGTTGCTCGTCTCGGCATTGGTGACGGGCGCAGTCGGCCCGTGGCTGCCCTACCAGATGTTCACCGCCGGCTGGATCGGGCTGAGCGCGCCGCTCTGCCGGCCTGTCGTGCGGCTGCTAGGCGGGCCGGGCGTGCGCGGCGAGGTGTGGGTGGTGGCGGTCTTTGCCGGCTACTGGGGGCTGCTCTACGGCGCAATTATGAACATCTGGTTCTGGCCCTTTGCCGTCGGCTCGGCGCAGATGTACTGGGAGCCGGGCATCGGCGTGTGGGCGACAGTGCAGCGTTACCTTGTCTTTTACGCGGTGACGTCGCTGTGGTGGGACGTGGCGCGCATGGCGGGCAACTTTGTGCTGGTGGCGGTCACCGGCGCGGCGGTGCTGCGCGTGCTGCGCCGCTTCCAGGCGCGCTTTGCCTTTACGTACACACCGGCAGCGGATGCGGAGGGCGAATGGATGCCGGGTTGATCGAGCAGCCGGGCGAGAAGGTTACCCACAATGCAGAAACCGAGTTTCACCAAGAAACTCGGTTTCTGGAGCCGCGTGTCTCGCACCCGTTGGCGTGGACGGCGTGGATCGCCGCGATCGTCGTCATCCTGACGCTGACGCGCAATCCGCTCTACCTGGCGCCGATGATCGGGATCATCGCGCTGGTGCTCTGGCGGCGCGCGCCCGTGCCGGCGCAGGATGGGCACGCGGTCATCCTGTCGCCGCTACGCTTCGGGCTGATCGTCGTGACGACGGCGGCGCTCTTCAATGTGGCTATGGTGCACGTCGGGACGACGGTCTTTTTTACGCTGCCGACGTGGATTCCGCTGCTGGGCGGTCCGTGGACATTGGAGGCGCTGGTCTACGGCGCGCTCAACGGTGTGGCGCTGGCGGGGCTTTTTGCCGGCTTCACGGTGATCAATCGCGTGCTGCCGGTGCGGTCGATTCTGCGCCTGGTGCCGCGGGCCTACTATCCGGTGGCGGTGGTCATGTCGATTGCAGTGACCTTCGTGCCGACGACCCTGCAGCAGATCCAGCAGATTCGCGAGGCGCAGGCGGTGCGTGGCCACCGGCTGCGCGGCGTGCGGAGCTGGCTGCCGCTGGTGATCCCGCTGCTGGAAGGCGGCATGGAGCGCTCGCTGCAACTGGCCGAAGCCATGATGGCGCGCGGCTTTGCCAGCGGCGCCGCGACGACGGAACGCTGGCCGCAACTGGCGGTGCTGAGCGGCTTCGTGCTCATCGTGGCGGGCTGGCTGCTGCAACTGGTGTGGCAGCAGGTGGCGCTGGGTGGCGTGCTGCTGCTGGCCGGGGCTGCGCTGCTGGTCGGCGGGCTGTGGCGCGCGGGGCGCAGCCATCCGCACACGGTCTACCGGCCCGATCGCTGGCGGCGCTGGGACTGGGTGATCGTCGCAGGCGCGGTGCTGGCGGCGGGCGCCTATCTCTTGCCGCTGCCCGGCATTGACCGCAGCACGATCTTTTATTATCCGTACCCGAGCCTGAGTTGGCCGGGCTTTGACTGGCGCATCGGGCTGGCCACGCTGGGGCTGGCCGCGCCAGTGATGTGGTGAGATGGCTGCCGGCGCTGGCCGGCGCGAATGCGAGACAACGATGATTCACTTTGATCACTTGAGCTATACCTATCCCGGCGCGGCGCTGCCGGCGTTGCAGGACATCAGCCTGAAGCTGCCCGACGGCGAGTTGATTTTGCTCATCGGCGCGTCGGGCTCTGGCAAGTCGACGCTGCTGCGTTGCCTGAACGGGCTGGTGCCGCACTTCAGCGGCGGCGCACTGCGCGGCAACGTGCGCGTCGAGGGGCTCGATCCTGTCGCCGCCACGCCGCGCGTCCTGAGCCGGCACGTGGGTTTCGTCTTTCAGGACCCAGAGGCGCAGTTCGTCACCGATCGCGTCGAGGATGAGATCGCCTTTGCGCTGGAGAACGCGGCCATGCCGCCGCAGGAGATGCGCGTGCGTGTCGAAGAGACGCTCGACCTGCTCGATCTCACGCCGCTGCGCGACCGGCCGCTCAAGACCCTCTCCGGCGGCGAGCGGCAGCGCGTGGCGATTGCCGCGGCGCTGGCTCTGCGCCCGTCGATCCTGGTACTCGACGAGCCGACCTCGCAGCTCGATCCCAAGTCGGCCGAGGATGTGCTCAACTCGCTGGTGCGCCTCAACCACGACCTGGGGCTGACGGTCATCCTGGCCGAGCATCGCCTGGAGCGCGTGCTGCCCTTTGTCGACAGCGTCATCTACCTGCCCGAAGACGGTAGCGCGCCCATCTATGCCGACCCGCGCACGGTCATGCAGCGCGTCGAACTGGGGCCGCCGCTGGTGCAGGTGGGCAAGGCGCTGGCCTGGCAGCCGCTGCCGCTGACGATCAAGGAAGGGTTGCGCTTCAGCCGTGGCTGGCTGGCCGACCATCCATCGGCAGCGCGCGTGCAGCATCGCCGCACCGAGAGCGGCAGCGCAACGCCTTTTGTCGAGGCGCGCGGTGTGAAGGTGCGCTATGGCCAGCAGGAAGTGCTGCGCGGCGTGGACCTGTCGCTGCATCCCGGCGAGGTCGTCGTGCTCATGGGACGCAACGGCGCGGGCAAGACGACGCTGCTGCGTTCGCTGGTCGGGCTGGTGCGGCCGAATGCCGGGACGATTCGCGTCGGCGGCGCGGACATCGCCGGCCGCGACGTGGCCGACATCTGCCGGCGGGTGGGCTATCTGCCGCAGGACCCGAACACGCTGCTCTTTGCCGAGAGCGTGCGCGAGGAGTTGCGGGTGACGCTGCGCAATCATGGGGTGGAGAGTGGAGATTGGAGAGTAGAGATTGGAGATTCTGAAGCCCCCAATCTCCAATCTCCAATCTCCACTCTCCTGGATCGACTGGGGCTGACGGACAAGGCCGACGCCTATCCACGCGATCTCAGCGTGGGCGAGCGGCAGCGGGTGGCCCTGGCGGCGGTCACGGTGACGCGGCCGGGTGCGCTGCTGCTGGACGAGCCGACGCGCGGGCTGGATTACGGCGCCAAGCGCGCGCTGGAGCAGTTGCTGGCCGAGTGGCGCGACGACGGTATGGCGATCCTGGTGGTGACGCACGATGTGGAACTGGCCGCCGCCATCGCCGACCGTGTGATACTCATGAGCCAGGGTGAGATCATTGCCCAGGGCGCGCCGGCGGAGGTGCTGGGGGCATCGCCGCTCTTTGCGCCGCAGATTGCCAAACTTTTTCCGGAAACCGGCTGGCTGACAGTCGACGATGTATTGGGAGCAAGCTAAATCATGCCAAGATTGACGAAGATTTACACGAAGAAGGGCGACGCAGGCCAGACCTCGCTGGGCGGCGGGCAGCGCGTGTCCAAGGACCACCTGCGCGTCGCAGCATACGGCACGGTGGACGAACTCAACTCGCAGATCGGCGTGGCGCTGGCGGTCGGGCTGTGCGAGCGGCTGGACGCGCTACTGTCCGAGATCCAGAACGAACTCTTCGACCTGGGTTCCGACCTGGCGTTTGTCGAGGAGGACAAGCACGCCTACCAGTTGCCCGAGATCGAGCCGCGCCACGTCGAGCGGCTGGAGCAACTGATCGACGAGATGACTGCGGTGGTCGGCCCGCTAGAGAATTTCATCCTGCCGGGAGGCTCGCTGGGCGCAGCGCAACTTCACGTGGCGCGCACTGTCTGCCGCCGCGCTGAGCGCGATGTCACCACGCTGGCGCTAGAGGAAAAGGTGGGCGCCAACGCGCTGGCCTACCTCAACCGGCTGTCCGACGCGCTCTTTGTCATGGCGCGCTATGAGAATCATATGCAGGGTGTGCCGGAGCCACTGTGGAAGCCGGGGGCGTAGTTCGCAACGCTGTTATGAGTCGGCGATTGGCTGCAACGTCCAATCTTCCACCTGGAGGCCGGCAACGCGGCTGAACTCGCGCGTGTTGTTCGTGACGAGACATGCGTCTAGCGAGCGGGCGTGGGCAGCAATCAAGGTGTCGTAGTGGCCAATGGGGCGGCCCTCGCGCGCCAGATCGCAGCGGATCTGTGCTGCCGCAAGGGATTGCGTCTCCGTCCATTCGAATACTTGCACGTAGCGCAGGAAGTGTGTCAGGTTGGCTTGATTTTTCTCCGGCATGGAGGAGTTGCAGACGCCAAAAGCCAGTTCGTAGCGCACGATCTCGGAGATGGCAACTTCGGTGGGATCGATTTCCAGCAGCCGGAGCCGCACCGCCGGCGGCTTGTTGTTGATGACCGCAATGCAGGCGTTGGTATCGAGCATGTAGCGAATCATGCCAGCGCATCCCGTGGCGGGTCGTCGACCGCGCCGCCCGTTACGGCAAAGTCATCGCTAAAGCCGCTCAACCCCGCGTCGAAGCCTTCCCAGGTCATCATGCGCGGCGTCAAGATCAGGCTGTCGCCTTCTCTCGTGATGAAGACTTCGGTCGTATCCAGCCGAAACTCACGCGGCAGGCGGATGGCCTGGCTGTTGCCGCTGGTAAAGACTTTGGCGATGGCTGGTTGTGTCATGCAAACCTCCCGTTTGTATATACACAAGTATACACGGGCGGCGGGTCGAAAACAAGTCAGCCGGCCGCACGCTACCCCTTGATTGCGCCAACACGCAGACCCTGCATAAAGTAGCGCTGGAAGGCGAAGAAGAAGATGATCATGGGGATCGACGCCAGCGCGGCGCCGGACATGAGCAGGCCGTAGTTGGTGCCGAATTCGCTGTTGTAGAGGTATGACAGCCCCACTTGCAGCGTGAAGAGGTCGGGGTTCTGCAGGACGACCAGCGGCCACAAGAAGGCGTTCCAGTAGCGCTGAAAGGCAAAGATCGCGGTGACGGCCATGGCCGGCGCGGCCAGCGGCACGATGACGCTGATGAAGGTTTTCCACTCCGACGCGCCGTCCATACGCGCCGCTTCCTCCAGTTCGGAGGGCATGGTCTGGATATACTGCTTGAGCAGGAAGATGCCGATGACGTCGGCAAGGCCGGGCAGCAACACGCCGGCAAAGGTGTTGACCAGCTTGAACTGCGTGATCATGAGGTAGAGCGGCACGAGGGTTACCTGGCCCGGGATCATGAGCGCGGCCAGGATCAGCCAGAAGAGCACATTCGAGCCGGGAAACTTGCGCTTGGCAAAGGCATAGCCGGCCATGGTGTCGAAGAGCACGTGGATGCCGGTGCTGATGAGCGCCAGCAGCAGCGTGTTGACAAACCAGAGCAGCATGCGCGGCATCTTGATCCCTTCCAGGCCGAGCACGCGCAAGCCGCCCGTCCCGCTCAACTGGATCAGGTTGGTGATGTTGTCCAGCGTCGGGTTGGAGGGGATGAGTTCGGGCGGCAGTTTCACTGTGGCCGACGCCGGCGTGATGGCTGTCACGAAGAGCCAGTAGAGCGGAAAGAGGCTCACCGCGGCCGCGCCGATCAACAGCACGAGGATGATGATCTTCCAGAGGCGGTCGCCCCAGCCGCGGCCGGCGCTCTGTGTGCGTGCGGATGTGGCAGCCGATTCGACGGACGATTCGGTCGTCATGCGTTGCTCTCCTCAGTACTCCACATCCGTGCTCAGAAATCTGAATTGCACAAATGAAATCGTGGCGATGATGGCAAAGAGCACCAGGGCCTGGGCGCTGGCGCGGCCAAAGTTGAAATCGCTGAAGGCCGTCATGTAAATGAGCTGTACGATGGTCGTCGTGCGGTTGATGGGGCCACCGCCGGTCATGATGTAGACGCGCTCGAAGACCTGGAAGCCGGCGATGGTGTAGATGACCATGAGGTAGAGCGTCGTCGGTTTGAGCAGCGGCACGGTGATGCGCCACCACTTCTGCACGGCGTTGGCGCCCTCGACCTCGGCGGCCTCGTACAGTTCACGCGGAATCGATCCGATGCTGGCCGAGTAGAGCACGACGCCCGTCCCCGGGATGATGAGGATCGTGCTGAGAATGAGGCTCCACAGCGCGATGTTGGGATTCTGTAGCCAGAGCACGCGCGGCAGGCCAAAGAGGCTCAATACCCAGTTGAAGAAGCCATATTCGGGCTGGAAGATATAGATCCAGACCAGCGAGATGACGATGATGCTGGTTACGTAGGGCAGATAGAATGCGCCGCGGAAGAGCGACTGCACGCGGTTGGAAAAGGGCTGCAAGAGCGCCGCTACGGCCAGCGAACTGATGATCCAGGCGGCCACCACGAAGAGCGCGTAGACGAAGGTGTGCCACATAGAATCGATAAAGAGCTGGCTGCTGAAGACGTCGACGAAGTTCTTCAGCCCGATCCACTCTGTCGAGCGCAAGGTCACCTTCTGGAAGGCCAACACCACTGCGCGCAGCACCGGGTAGCCGATGAACAGGAAGAAGAGGATCATGCTCGGCGCGATGAAGAAGTAGCTCCATTTGTAGCGGTGCCAGAAGCGCGTGATTTTTGCCATGCCTGCGGTCTCCAACCGTCAGAGAGATAGGAGATTGGAGACTAGAGATTGAGGGGTCGAAGCATCCCCTAATCTCCAATCTCCAATCTCTCATTCTCCCATTCTCTTACTGACTCAACGCATCCAATTCAGCCTGATACGCCGGTGCAATGGCATCCATGGCTTCCTGGGCAGTGCTTTCACCCAGGATGATCGCCTGCAGTGCCGCGCCATACTGCGCGCCGAGTTCGGCCGAGGTGGCGACCGGCGCTTCGTAGACGCCGTATTCGACCAGCTTGGCGATAACCTCGCGATTGGGTGTCGTCGCGTAGGAGGTGTTGCTGCGGCGCAGGCCCGGGGCCAACTGCCAGCCTTCCACGTCCTGGGCGACCTGGCTGCCGGTCAGGTAGCTGGCCAGCTTGTGCGCGGCCGCGACCTTGGCCTCGTCCTCGACGTCGACGACGGCGAAGAGGCCGAATGCACCGTTGGTCACCAGGCTGCCCATGTCGCCGGTCGGCGGCGGCAGCACGGCCAGCGGGAAGCCGCTGCCTTCCAGGTCCGGGATGAAGCCCGGCGTGCTCATGAGCAGCGCCACGCTCTGCAAGTCCTTGAACTGCGAACGGACGCCAGCCTGGTCCACCGTGCCAAAATCGGGCGGCGTGACCTTGTGCTCCAGCGCCAGCGATGCCAGCTTGTCGAGCGCCGAGACGCCTTCGGGCTGGTTCTGCACGAATTGCGTGCCGTCCGGGCTGAGGATGCGGCCGCCGTCGATATACATCAGCGGGTAGTACTCCACCGCGCCCCACTTCGACGAAGAGGTGAAGCCGTAAACCTGCGTGCCGTCATCCTTGGTGTAGGTGAGCTGCTTGGCTGCTGCAACGAACTCGTCCCAAGTCCACGGCTTCTCCATGGTCGGCAGTTCGACGCCACGCTCAGCCAGGATGTCGGTGTTGGCAAAGAGCGAGATCGCCGTGACCCACAACGGCCACGCCCAGACCTTGCCGTCGACCGTCGCCACCTGGAAGGCGCTCTCGTAGAAGTCGGCCTTTTCCTCGTCGGTGAGGTAAGGCGTGATCTCGGAGAGGATGCCCTGCTTGGCATAGCGCGGCAGGTTCGGGCTGGTCACACGGAAGATGTTGATGTCGGTGCCACCGGCCAGCGCGGTCTCCAGCTTGGTGTCACCTTCGGCCGTCCACGGAATGCCGACAATCTCGACGTTGATGTCGGGGTTGTTCTGCTCGAAGACCTCGATGGCCTTGGCCGTATTGACGGAGCCGGCATCGGTGCCGCCTTCGACGTAACCGCGCTGGTAGAAGACGATCGTCGTTGGCTCAGACGAAGGTGCTGCTGCGCCCTCGCCAACGGTCGGTGCGACACCCGTACAGGCGCTGACGAGCATGGCCAGCAGGACCAGGACGGACAACAGCGTATAGAGTCGTTTCATAGCTTCTTGCTCCTGTTTGAACGAAAAACGGATTCGACGAAACGGATGGGACTTCTCAGCGGTTGATCTGGAATCGAAAACCTCCTTTGCAGGCAATCTATGTTGAACGGCGCCGCATCACCGGGGGCGAGCAAGCGCCGGTAGAAACTCTGTCCGCTGGACCCACGAACCGGGCGGCATCATCAGCGCAACTGCCTTGCGGAAGCCGCCTAGACAGCCGCGGGTGGTGCCCAGCGCATCGTAGTAATCCAGGTAGCGAAAGGTCGAGACGCCGCCACGCATGAGCGCATGCGAGCGCAACACGGCCAGGTACTCGTCCCACACTTCCGAAACGTCAAGATAGAGATCAGCGCGCCAGCCATCCATGTCCTCCCAGTTCTCTGGGTAAAGGATCGAGCGCACGCGGTGGGCGGGCATTGATCGCTCGAGGGCAGGCAGAGCCGCGTAGAAGATCGCCTCGTGCACGATCTCGTAGGTCGCCGTGTGATCCTTGTGCATGCTGCCCTTCCAGTGTGTCAGGATCACGTCCGGCTTTTCGGCGCGGATAAGGTCGCAGACCTGGAAGATCACCTCTTCCGTTTTGGGCAACAGGCCATCACGATAAGGCAGGGCAATGACTTTGGCGCCCATCAGCCGGCCTGACGCCTCGATCTCCCGGCGGCGCTGTTCGGCGTAGAGATCCGGCGCAAGCGTCGGGTGACCGGCCTCGCCCAGCGTCATGTGGACGACCGTCGCCGTGCAGCCCGCTTGCACATGCTTGAGCACCGTCGCCGCGGCCATATTCTCGACATCACCTGCATGTGCGCCGATCACCAGCAGATGTCCTTCAGGCAGAATCACGATCTCACCCTGTCATCTTTTCATTCTGTCATGTCGCCAAACACAAACCGCATCACGGCAAACCGCCGCACCGTGTGAAAACCTTCCCGCTCGTACAGGCGTGCGGCATCGCGCCCCGTCCACAAGAACCACGCGCAGTGGAAACCCTTGGCCCGCATCGCAGCCAGGCAGCGCGCCAGCAGCACCCGACCAATTCCGCGCCCGCGCCATGCCGGGTCCACGCCGAACGGCCCAAAACGCTCGCTCCGCTGCTGGCAGTAGCCGACGATGGGCTCACCCTCTGTCGCGACCAGGAAGCAGATGTCGTCGGCGCCCGGCCCAAACAAGGCCAGCAGATACTCCTGCGCAAAGCGGTACCAATCCCAGCCAAAGGTCGCGGCGATGAAGGGCATCAGCGCCGGCAAGTCGTCAGCCGCCACCGGCCTGATCACGATCCCGTCAGTCGCCAGAGACGCCGCCAGTTCGATCACTTCCGGTTGCACCTGGTAGCCGGTCAGCTCGGCGCGCATGGAGATGGGCGTCGAGACGGTTTGCCAGCCCAGTTTCTCCAGAAACGCCACCGCCGGCGCGTAAGCGTCTACATCCACGCCCGGAATGAAATAGTTGGGCGTGTACGGCGAAATCTCCACCTGCCGGCGCCCGGCTGCGGCAAAGCGAGTCAGCGCGGCCGCAAACAACTGCTGCCCAATCCCCCGGCGGCGATGCGCCGGATGCACGCCAAAGGCCGTGATCCAGCCGCGCTCCGGCTCCAACCCCTGCAAGAAGAGCGGCACCTGGCGCAAGATCGTCAGCACGAAGCCCACAAGTGCGCGATCCTCCTCGGCAACGATCAGCCCGTCTGCCCGGAAATTTGCGTCGAGCAGGACGCGGGTGCGAAAGGCCGCCGCGTCGATCGGGTCGTGTGTCATCGACCGGTTCCACAGAACGATCAGGGCCGCTTCGTCAGCGCCGCGATAGGCGCGCAGATTGATACTCACGGCGCCGCGTAGAGCAGATATGGTGCGCGGCGGGCGCGGAAATCGGCCTCGTAATCTGCCCAATCCGCGGTCAGCCCGGCGACGTCGTAACCCAGGCTCAACCCCTCGCGCAGTGTCGCGTTGCCGGCCAATAAATCGAAGTGCGGCGGACGTCCCTCCCAACTCGATTCCAGGAAGGCAACCCGTTCCGGATCTTGCGCGCGGCAGGCGGCGATGACATGCAGCCCGGTCGTCACTGCGCGCAAGGCCGTGCGGTCGAGCACGTGCACCTGCACCCCCTGGCACGCCACACCGGCATGCTTGCTGGCTGACGGCTCAAAATGCACAGGCCGGAAGCGCACGCCAGGCAGGTCGAGGTGATTGAGACTCACCGCCAGCCGGTAGCCATCCAGCCACGGCGCGCCCGCGATCTCGAAAGGCAGCGTGGTGCCGCGCCCCTCCGACAGATTCGTACCTTCGAAGAAACACATCCCTGGATAGACCGTTGCCGTGCTCAACTGCGGCATGCCCGGCGATGTGGGCACCCACGGCAGGCCCGTCTCGTCGAACCACTGGGATCGCTGCCAGCCCGCCATGGGCAGCACGATCAGAGCAGCGCCAAAGCCCTGCTCCGTGTTGATCAACTGGGCCAGCTCGCCCAGCGTCATGCCGTGGCGGATGGGGATGTCCACAATGCCGACGAAAGATTCCAGCCCGGCCTCTACCGGCGGGCCTTCGACGGTCACGCCGTTGATCGGGTTGGGACGGTCCAGCACGAGCAGCGGAATCCCCGTGCGGCCGCTGGCGCGCAGCAGGTAATAGAGCGTGCTGAGATAGGTGTAGAAGCGCACGCCCACATCCTGCATGTCAAAGACCATCACGTCGACCTCGGCGAGCATGGCGTCGGTCGGTTCGCGGTCGGCGCCGTAAAGGCTGTAGACGGGAATGCCCAGCCGCGCATGCTCGGTATGATCTACCGCCGCACCGTCGGCCGCCGCGCCATCGAAGCCGTGCTCTGGCCCGAAGAGCGCGGTGATCGTGGCGCCGGCGTGCAGCAGAGCATCCTCGGCGGCCTGCATGGTGGGCAGCACCGCAGCCGGCTGCGTGACGAGCCCGATGCGCCGCCCGCGCAGTTCATCGCGCGCTGTCATCGCCAGTTGTTGTAGACCAGTCATCACCATCGGTCAGGCTCCTCGACTGCCGGCCTGCAAGGCAAAGCGGAATTTGTAGCGATCGCCGCGGTAGGTAGAGAGTACAAACTCGACCGGCTCGCCTGCGCTGTCGACGGTCAGACGCTGCATGCGCATGACCGCGGCCGGCGGTGTGACCTCAAGCAGTTCGTTCTCACCGGCATCGCCGACGGCCGCTTCCAGCACCTGCTCGGCGTGGGTGAGCGCCACGCCGTACTCGTCTTCCAAGACGGCGTAGAGCGATTCGGCGGCGAAATCGTGCGCCAGCAGCCCGGCAAAGC
>WBZU01000650.1_pt1 | contig 16203 bp, 11 predicted proteins | sample 5204311 | NCBI WGS metagenome assembly WBZU01 (sample SAMN12344359, study PRJNA552823) | activated sludge metagenome | biome: Activated sludge suspended growth; feature: Nitrification reactor; material: Wastewater; isolation source: activated sludge from nitrification reactor of wastewater...
CAGGATCCGCCACCGCGCCAATCTTGGCTCGCGACGCTTCGAATTGAATGCCAATCGATATCGAATCGCAGGCGCGGAGCTTGTCTTTCGTTCCGCCGCGCAAAATATCCACGCTCTGCTGCAATTGCGTACGAATCGATTGCGACGTGAACGAATTGCACAAGGTTTGATCGAAAATACCTAGGACTCGCTCCCCCTCCTGAGCCAATTCGGCGGCATCGATGAAGCCGGCAATCATGCCTTCCTCGACATTCATTCGATCCGCGGAAAAACGCAGAGTGACGAGCGGCTCGTGAATTCGAATGAACAACATGCCCTGATTTTCGGGAAGGTTCTCGAATTGCATCGGCAGATCGATCGCGCCCGTATATTGCCCGACAAACGTTCCACCAAGCCCCTCCGGAGCGACATAACCGCCCACGCTTGCCACAAGAGGTTTGTTCAGCATTCCTTCGGAAACCGATTCCGCCGCGACCGGCCATGCGTCATTGCCATCCCAGGCAGGTTTGATCGGCATCCCCATACCATCGACCAATGTCCCCGCCGAATAGATGCGCGCCGTCAAAGCTTGATAACTTCGAGCGTCACCAAGACCCGCAACTTCGAACAACAATGAATGATTTCCATCTTGAATCAAGCCGTTGGTCATCACCTCCACATCGGCGTTCAAGCCTTGAATGAGCTGCATGACGGTCGAGCCAAACGCATTGTCACGCCCCTCGTTACCGTCGGTGATGTTGGTCAATGAAGCCCCCGATGCACGCACGCACGTTTCCTCGCCGAGCATCACGCCGGCGGACGATTTCATCGTGACGGTGAAATCCAAATTGTACCCGAACGCCTTCCAAACATTCGAATCCACGGCACCATTCGGTGCATTTCGTCCAAGTCGCAAGTTTGACATGGCAAACACAGCGCCGGGACCGTCCGGCATTGCCGCATTTTCAGGCTGTGCGGGAGGTCGGCCCATTGTTTCCTGCGTAGGCGACGAAGTGGGAATCGGTTGATGCGTGACATCGTCGCCACACCCGGAGGCGAAAACGATCGAGCCGACAACGAAAAGAATGCGCGAAAAGGCAATGGTTTCTGTGTTCATACGCGCCGTCATTGCATTGCTCGTGCCAACGAATGGCGGTTTTGTATCGACCGATCAAGTCCGGATCTCGATCGACGACGAGGACCACCCGCGTCCCGCGTCGTCCAAGAATTTCTGCCATTTGGCACGAAACAACAGACCCGGCGTTTGCCTTGACAATTCGTTCCGGGAGCGAAAAATCGATCTTCCCAAACTGAAGAGATCTGAAGTACCCTCGCCGCGAAGAACCCGGCCATGACCACCGACACATCGCTTGCTCCCGCCGCAACGGACGCTCCCGTCAAGCCTTTTCCACGTATTTTCTGGATCGCGTTGCTGCTCGAGTTGCTCGAGCGAATGGCGTTTTACGGGGTGTACATCAACCTGTCGGTGTATCTCGGTAAAACCGTAGGTTTGACGGACATTGAAACGGGACAACTTCTCGGCGTGTTTGCCCTCGTGCGTTCCTGGGTGCCGCTCGGAGCGGGCATTTTGGCGGATCGTATCGGGTTTCGCGCAAGTTTGAGCGTTTCGTTCATTCTTTACGCGATTTCGTATGGCCTCTTGTTTCTCCTGCCGATGCGGTGGGGCGCGTGGCTCGCCGTCATGGGCATTGCGGTGGCTGGAGCATTTCTCAAGCCCGTGATTCCGGCGACCGTGCGTCTGTATTCGCCGGAAGAACGACGAACCGTCGGTTTTTCGTATTTTTATGCTTCCGTGAATGCGGGTAGCGTGGTCGGAAAAACCCTGACGAAGATTGTCCGGGAAATGGTCTCGCTACGCGCATCGATGCTCAATGCAATCGTCGCGTGTCTCGTCGCGCTCGGCATTACGTTGACTTTGTTCAAGGAACCCAAGTCGACCGAAGCGCCGGAAAAGGCGAAGCTGGAATCGGCGCCCAAAGCGAACAATCCTTTGAAAGATGTCTTCGCGGCGGCGAAGAACTTCCCGCTGTCGATGTTCATCATTTTGATTTCCGGCTACTACTTGCTGATCGAGCAGTTTTACCAGACCTTTCCGACGTACATCGTCCGGACGTTCGGGGAAACCGTGCCGCGGGAATACATCACGCTCATCAATCCCGCATCGATTGCCATCTTGCAGGTGTTTGTCGGCCGCTTGACGGCCAAACTCGCCGCGCCCATGGCGATCTCGCTCGGCGTGTTCGTCGGGGCCATATCGATGCTGCTGATGGGGGCATTTCCAAGCTTGATCGGTGCTTGCGGTTCGTTCTTCGTGTTTGCCTTGGCAGAGATGATTCTTTCGCCGCGATATTACGAATACATCTCGTCGTTTGCGCCGAAGGGTCGCGAAGGCATGTACATGGGCATTGCGATCATCCCGGCGGGAGTGGGTGGGCTCATCGGCGGCATTCTGAGCGGCAATTTGATTGCGAAGTTTTTGCCGGAGAACGGGCCGAAGAATCCGCTCGCGGTATGGGGAACGTACGCGGCAATCGGCGTGGGTTGTGCATTTCTGATCTTCACGTACGGGCGCTGGATCGCGCGTCGTCGCGAGCGTCTCGAAGCGCAGCAGGCTTGATTCAATTCGCGGGCTTGGGCGGAGCCGCGATCATCGTATTGTGGAACAACCATTCGAGCCACGCGCCGTCACGCTTGACGAAGATGCGCGTAAATCGGAAATCGTGCGTCGGAACGGGTTTGCCCGCGCGCGTCGCGTCCGCGTGAATCACCCCCGTCACGATCGCCATTTCTGGCTGAATCACCCATTTCGACGAAGCGACATCGTAGGCTTGAAACACGAGCGTCCCGGAACGTAGATCCTCGAGCAACTCCTTTTTGCCTTGCTGCATGCCGAAAACGTTGTTGTGAATGTGGTCGTCCGAGAGCAGTTTTTCGAGCGTCGCCACGTCGTTCGTTCGGTACGCTTTGACGAGCGTCTCGTGCGTAGCCGTCATTTCGGCTTCGGTCGCGAGTTTTGCGTCTGTTTGCGCAGCGGGTTCAGGGCACTGCGCCGGTGCGGTTTGGCCGGCGCAACCCACGAGGGGCACCGCGACGAACATCATGAAGATCGCTTGCTTGACGAAACGCATGTTTTTCTCTACTGAACTTTGACCGTAACAAACACGTCGCGTTTTTCCACGACGCACTGACTGTCGGAGCAAACGGAGAAGTGGAACGTCCCGCCGACTTTGGCGTCGCCCGCGTTTGCCGGAACAAACGGGACGCGCATGACGGCACGCGTCGGCGACACGCTGAGTCCGTCGGAACGAACGGTTGCTTTGGGATAGGTTACTCCGGACGAACCTGCGGACGTGACAAACTTGTACGGGTAATCATTGTTGCAATGAAATTCCCCTTTGGGCACGACGACAGCTTCGACCTGACCTTGTTGTCCTGCGGTATAACGTCCCGACGATTGCAACCAAACGCTGAAGAATTGCGCGGTTTGTTTGGGTGATTCAACGGGCGGCGGCGGAGGCGCTTCCGGAGCTGCCGACGTCGCTGCGACAACGGGCGTAGGCGCGGCGGACGGAGCGGACGGAGCAATTTCCGTCGCGGCCGGCGTCGGAGCTGCCGTGGAGGTCGTTCCCGGCGTGGGAGACTTAGCCGCAACGGCCGGATTGGCGGCCGTGGGAGCGTCGGCGGGTTTGGCCGGGTCAGCCGGCGCGGAAGGCGCGTCGACCCGCGAGGTGTTTGTCTGGACGTCCTTTGCCGGGTCCTTGGGCGAGTTTGTCTGGGCCGATTCGGGTTGGCTCTGAGCGGCGGGTTCGGCCCGAGGTGCGGGGTCTTTACCACAACCGATCAGCACGAACGCAGCGAAAATGCCCGTCCAAGGCCCATGAGTGAAGCCCAACCGAATAACTCGCATGGATCACTCATACGCCACGGACTTCAAGATGTAAACAAATGGGCTCATTTTTTGGCGCCTACGTTGACTTTCGAGCGGTCGGGTCTTAAGCTCGCGGCCCTTTCAACACCTCCGAGAGAATCAAATGTCCCTGCTATCAGCGATCAAAGGCAAAGGTCCCAGTGGTTTCGGTTATGGTTCCACCGCGGAACAGGTGACCGAGGGCATCGATTTGCATGGCAAAACGATCCTGGTCACGGGATGCAATTCGGGCCTCGGACTGGAAACGGTCCGCGTGCTCACGAAGCGCGGAGCGCACGTCATCGCGACGGCGCGAACGGAGGCGAAAGCTCGAGAAGCCGGTCAAGGTTTGTCGGCGTATACGCCGCTCGCATGTGAGTTGTCCGAGCCGGATTCCGTACGCGCATGTGTGAAGGCCGTATCGGCCCTCGACAAACCGCTCGACGCCATCATCTGCAATGCGGGGATCATGGCGTTGCCCAAGCTCGAACAAAAACTCGGTTATGAGCTGCAATTTTTCACGAATCACGTGGGGCATTTTTTGCTCGTCACGGGACTACTCGACAAACTTGCCGATACGGGGCGCGTCGTGATCGTCTCGAGTGATGCGCATCGACGGGCGCCGGAGACTGGTATCGAGTTCGACAATCTTTCCGCCGAGCGGGGGTATTCTCCGTGGCGCCAGTACGGCCAATCCAAACTTGCGAATATCCTGTTTGCTCGCGAATTGGCGCGAAAGTTTGCCGGAACGAACAAGACGGCGAACGCTCTTCACCCGGGCGTGATTGCGACGAACCTGGGTCGACACATGGGCGGGATCGCCAACATGGCGTTTGCCGTGGCAAAACCATTGGCTTTGAAATCGATTCCGGAAGGCGCGGCCACGCAATGTTACATTGCGACGCACCCGTCCGTGGCGAAGGTGAGCGGCGAGTATTTTGCCGATTGCAACGTCGCGACGTCGTCGGCGCTCGGCCAAGACATGGCGATGGCGGCGAAATTGTGGAAGGTCTCGGAAGAGATCGCGGCGAAGATCTGATTCAGCCCCGCGCCAGAGCTACGGCGATGGCCAGATCCGCCCACGCGTTTGTCGCGGCCATAGCATCCGCTCCGGCGCGGGCCACTTCCAGCTTCGTATACGTATCCGCCAAACGGCGTAGCCCCACCGATTGCAACATGCCCCCGAGCGGCTGAATTCGTCCGCCGAGAACGCCCTCTTGCGCCAGCGTATCCAACGCCGATTCCACGCGTAGAAGTACCGTTTCCAAAGGATCGGAGACGTCCGCTGCGGTCACGGGCAGCGGCGGAACGGGTTTGTCCGGCATCAAGTCCGGGACCACGACCCCGGCCTCCTTTTTTTCGCCCACGACCACCGCGATCGGTTCGAGCACATTGGTTTTTCCTGTACTCCGAAACCAGCCGGAGATGTACCGCGCCTTGGGAAGCGCCTCGATCAGAGTCGGAATGGCGCCCGGGGCAAACCATTCATACGCTCGTTCCACGACCAGCGTACCGCCTGCGTCGTCTTCGATGACGCCGGACAAGGTTTGTCGTCCCGGCGACCAGGTCAAACCTTGCACTTTGTTCGGCGTAGCGATCACGCGAAGCGCCTCGGTTCGCCCTCGATGCCGCAAAAACCACGGCGGCCGGTCCTTTTCACTCTGCAAAAGAGCGCTCGGTCCGGAAAAACCAACGGGCGAAGGAATGTCGGACCATTGCCCCCCTTGAGGAATGACCTGGGTCTTTGTTCCACGTTTGATTTCAATGGTTTTTCGCGCCAAGCGAACCAAGTGTTCGGAGGTCACCTGCCCCGCAGCCAAGACGCCCAGCGGCGTATTCGCTACCGCAATGACCGACGCTGGATCGACGTTTGCGGGGATCGGCATGACCCAGGAAACGACGGTCGCGCCATCCCAAAAAAGCACGTCCAAGGTTCGCGCGGAGCCGATTGCGGAAATACGCGCCCCGAGAGACAATAGACGGGCTTTGTCCAAGGGAACTCGAATGGGTTCGCCGAGCCCGAGCAACGGCGACGGATCGCGACCATTGCCGGCCGCACGTATACGCGCCAAACCCTCCATCAAGAGATTACGCACACGCCCCGGATCATGCAACGCCGAACGGTTTTCCCAGGCCCCTCGTTGCGTCTCGAGATCCTCGATGACGCCATCGAGCCACGGGCAATCCTCCACCGCCGCGCGTGCAGCCGAACGCGCTTGATCGAGCCCTCGAGCGTCGGTGATGCCTTTGTCCAAGAGCCGATGCAAATACGTCGACATCGTCGCCAACGCCGCGGCATTCGCGACTCGTTGCGGTGGTGGGCCGAGACGAACCTGCACCGAGACCTTTTGCCGCTCCGCCTCGGACAAACGCTGAAACGCTCGAGCGGCCAACGGAACGTGGACGCATAGTTTTACCGCGCAATCGCAGTCCGCGTGCGCCAAGTCCGCGCCCGCCAAAAATCGCACGGTGCATCCGGAAAAACGCGCCGTCGGTGGACGCAGGGTCAGCTCGACGTCCACACCTTCCGCTTCCGCAGCATCCACCACAGCCAATCGCGGACCCAGCCAATTCGCCAGTTCATCGATCGTAATCGTCCACGGAGGAGCCGTCTCCACGCCTGCGCCCGCCACGCACACGAGCACCGCGGCGATTCGGTGGCGACAAACGATTTTTGCTCCGCAGCTGCACGGCGTATCCTTGAGCGTTTTTCCGGGAACGAGTTTGGCCGTGACGTTTTCCTTGGCAAACGTGGCCACGACCGTCCCGTCGGGTTCTTCACGCACCGACGGACCTTCACCGGCTTCGATTTCCTTCTGCGCCCGTTTTACCAAGCCCATGTTGGACAATCTGCCCAGGGCCTCGGGCGTCAACGTGGCCAAGTCGGATCTCATCGGCGAACCTTCTCCACGATCCAACCCACGAGTTTGCCCGGGGTGGTCGCCGCGACAAACGCCCCCGCATCCGCTACGACCTGCGCCACACCATGATCATAAGCGCCTTGCACTTGATCATCCAAAGACGCCGCGCCAAACACCGTCACGCCCTCCCCGACGAGCGCACGGACCTCACGCGCGAGTGCGTCCGGACGATCTTCGAAGTCCGTAATCCACAATAAAATCGTCCGATGCGGCATTTCGATGAGCTGCGACGCGTATTGCAAAGCTTTCGCTCCGTCGGTGCCGCCGCCAAGCTGCACCCGCAAAAGCAATTCGACGGGATCGTCCACGTACGGCGTCAAATCGACGACTTCGGTGTCGTAAACGACGAGGTGCGTTTTCGTCGCCGGCAATTTCCATAAAACAGACGCGACAATGGCCGCGTGAATGATGTTCCGCGCCATCGAACCCGATTGATCGACCACGATGATGACTTGGTGCCTGGGGCCGAATCTTCGTACGCGCGCGAAGAACTCCGGTCGTTCAATGACCAAACGTCGATTTTCGCGATCGTAATGCTGGAGGTTTTTCCGAATCGTCCGCAAGGCATCCAAGTTCTTGGCGATGCGAAATCGAGATCGCCGATGCCGAAATGGCGTCGCCCCCAAGCGATGTTCCATTTCGTCGCATAACTTCTTCTGCAAATCTTCGACGATTTTCGCCACAATTTGTCGCGCAGCGTTGAGCACCGCGGAATCCATATTCGCTTTGCACCGCAAAATCGCTTCGGCCAACGACAACGATGGCGTGACATGCGCCAATGCTTCGGGGCGCGTGACGACTTCGAGGATTCCATACCGTTCGAGCGCGTCGGATTCGAGTCGTTCAATGGCTTCTTTGGGGAAAAGCTTGTGAATCGAATTAATCCAATCGGGCACGTCGAGCGGATGCTCGGGACCACTTCCCGGACCACCACCTCGCGCCACCGATCGCTGCGCATCGCCTTCGGCTTGGCGATCATAAAGCCACGAAAGCGCCTGCTCCATTTCGTCGGCTTCGGGTTGGGCCGCGGATGCTCCGCCAAACCCATCTTCACTGGCTCGACCGAGAATCAGGCGCCAACGCGTTTCCGCATCATAAGCGTTCATTCGAGCACTCCGAGTTCCCGGCCCCACGTGTGCACGCGTTCGTCGAGCGCCAAGCCCGCTTGCAGAACGTCCACCGGAACGTCGCCGATCCACGACGCATCGACGCGTTTACCCCACCGAGCGGCCAAAAACCCACCAATACGCGCTCGTTCGGCCGGAGGAAAATACGAAAAGGCCAAGCGCAAGGCGGGAAGCTGAATCAAAAAGGCATCGTCACCGAGGCTGTCAATGACCGCATTCATGGACCAAATCAGGCGATCGTCGCGTAATGCGGGCGACCTGGCCAATGCAAAAAGCCCGGCCAAAAAGTCGCCGATACGCCCTTCCGAAGACGCTTGCAAGGCGTGAGTCATCACCGCGTCCATCGATGCGCTCTCGGCATCCAAATACCATAACGATCCGAGCGCGGCGCCTCGCAACATCGCCGGCGCGTCGTTATCGGAAATTCGCCGGGAAAGAGCAGAAAACACGTCGCTCGCTTCGAGCCCCAAAACCCCGGCGTGACGCAATACTTCGGCCAGAATGCGCATGGCCTTCAAATCGCCGGGAAGCAATTCCGCGCCGCGAATGGCCGCCAATAACGTCAAGGATCGTTCCGCCGCCGAACGCAACATGGGCCCGAGCAAAGGCGCGCCCACCACTTCGAGCCATTCACCGTGGTGCCACAAGCCAAACAGTTTTTCCATCGCCGGCCCGAGGACTCCGAGCGACGGGGTCGCGGCAATGGCATGCTCGACAACGCCCGCGACATCGCCCGCCAATTGCATGAGCCCCGCAAAAGCAGCGTCGCCGAACGTCTCCACCCGCGTGGCCAGCGAATCCGCTTCAATCATGCGTCGGGACAAACAAAAGACCACCGCGCCTTCCAAGGTCGATCCCCAACGCGAAGCTTCAATGATCGCCGGATCGATATCCGGGCGCCAAACCAGACGAAACGCTTCCGCCATGCGCGCTTCGGTTCCCCACGCCGGACCATGCAGCCGAGAAAAACCGGGAATGCCCAAGATGCGCAAACGATGCAACACGCGCAATCGTTCGCGATCGCCTTCGATCCGCCAATCGAGCGACAAAGTTTGCGGCGTCGCCGTGGGTACCAAATCCACGCGCTCCAGGATCGAATGCACGTCGCGCAGCAACGGGGGCCGCTGCGTTTGGCTGGACAATTTCCCGGTCCGATCACCCGTGAAGGTGCGCAAGACCGTCGCCAGGATCGGATGCAACTCTTCCGTAATCGCTCCTCGCCGCGCCCACGGAGGCGGCGTCGAAAGAGGCTCGCGAATCAGCGCCGAAAGCAGACCGTCCAAAACATCGACGCGCTTGGGTTCGTCATGGCCACGCAACGCGGCAAGCCCCGCAATCGTCGTGCGCAACGCGATGTGGTCCGCGACCGTCGGACGTTGCGACTTTTTGCGAAATGCATCCATGACGCGATCGATCATCGCGTCGGCGACACCTTTGCGCAGCGTCCAATCGAGGTCCCACCAAAATGGCGAAGGCATCCCTGATTGATAACCGGCAAAACTATCCATGCGTGCGTACGTCCACGGGATCAAATGGCTTTCCCCGCCAAGCGGAGCGGTCGGAACTTCAGGTTCGGTGCCGCCCGGACAAACTTCTTTCAAGGCCGGCGCGTGATAACCTCCGCAAACGAAGACGACATCGCCTTTTTCGAGCGCCCACGACGCATACGCGCGCATGAACGCTTCCCGCGGAGCATCACGTTCGCCCGCCGGATCATCGCCGCGAATTTCCTCGAAATAGGCTCGCAACGCCGGTTCTGCGACCTCCGGCGGTTGCCCCTCGAAAAGGTGATCCCACAAGGCATCCATATCGGATGTGCCAGTACGCTCGCACAACGCTTGGACCGCACGTTCGTACCGATCGTCTTCGTCGCGATAACGATTTTCCACTCCGACAAACGATTTACACCACGCGGGCAGATCGGCGAAACGGACGAGTTTTTCCGCCGCCATTGCCCAACGCAAAGCCTCCCATTCCGGGGAAAACGCGCAAAACGGCGCAAAACAAGACACGGGGCCGTCTTCGGACAAGTAATGCGTGAAGACGGCGATGGGCGGCGTATGATCGAGCGCCAGTTGGTCGAGACGATCGTTAAAATCGCTTGGCCCTTCAATGAGAACGACGGCTGGATTGACGCGATCGAGCACGGCTTTGACCACGCGCGCACACGCGGGGCTATGGTGCCGAACGCCGACGACGAACAGCCGTCCCGCCACGATTACAACCTCGAACGAGCTGCGTGCAAGGCCGCCCAATGCGGCGCTTTGCGTTTGCTCGCCACGGTTTCGAGATATCGACGCAGCTTTTCCAAATCCTCGGCATTGTCTTTGACCGCCGCTCCGGCCAAGCAATCAATGACGTCGCCGGGATGCGCCTCGCCATCGCCCAAGAATGCCGCGCGCACGCCCACCGCATGCGCAACGGAAACAGCTTCCGCCGTCGACAATACGGTCGACAATCGCTCGACGGGCTGCCCATCGCTCGATGTTCCCGTACGCAATTCACGGAATGTCGTCACCAAGACTTCGAGCACGGTGTCCGGTAAAACGGTTTTTACGCCGGAGGCTTCGAGCAACCGGCTTGATTCCCGCCGCACCAGCTCGATTTCCGAACCGAGATCGCCGATGGGGAAAAGCGTTTCGAAGTTGAAACGGCGCTTCAGCGCCGCGCTCATTTCATTGACGCCGCGATCGCGCGTATTCGCCGTCGCAATGACGTTGAAACCTTCCCGGGCAAACACGACGCCCAGCTCGCCGAGCTCGGGAATGGTCAATACGCGGTCCGACAGGATTGACAAGAGCCCGTCTTGCACTTCCGCCGGGCAACGCGTGATTTCCTCGAACCGAACGATTTTGCCTTCGCGCATTCCGGTGACGACCGGACCGGGCACCAAGGCTCGTTCACCGGGGCCCTCCGCCAACAAAAGCGCGTAGTTCCACGAATACTTGATCTGGTCCTCGGAGGTCGCTGCGCTGCCTTGAATCGTCAACGTCGACGTGCCCGAAATGGCCGCCGCGAGCAATTCCGATAACCAGCTTTTGGCCGTTCCCGGTTCACCCACGAGCAGCAATCCGCGAGACGTGGCGAGAGAAACCATCGCGCGATCAATGATGGCGGCATGACCGACGAATTTTTGCCGGATATTACGAGAATGGTCGCCGATGACAAACGTCCGGACCGCTTTGGGCGACAAACGCCAGCCCGGAGGTTTGGGTCCCGAGTCCTCTTTTTCGAGCCGCGCGAGTTCGTCGCGGTACATGATCTCCGCAGGCGCTCGTTGCAAGCCCGTTTGGGGCTTCGATTCGCCTTCGGCGCTCGGCGTTGCCGGCGCCGCGTTTACCGATTTGCCTTTTTTCACGTGACGCTCCCGAGCTGCACGAGGTCGCGTACGAGTTCGGAGAACACAACCGGCGGCAAATCCGCGAGGCTCGCATCTCGATTGGTCTTGTGCGTCAGCGAGATCGTTCCGATTTCTTGCTTCGCATCGGTATATTGCATATCGGCGGAAATACCCGTCGGTAGATCCAGATGCGCCGTAAAACCACCAGCCAAGGGTTTGCTCATGTCCCAGATCCATCCGGCGTCTTGCGGCGGACCTTTGCGCCAACCTTTTTCGACGAGGCCCAGGAATTTGCCCAGCGGAGCGAATTGCTTGTGTCGACGCGTGATGCTGTGCGATTTCATTTCCGCGGCCGTGGGCGCGTACGTGTCGCGACCGATTTGCGGGAAAGGCTGAAGAATGTTGTAATCGCCCAAAATCTGCCCGAACGCCGCCTTTTCCGAATCCGACAATTCCAGCGGATGCACGATACCGACGCGAGCTTCATCGGGCAGCGTATACGTCGAATCCTGCGAATCCGCAAGCGAACTGTCTTCGGCGACGCGGAAGGCTCCGATGCGCGTACCATCTTCCTGGTACACGCCCCAAATCAGGCGTCGGACCAAGTGAATGAGCAATGGATGTTCCAGGAAAAGCGCCCGGAATGAATCCCCTTCCCACCGGCGTTGCGCGCACATGGCGAGTTCCAGACGGACAATCTGATTTTGCGCAATGGCTTTGGCGTCTTTTTTGAGCGTCTTCCAAATGGTATCCGCTTCTTTGGCTTTCGCCGCATCGTCGGATTTGTTGGCTTTGGGCAAATCGCTCAGGGTTTTCCCATTGCCATCGACGACGACCGGCTTGAGCGCTTCGTCGAAGCTGATGCGGAATTGCCGCGGGCCGAAATCCAACGTGCGCGAACCGTCGGGATCGAGCTCCAAATCCGGCACGAGGCGATCGGCGAGTTCGTCGGCGGTGAGCCCTCGATTTTGCGCGACTTCGTCCATCTTTTCTCGGGCTTTTTCTTGCAGACCCTTGAATTTCACCTTTTGCGCTACGCCATTCAAATGCATCAGCGCCAAGTCACTCCCGATACGCGCCAAAATGTCCAGGCCCGCGACCGCTCGCGCTTGCAACGATTCTCCCGGCCAATTGCGAATGAGCGGCGTCAGTTTTCGAGCGACGTCGTCCCCGCCCAAAATGCCCATCTGCTGCATTCCCCAATTTTCCTTGGATGGCGCTCCAGCCACTTGCCATTCATTAAAGAGAGCCCAGGAAAAGTCTTCGAGCGATGCGCGATCACACACCGCCATAACGTCCTCGATGCCGATGAACGTCGACTCGGGCGTGGAAAACGCGAGCATCATGAAAATGGCTTCGACGGACTTTTTCGGCAATGCTTTTTCGCGCCCTTTGAGCAGCGGGCGCGGGAGTTTGTCCACGTCGGCCCAAGGGGAAATCTTGGGCAATTTGGCGGGATATCGATCGCGCGGATCGGCATCGAGCACGGCTTCCACGGCCGCTTTGACATTGGCTCCATACGCGGCGGCAGCTTCTCGAACGATATCGCCCTGACCTTTGGCGACCAGGAATTGCAATGCGAGTTCGGCTTGTTCGCGCGTTTGCGTGTGATTCCCGACGGCGGTCGGAATGAGGCCGATCGCCGCGGCTTTGGGAAACTTCAGCATCCACGATTCCGCGTGCTTGCGAGCGCTCTTGACCGTTCGTGCGTACGCGTAAAACGGTGCGATCTTCGGCGATTCGACGACGTCGCGCATACACGCGGCAAACATCGCCGACGCTCCGACGGCCAGGCGCGGATAATGCGCAATGGCCTCCACACCGAAGACGGCGAGCGGCACGAGCACATGATGACCGGCACTCCAAGCATCACCGGGCCATGTTTCAAGCACGCTTTTCAAATCGGGTTTCTTCAGATGAACGATTTTACTCGACGCATATTTGCCATACCAGCGTCTTCCCACTTCGGCGAACGCGTCGGCGTATTTGATCGGCCCCTTGATTCCTTCGTTGTAATCATCCAGGGCTTGTTTCAAGTGCCCATGTTCATTCTCGTGCAAGGCCTCGGGATAAGGCAACATCGTGACATTGGGCACGACCGGCAAAGCTTGGGCACGTTTGCCCGCGAGCCACGGGGGGTTCACGAGAATCTTGGGCAAATCCTCGGGCGACGCGTCCGGCTTGACGGCCATTTTATCGCGGAGTTTTTGCGCCGCCGTGCGCGATGCCGGACGCATGTCGACTCGCTCGGCCAAACCCGGATGTTTGCGATCCATCTCGAGAAATACGACGCCGGCCCGATCGCCGAGACCACCTCCCGCCGCAATGGCATCCGCAAGAGCCGGAAGAGCCAATGCGGGATTTTTCTCGAGCCATTCCATGACCATGGAAATGACTTCCCGTTTCGCCGTCAAATGCGACACCATGAGTGAAGCGGTCTCGGGCCCACGGATGAGCGAGGCAACTTCGAGACCCGACGTAATGGCGCCTTGCCAATCGGCCGCGTCATTGCTGATTTTGATGACGGGAATGACGTCGGCTCCAACCAAATCGAAAAGACGCCACAAGTGCTGCAACAAATGGCCGCCGGAATACGCTCGACCCACGATCTTTTTGGCCAATCGTGTCATCATGGGACGACTGTAGGCGAATTCGATTTTAGGCTCGACCCCGTCCGTTCCATACATCGTCGGCTGATAACCTTCCGGCTTGCCTCCGCACGCGAACCAATCTTCACCCAATGCATCGGCCAACGGCGTATGCGAGGGAATGAGGAACAAAACGAGTATCTTTTGATAATACGACAACGTCGGCCAACGCGCTTCGGCGTCCTTCAGGAGTTTGGCGTAATCGTCATCGGATAGGTTTTGCGCAACGAACGCCAAACGCGCCACCGTCGCCTCCCAGTCTTCATAAGGACCGACGCTCTGCGGCCGATGGGTGAAATTGATGACGGGAGGATCCGAATAGCGTTCGAATTTGATCCGCGTTCGAGCCAGCGCGGTATCGAGAAGCCACCCGGGACCGAACTTGGCAATGGACGCTTCCGACAAACCACGCATCACGGGGTAACATGTCGGTTCGCAATCCTTGCCCAAAAGCAGATCCACGGCCACGGCGGCCAAGGGCGAAATGGGCGCGGGCGCCGCCGCATTCAGCCAGTCGCGCGCTTCTTCGACCGCCGGGCGAAGCTCCGCCGCAATGACGTACTTATCCCACGAATGATAGGATTTGCTCTCGGCCCACAATTTTTGAATCGCCGTCCACGGATCCGCGCGCAGCTGCTCCTCAGACGGCCGATATCGCCCATGGCGATGCGACAAAAGTCCACGGTTGATTTCGAGTTGATCCCAATCAATCTCCACATTCGCGTGGTTTGGAACAACAACCTCCGCCGGAGCACTTGGGGCTGCTTTGGCGGGAGCTGCGGCATCGTCCGTTGGCGCAGAGTTTGTCGGAGCAGGTGTCGCAGCGGCTTTGGGAGCGCGAGGTTTGGGCGCGGGCGCGGATGCATCGGCGACCGCCGCGACTTCGGCGTATCCCTTTTTCGTCTTTTCTTTGACGAGTTTGTCGTGTTCGGCCGTCGCCTGCGCGTCACTTGAGAAGTCTTTGACTTGGCTTTGCCCGGAAGTGCCGATTTTTCCCCACTGAATGGTCAGTTTGGGACCGTCTTGTTCGATTTGCCAAAACTTGCTGGAGGAGCCTTCGACGAGTTCAAACCTGCGCATGGCGCGCGAAGGTACCAGAAGCCGATGTGGATGGGTAATTTTTTGCGTACGTTCGAGGAACGATGAAGAGAAATCGACGGGAAATCAGGGAGATCCGTAGGCTCGCCCGATGGGCGGACCCGCCCGATCGTGAAATCAGCCGTTCGCTTCGAGCCCGCCCTCGGTCCGAAACGTTTCGAGCATGGTTCGGATGGTATCGCGCGCCGTACGAAATCGTTCGAGCATTTCTTCACGGGGGATTGAAAGATCCTTCGATGCGGGATCGGGAATGGGCCAATGCAATCGTTTGGCTTGTCCCAAGAAGACCGGACAAACCTCTTCGGCGCACAACGTGATGACGATATCGACGGAGCTTGGATCGATGGATTGCACGGACTTGGAATGGTGCGTCGTCAAATCCGCCCCTATTTCGCGCATGACTTCGATCGCGTAGGGATTGACCTTCGACGGTTCACTGCCGGCACTTTGCACATCCGCACGATCGGCGAAGATCAGCCGACCAAGTCCTTCGGCCATTTGACTGCGCGCCGAATTGGCGACGCATAAAAACAAAATTCCTTTTTTCCCGGCCGTCATTTTCGAATCTCCTTGTGCCCATTGCAATCGGTGCTGACGACGTCGCCTCGAACTTCCCTCACCGACGACATCACATACGATCACGGTGGGCGTCCGGGGGCAAGATTTCAGTGATGATTTGGTTTGCCAACGAACGCCGGATGTCGAATCAGGTGTCGTTGCGGAACAAAGAATCTCGGCTTTTCAGCTGCGGAAGCAAAAAAAATTCAGCTGTCAACCTTGTGTTGAATTTCGTGACCGCTTGTGGCAACGAAGCGCCTGGCGTTCGGCAGTCGGACGCATGCTCTGTGATTTTGGTCGCGAGGAGCAGATTCGTATGAAAAATGTTGGCCATAAGACCGCTTGGGGATTTGCTCAACGGTTATGGGTCGCCATCGGGTTGACTTTGGCGGCGGGATGTAGTTCGGAGGCGGTGGGTGATTTGCCCGGCGCCTCCGGAGGTGGTGGAGGAACGGGGGGAATTGGTGGACGCCCCAATACGGAAGAGGTCGTGGAGGGAGCGGAAGCGGCGGATCCGCGGACGCTCGAGGAAACGTCATTGGTAGCGCCACCGGCTGCGGCCACGGCATGCACGGCGAACAATCAATGTGCGTCGGGTTTTTGT
>WBZU01001686.1_pt1 | contig 16201 bp, 11 predicted proteins | sample 5204311 | NCBI WGS metagenome assembly WBZU01 (sample SAMN12344359, study PRJNA552823) | activated sludge metagenome | biome: Activated sludge suspended growth; feature: Nitrification reactor; material: Wastewater; isolation source: activated sludge from nitrification reactor of wastewater...
TTCATCGAGCTCGGGAAAATCCGATGGGTGAAGGATCAGACATTCGGTGTGGAATTCATCCGTGTGCCGACACTCGCTCGCCACCGACTGGATCGAGTCGTGTCACAAGAGCTCGCCTTAGCAGTTTGCTGAAAAACTTAACATGTGTGCTTCGACAAGCTCAGCACGAACGGGAAACCCTAATAGTTTCAATGCTCTTCTCGCTCATCCTGAGGCTCTCGAAGGATGAGCAGAGGGTTTTTCAGCAGACTGTTAGAGGCAAATCTCCTCTCAGTACCCGCCTGAGCTCCTCTACAACTACTACGAGTTTTGTCTGGAGATCAGCCGATCCCACATTCCAGCTATTTGAGAAGGGAAGAAGGGGAAGGAAATACCCGGGGTTGAAAATCAGCCGCCCACCCTACCTGCCTGATGCAGAGTGCGCGGCTGGAATTGTGCCCCCTAGGAGCCTGTCCGACATTAACCTCCACCGACTTGCGTGTAAGCTCCGACTCGTGTATCAGCGACGTCACATCGTGATGAGCGAGGAGGCTGCGTGATGACGACTCGGATGTTTCGCCCCTATGATCCCGAAGAGCTGTGGTTGTTGCCGCCGTCCCCACGCGACTGGTTGCCGGACGACCACCTGGCGTAGTTTCTGTCGGACCTGGTGGAGGAATTGAATCTTGCCCCCATCCTTGCCACCTATGGCAGCGTGACGCGTGGTACCCCACCCTATCATCCGCAGCTGCTGGTGAAGGTGTTGCTGTACGCCTATACCGTGGGGATTCCGGCCGCGCGGCGGATTGCACGGAAGCTGGAGGAGGAGGTGGCCTTTCGGGTGCTCGCGGCGAACTAGCAGCCGGATTTCCGGATCCTCCGTGACTTTCGGAAGCAGCATCTGTCGGCGTTGGTCGAGCTGTTTGTCCAGGTGTTGCAGCTGTGCCAGCGGGCGGGCTTGGTCACGCTAGGCCACATCGCGTTGGATGGGACGAAGGTCAAGGCCAATGGGTCGAAGCACAAGGCGATGAGCTATGGGCGGATGGTGACGGACGAGACGCGGCTACAGGCGGAGGTCACGGCGCGGCTCACGGAGGCAGCGGCGGCCGATGCACGGGATGATGTGGCGTATGGTCCCACCCGGCGGGGGGAGGAACTGCCCGCCGAACTCGCGCGTCGCGAAGCGCGGCTCCACACGATTCGTGCAGCCAACGCGGTGTTGGAGCAGGAGGCCCAGGCTGAGGCAGCGCTCAAACGGGCGGCGCAAGGCATGGGGGTGCCAGACCGCCCGCGCCGAGGACGGCCACCGCAACCGCCCCGCTCGGAGCCTCACCCGAAGGCGCAGCGCAACTTCACGGATCCCGAGAGTCGGATCATGCCCGCGTCGGATGCCAAGGGGAGTGTCGTCCAAGGGTACAACGGCCAAGCAGCGGTCGATGCCCGAGCCCAGATCATTGTCGCCGCCGACGTCACCGATGAAGCCAATGACAAGCAGCAAGCGCAGCCGATGCTGACTCAAGCCGTCGCGAACACCGGGCAAGTCCCTCGGATCGCAAGCATGGACACGGGCTATTTCAGCGAGGTGAACGTTACGGCCCTCACCGCGCTGGGCTGTCTGCCGCTTGTTCCGCCGGACCGCCAACTCCATAGCCAGGCGAGCCCCCCCCGCGCCCCGAGGCCGACCACCCATGAGCTTGTCGGTGGCCGATCGGATGCGCCGCACCCTCCGGACCCACCGCGGGCGACGGCTCTACGCCCGGCGCAAAGCGATTGTCGAGCCGGTGTTCGGCCAGATCAAGCAGGGCCGCGGCTATCGACAGTTTTTCTTACGCGGGCCGCGGCAGGTGCGCGGCGAATGGACCCTGATCTGTACCACCCGCAATCTGCGCAAGCTCTGGAGCGCCCTCCGACATCGACGTCGATGCCCTGCGAGGCACTGCGTGGCCATCGAAAGACGACGTGATGCAGGCGGAAGAGCCTAGACGCGGTTCTGCTGAGCACAACACCGTAGTATGAAAGTGGCCTCAGTCAGCACGAACAGCGCCCGCTCGTTTCAATGTCGGACAGGCTCCTAGGGCTTCCAGTCGAAGTGCATGGACATGCCCGCGTGGATAAGGATGGTATTGATCGAGGATTCATAGGGGTTAGCACCAGTAGGCCCACCTGATAACTGAGGAAGAGACACCCCGAACCGATCCGACGTCAGCCCGCTATGATGGGCATGGATATACTTCGCCTCCGCAAACAGTGCTACATACTTGAAGAGATGTGCCTTGAATCCTCCCACCCCCTGAAACGCGACCGTCGTATCCCGTTGCTCAGTGATCGCGTTGAAAAAACCAACTGATTTTGCACCTCCTGGCTTCGACGCAATCTGGTGTGCTCCCACACCAACCCCGACATAGGGAAACCACCGCCCGTTGGGATAGGCATCGGAAATCGCCATGGGGTAGCGAAGCAGAAAATTGGAACCGACGTAGATGCCTAGCATCTCCGTCGTGGTGCCCGCCCCCGTTGCGGGATCACGATTATAATTGTCCGTACAGCAGACCACGTCCGGATACCAAATGAAGCCGGTGATTTCTACGCCGAGATCGAATCCCATCAATTTGCTTCTGGTGGGAAACCAGATCCCCGCATTGCCTCCGAATGAGTGTTTCGTCTGATAGTCGATATTCTTGACCACCGTCGGCTGGGTCCCATCGGTAAACGTCGCGTCCTGATTGAAGGGAATGGCGATGCCCGCCATCACGGAAAGATAGGGCTCAAGCGTCCCAGAGGTCATGGACGGGAGACCATCCGAAAGCGCATAGGGATCGGCGACCCGTTGGCTGTACGGATCATCCGCTCTGACGAGGTCTGCAGAGCCGAGGGCGCAGAGGAGACAAATCATCGCCGAAATTCTTGCTTTCATTCATCGTCCTCCCAAGATAAAGCAACCATGTGCTGCGACGAATTGGGGTTGTGACATCTGGAGCTCCATCAGTCGGTCTCTTGCTCTGGCACGACCCTACGGCTTCCAGTCAAAGTGAAGCGACAAACCCACATGCACAAAGATGGTATTGATCGTGGATGTATAGGGATGAACCTGAGGCCCCTCACCGCTAAAGGCTAGATCTCCGGCGACGGAATCCCCGTACCGATCCGCCGACAACCCCTTGTGATGGGCATAAAGATACTTCGCTTCGGCAAATGCCGACAGGTACTTAAAAAGATGCCCCTTGATGCCGCCCACGGCCAGAAACCCGACCGTCGTATCCCGTTGGGTAGTGATGGCACTCAAAAGATGCTGCCCCCTGGCTCCACCCGGCTTCATCCCAAGCTGATGCGCACCCACGCCGACCCCGACGTAGGGAAACCACCGCCCGTTGGGATAGCCCTCGGAAATCGCCATGGGATGGCGAACCAAAAAATTCGCGCCGACATAGGCGCCATCGACTTCCGTCGTGGTGCCCCGATTGGCGATCCCATCCCTTTGGAAACTCCCCGTCGGGTCATTATTAAAAAAGTCCCGACAGCAGGCCACGTCCGGATGCCACACAAAACCCGTGAGTTCCACGCCAAGATCAAATCCCGCCACCTTGTTTCTGGTAGGGAACCAAATCCCCGCGTTGCCCCCCCAGGTGTGCTTCATTTGATAGTCGACATCCTCTATCACCCTCGGCTGGCTCCCATCCGTAAACGTGGCATCCTGACTGAACGGGAGCGCCACACCCCCCATAGCGGAAAAGTAGAGCTCATACATCCCGGAAGACATATTGGGGAGACCATCAGAGAGCGCATAGGGATCGGCGACCCGTTGACTGTACGGATCGTCTGCCCGGGTGAGATCCGCGGAGCCGAGGAGACAGAGGAGACAAATCATCGCCGACATACTCGCTTTCATTCATCGTCCTCCTACAGTAAAGCGCCCATGTTCTCCGACGAGTCTGGATTGCAAATCTAAGATTCTTCTACGGCTTCCAGTCAAAGTGAATCGACAAACCCGCATGCACGAAGATCGTATCGATCGTGGATGAATAGGGATTCACAACGAGAAAGTCGCCTGAAGTGAATTGTTGGGGTGGGGATGCCCCAAACCGATCCGTCAATAGCCCATCGTGATGGGCATGGAGATACTTCACCTCAATAAACCCCGCCACGTACTTGAAGAGATGCGCCTTGATGCCACCCACACCCTGAAACCCCACTGTCGTATTTCGTTGCGCGGTGACGGGGTTCGTACGATTATCATCGACAGCAGCAAACGTGCTCACTCCGTGGGCTCCACCCGGCCTCATCGACATTTGATGCATACCCACGCCGATCCCGACGTACGGAAACCACCGCCCATTGGGATAGGCCTCGGAAATCGCAATCGGGTAGCGAATCAGAAAATTAGGCCCGATGTAGAGGCCTGAGATCTCCGTCGAGGTGCCCTGCCCCGTTGCGGGATCACGATTATAATTGTCCTGACAGCAGCGCACATCCGGATACCAAAGAAAGGCGGCGAGCTCCATGCCAAGATCGAATCCCCACAACTTGTTTCTGGTGGGAAACCAGACCCCTAGATTGCCGCCGAGCGAGAATTTCGATTGATAGTCGACATCCTTGACGATGGTCGGTGTAGTTCCATCCGTAAACGTGGCGTCCCGAGTGAATGGAATGCCCACGCCTGCAAAAAATGACATGTAGGGCTCAAGCGTTCCAGAGGACATATTCGGGATACCATCTGGCGAGAGCGCATAGGGATCGGCGACCCGTTGGCTATAGGGATCTTCCGCCCTCGTGAGATCCGCAAAGCCGAGGGCACAGAGGAGACAAATCATCGCCGAAATTCTCGCTTTCATTCATCGTCCTCCTACGGTAAGGCACCCATGTTCTGCGACGGATTTGTGCTGCAAAATCTCAGATCTGTCAGTCAATCGTCGTTGGTCAGTGCGGTGATGCGAGTGCGCCTGTGTGCGACTCGACTCGACCCCCAATTCGGCGGTCCCGGTTCCTGGCATAAGAGTCCACCCATCGCTTTTCTCAGAGCGATCAGGAGGGGATACTCCTTTCGTATACATTGGGCGAACGGCGCCAACAGTAGCAACCCCGCGTTCGTTTTTTAAAATAGATAAAACGGATTTGAGCTATCGATAAATCCAATATGCCACGATGGCCATCATGAGATAATCGGCATGGGTTCCCACTGTATCTGGTGCCATCCGAACAGACCTATCCCTCCCCCTCTCATCTCTGGAGCCTGTCAAGGCGTGATACCGGCTTTGCTTCCGAAGGACATGTGGCGGGGAAAAGACGCGTGAGTCGATGGCCTGGCAAAGGTATTTGAATTCAATGGGTTCGGGTGGTGCTACAACGAACCCCTGCTCAGCCACTCACAGTGGCATCCCGCGAATTGAGAGATGGCATGTTTCCGAGCGGGAGCCCCACTCGCCCTACATTCTTCGGCTGGCTCAAAGTAAGCCACTACGCTGTTGCAAAACCAGCCAACGGCGCGCTTTCGTCACTCTGGAGCTCAGCGTACGGGCGCAGAGAGAGTCGCCTCTTCCCTTACCACAGTTTATCTGGGTGGCCGCTTGGGATCCAGATCAGGCTGGCCAGCAGAAGGACGGATCCTTTTGGATGGTGGTGGAGGGCTTATCACTACCCTGCGGGTCGAAGTCTGAGACGGTTTCATGAAACCGGGAGAACGGAGAGATTTGATACTGTCCGCTAGTAGGCTGTTGACAAATTCCACCAGCGGCGTTCTCGCCTCGCTCAGAGGCTCAACGTACGGCAGAGAGTACGATTCGCCCTTTCGCTCGCTGCGGCCTTGCTGGATGGCCTTTCTGAACAGCCTGCGGGGTATCCTCCGGACGTTCGTGACCTCAGGCAGGGCTCCATCTCCGAGCTCGTTCTTGGGCTTGTCACCACACTGCTAGAATGCCTACCGTCCTAATGCCCTCTTCACTGCCTCTCCGATCTCAGCCGGATTCTTCACGACCGTGACACCGGCGGCTTCCAACGTCTTCATCTTTTCAGATGCCGTCCCCTTGCCACCGGAGATAATGGCACCGGCGTGACCCATGCGACGGCCAGGAGGTGCCGTAATGCCCGCGATGAAGCTAACGACTGGTTTCTTGACATTCTTCTTGATGAACTCAGCGGCCTTTTCTTCCGCATCGCCGCCGATCTCGCCGATCATGACAATAGCCTGAGTCTCGGGATCTTTTTCAAACAGCGGGAGGACATCCACGAACCCTGTGCCGTTCACAGGATCACCACCAATTCCTACGCACGTGGTTTCGCCCAAACCCAATGTCGAGAGCTGGTGGACCGCTTCATAAGTCAAGGTCCCACTGCGCGACACCACGCCGACAACACCCTTCTTGTGAATGAAACCCGGCATGATGCCGATCTTGGCTTCATCCACCGTAATCACTCCTGGACAATTCGGACCGATCAACCGGACATCGCGGCCGCGCAAGGCCCGTTTCACTTTTACCATGTCATTGACCGGAATCCCCTCGGTGATGCAAATCACGAGTTTGATTCCTGCGTCAGCTGCTTCCAAAATAGCATCGGCACAAAATGGGGGCGGCACGAAGATCAGCGACGTATCGGCCTCGGTCTTTTTCACCGCATCCACCACCGTGTTGAACACGGGGATCCCCTCAACCTCTTGCCCTGCCTTGCCAGGCGTGACACCAGCGACCACCTTGGTCCCATAGGCCTTACACTGAGTCGCGTGGAACGAACCTTCTTTTCCCGTAATTCCCTGTACCACTACTCGTGTATTTTTATTGACGAGAATGCTCACGGTTTCCTCTTTTCTTGCCTTCCCTTTTAAGAAGGTGTGCCGGGTCGGTCTTCATACTGCGCGCATCCACAGACCGCCGAACTCTGTCCGATAATCTAATTGACTCATCTGTGCGCGGTGGGCGAGCACTGAAGACTGGCCCGTCGCACCTTTCGCTCATGCTGCCTTGCCGGTCAATTTCACGATTTTTTGGGCGGCTTCCCACAGATCGTTGGCGACATCGAGCTTCAATCCTGAATCTGCCAACAGTTTGCGCCCCTCTTCGGCATTCGTCCCCTGCAGTCGGACCACGAGGGGCACGTTGATTTTCACTTCCTTGGCTGCTTCGATAACCCCGTGAGCAATACGTTCACAGCGCACGATCCCACCGAAGATGTTGATGAAGATGCCCTTGACGTTCGGATCTTTCAGCAGAATCCGGAATCCTGCCGCAACCGTCTCTTTCGTCGCGCCTCCGCCCACGTCCAGGAAGTTCGCTGGCTCGCTGCCTGCCAACTTGATGACGTCCATCGTAGCCATCGCCAGACCAGCCCCATTCACCATGCAACCGATATTGCCGTCCAGTTTCACATAGTTCAGATTGTTCGCGGTCGCTTCGATTTCCAGAGGCTCTTCCTCGTTCAGATCGCGCATCTTTTGCACATCTTCATGCTTGAAGAGGCCGTTGTCGTCGAACGAAACCTTGCCGTCCAACGCCACAACGGTCTTTTCTTTCGTGATGATAAGCGGATTGATTTCGACCAGGGCGCAGTTCTTCTCCATGAACAGGCGGTACAGATTCCCCAGCATTTTAATGAACGGATTCATAGCGGTCGGCTCGATGTTCTGAAGCCCAAGGGCAAAGGCGATGTTCCGCCCGTTGTATCCCTGAAATCCCACGGCAGGATCGATCGGTTCCTTGATGATCTTTTCCGGAGTTTTGGCAGCCACCTCTTCGATTTCCATTCCGCCCTCTGTGCTGGCGATAAACGTAGGCCACCCCGTCTCGCGATCCACAAGAATCGACAGGTAGAGTTCCTTAGCGATGTTCGCCCCCTCCTCCATCAACAGCCGATGAACCTGGCGACCCTTCGGTCCGGTCTGATGCGTCACCAGCGTCTTACCGATGAGTTCTTCCGCAAACCCTGCCACCGCTGCCTTGTCCTTGGTGATTTTTACTCCACCGGCCTTCCCTCGGCCACCGGCATGGATCTGTGCCTTCACGACAAACACGGGCGTATTCAGTTCGGTGGCCCAGGCGGTCGCCGCTTCAGGAGACGTAATCTCCTTACCTCGCGGCACCGGCACACCGAATTGAGCAAACAATGACTTCGCTTGAAACTCGTGAACGTTCATATCGCTCCTTATCGTCGCTTCAGGACGGAGTACCGAGGACTGTGGACCGAGGGCGAATCGTGCCTTTACTCAGTCCTCATCACTAGCCAACTTTTCTTGTATACGCCGGCAAGATCATCGGCGAGATGACACCACTGGCGTTCCCCTGCTTCTTTGCTTCGGCACGGAACTGTTGCACATGCCTGAGGGTCAGCGCACCCTGTTTCATCGACTTGGCGCGACCGGCGGCCGTCAACCCAGATCGCTTGCCGAATACCATGAGGTCCAACAACGAATTCCCCATGAGACGGTTTCGCCCGTGCAGCCCTCCGGAAGCTTCTCCAGCGACGAACAGATTCTTGACGTTGGTCTCTGAGTTCGTATCGATCTTTACCCCGCCGTTCTGATAGTGGAGCGTCGGATAGATCAAGACCGGATCCTTACTGATATCGATCCCGAAGCGCTCAAACTGCATCATCATGGCTGGGAAATGCTTCTCCACCGTCCCTGACCCATGTTCTGCATCCAGTAACGGCGTATCGAGCCAGACACCGACGCGGCCGGACATCGTTCTGATCCCACGCCCTTCTTCACACTCACGGATGATCGACGAGGATACGACATCCCGTGTGTCAAGTTCGTTGACGAACCGTTCGCCCTTCGCATTCACCAGGTGCCCGCCTTCGGAACGAATTCCCTCAGTGACCAACGCCCCGATCAATTGCTCGGGATAGACCGCCCCGGACGGGTGATATTGAAACGTATCGACATGCGCGAGTTTGGCACCCATGCGATAGGCCAGACAGAGCCCGTCACCCGTCGCCCCATAGTGATTACTCGTCGGGAATCCTTGAATGTGCAGGCGACCGATGCCACCGGTGGCCAAAATCACTGACTTGGCTGCGACCACAATATGCCGCTGATTATCAAGATCTCTAAAAATAGCCCCGGTGCAGGTCCCTTGGCCATCGCTCAACAGTTCAACGGCGGCAGCGAACTCCAACAATTGAATCTTTTGATTAATGACCTCATCTTTCAGAACGCGCATGATTTCGAGGCCCGTGTAATCGGAACAGGTCAACAGGCGCGGCTTGGAACTCCCTCCGCCCTTCTTCACATGGAGATTGCCGTCGGCTTGGCGATCGAACAGCACACCTAACTCCAAGAGCCATTTCGCGATCGAGGGCCCCTCTTCGACCATGACTTTGAGCAAGGTATGGTCGTTCTCCATGTGCCCGCCCTTGAGCGTGTCAATAAAATGCGTGACCGGGGAGTCTTCAGGGGCAACGGAAATCTGCATCCCGCCTTGCGCCATCACGCTATTGGAATCGCCGAGACGCAGCTTGGTTGCGAGAATCGTTTTCGCACCGGCATGATGAGCATGCAACGCCGCGGCACAACCAGCGCCTCCACCACCGATAACCAAGACATCGCATGAATATTGGGGTGTGAGATCGGCGTTATCGTGGATGGAGCTGTCACCTTCGAGCAAGGTCGCGAGTTCGACGACGGTTTTGTCGCCTTCGTTCGGACCGAACTTGATCGGTCGGTAGGCGCTCGCACGAAAATCCGGATGGTACTTGTGAATCAGGTGGTCTCGGTCTGTCGGAGAAAACTTAGGGATGGTCTGCTTACGCCGGGCATCCCGAGTCTGATGTACGACCTGCTGGAGCGCGTGAATGTCCATGTCTAGCTTTCAGCTACCAACGTTCACCCACCGTCTCTCAGGCGCTGAGAGCTGATGGTCTGGTGGCTATTTCACCGTTGCACAATGTTCGGCCAATTCTTTCTCATTCATTTTGAGAATCTTGGCCCATTCGTCCTTAAACGTACCATCTTGAATCTCTTTGATTCTGGTGTCGAGCCCGGCCGGCTTGTCGGTAAAATGTGCTCCCTGCGCACGACTGACATAGAGGGCGACGAGATTCGGCGCAATGTCGGCAATGCAGACCGGCGTGCACATGCCGCACATGACACAATCCATAAACATCTCGGAAACGCTCTTGAAGTCGCCGAAAACGGCCTTCCAGACCCCTTCCCGTACATCGATTTTCTGCGGACAGGCCTCGGTACAGGCATTACAATTTCGGCACAGCGGCGCTTCCGGATAGAGATTGAACAAATCTTGTTTGGGGTCTTGAAGTGCCTGAATGTCGTACGTGGCCTTCCGGGCCGGGAAGGGTGGCATCATCGTAAATGACATACCGTCCTGTACCGCCATCTGACAGGCGAGGCAGGTTCTCACTTTTGGATCATCTTTCGTCCGATAGTACGTGGCACAGGCGCCGCAGAATCCACCAAGACAACCCACGCCACGCACGACATCGATCCCGGCATACCACATCGCACGGACGACAGTAATCCCCTCCGGTACGTCAACTTTCTTGCCGGCAATTTCGATCGTGACCATCCGAGGCTTCATGACCTCAGGTTGATCGATCACATTCTCGCTTGATTCTTGAGCCATTGTTCAAACCAGTGCGGGGTGAACGGTAAGGGGTGAGGTGAAACTCTATACCTCACTTCTCACCCCTTCCTCTCGTTTTTTACACAAATGAATCAATGATCTTATTCAACGTGGCGCTCGGCCGCATCGCCTTCGCCGCCTTCGCATCGTCCGGGTGATAATACCCGCCCACGTCCTGCGGCTTCCCTTGCGCTGCTATGAGTTCCTGATCGATTATTTTTTCGCTGTCCGTCAAATCCTTCGCGATCTTTGCGAACTTCTCGGCGATCTTCTTATCCGCCGTCTGCCCCGCCAAGGCCTGCGCCCAGTAGAGGGCCAAGTAGAAATGGCTCCCACGGTTATCGATCTCTCCAACTTTCCTGGCTGGCGATTTGTTGCTTTCCAGGAACTTGGCATTGGCCTGATCCAGTGCGTCCGCCAATATCTTCGCCACGGGATTGTTCCCGGCCTTTGCCAAGTGCTCCAACGAAGCGGCCAGCGCGAGGAATTCACCCAGTGAGTCCCAACGCAGGTAGCCCTCTTGCTCGAACTGCTGCACATGCTTCGGAGCCGATCCTCCTGCGCCTGTCTCGAACAACCCGCCTCCATTCAACAATGGGACGATCGAGAGCATCTTCGCACTGGTTCCGATTTCGAGAATCGGGAACAGGTCGGTGAGATAATCGCGAAGTACATTGCCGGTGCAGGAAATCGTGTCCTTGCCTTCCTTCATCCGCTCGATGGAGAACCGGCACGCATCGGCCGGTGACATGATCTTGATCTCAAGCCCCGCTGTATCGTGCTTCGGCAGGTAGGCATTGACCTTCTTGATCAATTCGGCATCATGAGCACGGTCCTTGTCCAACCAAAAAACTGCCGGTGCACCGGTTGCCCTTGCACGCGTGACGGCCAACTTGACCCAGTCTTGAATCGGGGCATCCTTGACCTGGCAGGCACGCCAGATATCGCCTTCTTCCACCTTATGCTCATGAAGCGTCGCACCCGACGCATCCACGATGCGGATCGTGCCGTTGGCCGGGACCTTGAATGTCTTATCATGTGAACCATACTCTTCCGCGGCCTGCGCCATCAACCCAACGTTGGGAATCGTCCCCATCGTCTTCGGGTCAAAGGCACCTTTCTGCTTACAGAACTCCACCATCTCGTGATAGACCGGCGCGTAGCTTGCGTCAGGAATCACACATTTCACATCTTGAAGTTGGCCCTGCGGATTCCACATCTTGCCGGAATCACGGATGACCGGCGGCATAGAGGCGTCGATGATGATATCACTCGGCACATGGAGATTCGTGATTCCTTTATCACTGTTCACCATCGCCATCGGCGGGCGCTTCTGATAGACCGCCTGAATATCCGCTTCAATGGCCTTCCGTTGCTCATCCGGCAGTGACTTAATCTTGGCATACACGTCCCCGAGCCCGTTGTCCGGATCGACCCCGAGCTTCTTAAACGTTTCGCCGTGCTTCTCGAACACATCCTTGTAATAGACGGTCACGCCATGGCCGAAGATCTTCGGATCGGAGACCTTCATCATAGTAGCCTTCATGTGGAGCGAAAAAAGAACACCCTTGGTCTTGGCATCCTCGATTTGCTCCTCCAAAAACTTTCGAAGCGCTTTTACGTTCATGAAGGTGGCATCGAGCACTTCCCCTGCCTGCAAGGCGATTTTCTCTTTTAGGACTGTCGCCTTTCCATCCGCTCCGACGAATTCAATCTTCGCCGTCGTGGCGGCGGGAATGGTGCGAGACTTTTCATTTGAGAAGAAGTCGCCGCCCTTCATATGGGAGACATGGGTCTTTGAATCTGAAGACCAGGCTCCCATCTTATGCGGGTGCTTACGGGCATAGGCCTTGACGGAGAGCGGAGCACGGCGATCGGAATTGCCTTCGCGCAAGACCGGATTGACGGCACTCCCCTTCACCTTGTCGTAGCGAGTCTTGATGTCCTTTTCCTTGTCGTCCTTCGGATTCTCCGGATAGTCAGGCAGCTTGTAGCCCTGCTTCTGCAATTCCTTGATCGTGGCAACCAGCTGCGGGATGGAAGCACTGATGTTCGGCAGCTTAATGATATTGGCTTCAGGCGTCTTGGCCATTTCTCCAAGCTCCGCCAACGCATCATGCTGCTTCTGCTCCGGGGTCAGATATTCTGGGAAGACGGCGATGACGCGTCCCGCGAGTGAAATGTCGCGAAGCTCCACGGTCACGCCTGCCGCTTTTGTGAAGGCATTGATAATCGGCAAGAAGGAATAGGTCGCCAACATCGGCGCTTCATCCGTCTTCGTATAGATGATTTTGTCTGCTTTGCTTGCCATAACGCTCCCTCTTGGTGTGACTGTTTAGTTCAACGCATTGAGCGCCGAACCCGCCTTGAACCACGCGATCTGTTGTGCGGTGATGCTGTGGTTCGCCTGGATGGTGAGCGCGTTCCCATCCGCCTTGTGAATCGTTACCTGCACCGGCTTGCCAGGGGCCAGACTATTCAGCCCCGTCACACTGATGCGGTCCTGCTGCTCGATCTTCTCGTAGTCCTTCGGGTCAGCGAAGGTCAACGCCAAGATCCCTTGCTTTTTTAAATTGGTTTCGTGAATGCGTGCAAAACTCTTCGTAATCACGGCCCGCACGTTCAGAAACCTCGGCGACATCGCCGCATGTTCGCGGCTGCTACCCTCGCCGTAATTCTCATCGCCAACCACGATCGAGCCAATGCCCTTTGATTTATAGTCTCGAGCGATCTTCGCGATCGTCAAGTTTTCCTCACCAGTCAACACGTTGACCCCTTTCCCGGGCTCCGAAGCAAACGCATTATTCGCACCGAGGAACATGTTGTCGCTGATCTTGTCCAAGTGGCCGCGGAACTTGAGCCAGGGGCCAGCGGGAGAAATATGGTCGGTCGTGGTCTTGCCCTTAGTCTTGATCAAGAGCGGCAGCTTGTCAAAATCCTTGCCATCCCATTTCGGGAACGGCTGCAATACTTGTAGCCGTTCACTGGTCGGCGGAAGATCGACAGTGAGTCCTTCACCATTTTCAGCCGGTGCCACATAGCCTTCTTCACCCTTGGCAAACCCCTTGGCCGGCAATTCCTCACCGACCGGAGCTTGGAGCTTGAATTCTTTGCCATCAGCACCCTTAACCGTCTGATTAACCGGATCAAAGCCCAAATCACCGGTGATCGCGTATGCCGTGACGACCTCCGGACTTGCCAAGAACGACAGCGTTTCGCTGATCCCGTCGTTCCGGCCTGGGAAATTCCGGTTGAAGGAGCTGACGATTGAGTCGGCTTTGCCCTTGACCCCATCCGCACGTTTCCACTGGCCGATGCAGGGACCGCACGAATTCGACAGGACGGTACCGCCGAGCTTTTCAAATGTCTCCAAGAATCCGTCACGCTTCATCGTGTGGTAGATGCGCTCCGACCCTGGAGAAATGAGGAAGGAGGCTTTTGCCTTCAACCCAGCCTTCAATGCTTGCTGGGCCACATGGGCCGAGCGGCTGATGTCTTCGTAGGATGAATTGGTACAGCTCCCGATCAAGGCTGCTTTCAATTCGACCGGATACCCTTTCTCTTGCGCTTCGGCTTTCAGCTTCGAAATCGGTCTGGCAAGGTCCGGCGTGTGAGGTCCCACCACATGGGGTTCGAGTTTCGAGAGGTCGATTTCAACAATCTGATCGTAATACTTCTCCGGAGCCTGCATCACCTCTGGATCAGCCGTCAACAAGGCCCTGTTCGCCTGGGCTAACTTCGCCAGATCTGCCCGATCGGTAATAGTCATATAATCGACCATCTTTTGATCGAATGGGAAGACCGATGTGGTCGCACCCAGCTCTGCGCCCATGTTGCAAATGGTACCTTTGCCGGTGGCACTGATCGTTTCGGCGCCCGGGCCGAAGTACTCGACAATCTTATTCGTCCCACCCTTCACCGTCAGCAGGCCGCAGAGATAGAGGATCACATCTTTTGCAGAGGCCCAGCCACTCAGCTTACCGGTGAGTTTCACCCCGATCAATTTCGGATGGAGCACTTCCCAGGGCAAACCGGCCATCACTTCGCCAGCATCCGCCCCACCGACACCGATCGCCAAGCCTCCCAACCCACCGCCGTTCGGCGTGTGTGAATCGGTCCCGATGATCAAGCAGCCGGGGAACGCATAGTTTTCCAAGACCACCTGGTGGATGATCCCCGCACCTGGCTTCCAGAAGCCGATCCCGTACTTTTTGGCAGCGGACGCAAGGAAGTTATAAACCTCTCTGTTTTCATCCAAGGCACGTGTGAGATCCTTCTCCGAACCCATTTCAGCACGGATCAAGTGGTCGCAGTGGATCGTGCTCGGCACTGCAGCCTTCTTCTTGTTCGCCTGCATGAACTGCAGGACAGCCATCTGGGCCGTCGCGTCCTGCATCGCCACACGATCAGGGCGCAGCGCCAACATGGCTTTGCCACGCTCCCAATTCTGCGTATCGAAGTTGTCAGCGTGCGAAACGAGAATCTTATCCGCCAGCGTCAACGGTCGTCCGAATTTCTTTCGAGCCTTTTCGAAGACTCCCGGCATCTTGGCATAGAGATTTTTGGCGAGATCCATGGACATGACTTATCTCCTTAGAGCTTGGAGTGCTGAGTGCCGAGAATAACTCCTCACTCAGAACTCAGCGCTGGTTACTCAGCACTATTTCAACGGCGGCACTTCCCGTCGCTTCGGGGCTGCATAATTCACCAGGTAATCGAACAGCCGGATCAAACGACTGTCCTGACGCTTCTGATCAACCCAGTGGCCGATCAATCCGATCGTGCGCGACAAGATGAAGAAGCCGTTCAAACTGTCGACAGGGAAGCCCAGGTCAACCAGAACCGCAGCCATCGTGCCGTCCACATTCAGAATCAAGTTATCTTTCTTCACTGCCGTGACTTGCTCAACAGCCAAGGCGAAATCGAGGCACGGCGTTTTGATGTGCAAGCTCTTCACGTAACCAACAAGCTCCTTCACCCGCTTGTCCGGATTACGCAAGCTCTTCACTCGGTGACCGATGCCCGGTACCGGGCCGACATTTTTCTTCATGTACGCCAGAAACTCGTCCACATTCATCTTGTTGTCGACCGCGTACTTGAACCAACGACCGGCGTCCGTCACCGCACCACCGAAACGGGGGCCGATCATGATCAAGCCAGCAGCCACCGCTTGCGACAAGCCGATACCGGCGCAAGCCGCCAGAATCGTGGCGTAGGCGCCGCTGACACAAGGCCCGTGGTCAGCCGAGAGCATCATGATGCGCTTGATGATTTCCGCTTCCTGCTTTGAGATGAGACGCTTGTCCCAGAGTAGGCCAATGACATGTGGAATTTCGTAGCCCTTATTGATTAACTCAGAAGCTGGGTAACCGTCGTAGCAAGGTTCGTCACCGCGATCGTCGCTGATCGTGGTCCGGATCAGCGGAGCCACCATCACTTCGTCTGCCTTCATCGCCTCCTCGACGGACTTGGGCAACTTCGGCAGAACCGCCGGCTCCACCGGCTCTTTCACCTGACCGGACTTAAGCAGTTCTTGATAGGTTTCCTTGATGACCGGACCAAGCGCACCAAACGTCGGTGGGACAATGGCACCGGCCTTCTTGAGTGCATCGGACTTGGAACGAGCCGACCCCTCGCCCTTCATACCTTCTTTGGCG